>P_A23_Liq_2_FmtDRAFT_1000081_pt1 | contig 20647 bp, 12 predicted proteins | sample PonA232FremontCA_FD_10599 | JGI IMG/M metagenome (IMG submission 10599) | reverse complement strand
CATAGATCCGAATTTCACTAAATCTATCGATTAAAATCTCCTAACCAAGAAATAATCTAACGATGAGTTGTGAATCTCAGGTATTTGTCGGCAAGGCATACTCCTCAGCCAACTCCACGAGGTCATATACGTGAATCCCAGATTTAAACCACAATACCCGGTCGTCCATCCCTTCGAAATCATCTGCCGAGCAATCCAATCGTTCTGAAACCGCAACCACGAGATTGGCTGTATCAGCCGACCTGATCTTCGTCAACTTCTCTGAGAGGTACTCTGGCGTCCAGAAGCCAACGATTTCGAGGATTACACGTCGGCCATCAGGATGCTCAATTGCGAAATCAGGCAACATCACCTCTGCGCCGAGATCGAGGACATCATCCTCACGGACGAGGTTCCATTCAGTATTCGCCCGCTCCCACTTGCCAGCGAGAGTTCGTTCGACATCGCTGTCAAAGTCACTCTGTGCCAAATAGTGTGAAGAGAGGCCGTCAGTGTGATCCAGCGCGAGTGTTCGGCGGTGATCCGTTGGCCCAGTTGTCTCGTCGAGAATCTCTGCCTCCATCTCCCAGTGGGTACACAACAGTAGTGCGGGCAGGAAATTCGCCATCCGAATGCCGTACTTCCGCGATTTCGAAAACAGCGAGGCCGCACCATCAAGCACAGCCTCGTATCCATCGGCTCCGTCTGTACTCTCGACCCTGTTTCCGGCGTTGTCAATTGGGTAGATCCGATGCATCAACTCAAAGAGCTTGATGTAGCTGAACACCGTCGAGAAGGAATCCCACACGCGAATCCGCATCTCCGTCGCATCGTAGAGGACAGCCTGCGCTAACGCCAGACTGTAGCGGGTGAGTAGCCACTCAACAGTGATTCTGTCATCGGCATACGATTCCGCACTGTCACCGGTGAGCTGTGTGGTAGTCGTCGTCTTCTTACCATCGTGGGCTTCAATGACTTGATTGCCAAAGTGAACGGGTCGCTGCTCTAACTGCTCAGAGGGACGATGTCTACAGACATTGGAGCTCATCATAGACCAGTTGCAACTGCGGTTGGCCCCAAGAACAAAGTGGGTTCTAAAGATTTACTGTTTAATGACAATTCGAAATGAGCAGGAACTGGTTAAGAACGCTATTGGTGATACGGTAGAAAGTGAGATATTGTTCGAAACAGAAGTCCCATTAGTAGACTTTTCGGAACAAGAAGGGATTATTAAAACTATACTTAGTATAATTCCTGACTTCTTGACAAAGAAAGCTGAAGATCAAACGAGTCTCCTTCTGAATAGTCCGATTGTAAGTTATTTAGATACTGACGAACAGCCGCATTTCATTTTGGAATGCAATTCCGATATTCAACGTGAGAAAGACGGTGAAATAAGCACCCTAGCCCCATCATCTGAATTTGCATCTGCTCGTATCGTTGCCACAGATGAACGGATTATGTTTGTTTTGGGCCAATCACAGGGGGATATTATTAAATCAGCTTACTATCAGGATATAACAAATATTGAAATGGAATCAACACTGCTCAATACCTCAATTTCAATTGAGACAGGGGATGTAAATTACCAAGTAGAGGACTGTGAACCCGCCGATGAGATAAGCCCAACTATTGTATATGCACGTGCACGATCAGATCATGACGGTTCAAGAACTGATTGGGGTAGAGAGAATTTCACATACGAGAAAGGCAATACCAAGAGTGACCGATTCAGGGATCTAATATCAGAACTAAATTTTAAGAAGGTTGCAAAAGCTGGTGCTGAGGGGGCCAGCCACTCAAAAAAAGTTGGTGGTGGCAAAGTTACTGCGGTGGGTTTTGCTCTGAAAGCAGGGTATGAAATATGGAGGCAAGTATCGAATACTGATATCTCTTCGACAACGACACCTGACCCCGACCATGTGGCAAAAAATATAAAGAAATGGCAACGTGCTGGGAGAAATGCCAATAATAAAAAGATTGAGTGGTTATCTGCTTCTATAGGTGTCGCAGTTTCGGTTGCTACAGCAAATTCTGATCAAGAAACAGTTGATTTGATAAATTCTGTAGACCCTAATTATGTAGTTAATGCTATTGATAAGGGTTCTGCAGTGGTTGAAGATTCAGATTTTGCTCCAGTGCCAGCCTCAAGTGATCTTGACAACCTTCCGGCTATAGAACTTCTTAGACAACCTGCATCTGAATTGAGTAAAACAATCGAAAAGCTACATGAAGAAGGGTTATTTGAGGAAATGGGCAATCGTTGAGATCAGTAGCCATTAGGGAGTTTATCCATCTTAACCGAAGGAACCGGCTGAGCTATAGAAGGTAGCGAACTATCAATACCCAACCACTCCATTGAGAAAGCACACGGACAAAACTATTGCCTGATGAGAGCCACACCACGAAGAAGAGCCATAGTGAGAACTCTTGTAGAAGGTTCTGAATTGATTTGTAGGGTGGGGTAGTTCACCAGTAGTTGGGGTATACGATTGGTTTATACAGATTGAGCGACAGAATTAATTTCTGAGAAACTCGTTCAGTTCGTCAAATTCCCTCGGTGAGAGAATAACTTCGGTATCGAATGCATCAAACCGTTGGAAGTCCTCGTCAATCGTCAATATGGTATTCACCCCTTCATCTATCGCTACCTGAGCATAGTATCCGTCCCATCCACCAACGTTTGCGTCACTTGCTAGAGAAAATCCACTCAAAACCACATCCTCGGGTACCTCGTCGTACCAATGGATTCGCTTCGCGTCCATGAAATTCTGGAGTAGACGAGAAGCGTCTGCGTTTGAACGGCCGTAGTATGTAGTCAGGATAGTATGCGCACCGAATAGTGCAGGATATGGAACAACAGCATCTATGTCGCCTGCGATAGCATCTTGGACATATGAAAGCGCAGCATCACGAACGGGGGCTGCTGTATGTGCGAGGGCTATTACACCGACATCGAAAAGATACGGTCCAGTAGTATCACTCATTGCTATTTTCTTCTGCCCCTTTTTGAATCGCATCTCGATGCTTCTTCGCAATGGGGTCAGTCCCTTCGTCAAGTGGTTTTGTCTCCCCTCGCTCGGATGATGTTTCTGTAATAAGACGTTCCATGCGTTCAATGACCTGTTCAGGATTGTCTTCAGGTTCAACGATGGCTTTCCCATCTTCTTCGTTGATGTCCACTTCTGTACCAGGAGTGATACCAAGCCGTTCTCGCACCTCTTTCGGGAGCACGATCCGTCCTTTTGAATCCACTTTTGTCATATTCCCACATATGGTGGGAGTAAATATATTCGTTTTGATCGGGTTATTGACTCTGCTACTCAATCAGAATAAAGAACGTACTACCGACTACCGTTATCTGAATCACCAACAGAGAGGGTGCCGGTCAATTTGTCGGGGGCCATCTTGATTGGATGAAACAGGGCACTCGGCAAGTATTTCTCGGCTACGACGCTGTGGTGACTTCACTCATCGTCTCTAAACCGAGCGTCAACAGCCTCCATATCTTCCAGCATAGAATCGACGACTTCCACATCAAGCCCGTACTTGAGCAAGACGCGCTCTACAACTGGTATGAGAAGGTGCTCATTTCGAAGCCGTTCATGATCACGGGTTACTTCCTCTACCTGCTGCATAAATAACTCAAACTGCTCGAATACCTCGGTGCCCTCCGATTTGACACGCTCAATGGTTTCGCTATCAGCACCCGTCTCAGATAATGCTTCAACAGCCGTTTCGGTAAACGAGTCGATTGCTACCACTACGCTCTCACCTGTGTCATCAGAGTCCGAATCAGTACTGTCGGGATTGGAATTGCTCATACAGGTATCTCTTGGTAGTGGTGCTTGTGTCTGGCGCACTGTGACCAGTAACTTCGTTGTAGCCGGGGATGAGAGCTGCTGAGGAGCCTTTCTCACTTATACCCGCACGACTCTGAACCTGAGACTAATCTCTTCAGTTGGGAGTGGCCCGATGAGAAATTCAAGACTGGCCCCACACGCAGGACATTCAACCGGAGCAGCGATTGGTTCCTCTACAGCTGCGTCGAGTACCTCGGTGGTCATGTCTGGGAAGAATTTTTCATGGCTCTTCTCGATAAGCCGTAACAAAATGATTAGCTAAAATTTTAGCTTTCGCCACCGCGACACTGGTGAAGAGTCGGAAATCCGAAGACATAATACTCCATCTCTTCGCTTTCTACCAGCATAACGAGGTTGTTGCTGCTGCGTCTATTGAAAATACAGAGCCAACAATTTTGAAATGATTTCATCAAATAATAGAAATGACGAGCCAGTTGGCTGGAATACTCACCACGCCGTTTTATGTTGGGGGCTAACATTTGATGGGATATGAGTCAGCAGGCCGGAACTTCAGAACAGCTTACTGAAAACGAGCTTTTTCAGCGGTGGGGGAGTAGATGGCAGCGGTTTATCGACGATTTTGACAGCGGTATAGCACCGGATACCGTTCCCGAGGTACTACGTGATAAAATCAAGAACGGAAATGCCGAGCGAGCAATTGCTGGTGGACACGAGGGACGGGAGGTTCTTGAGTTGCTACAAAATGCTCGTGATGCGATCCCGTCCCAAAGTGATGGCGGCCGTGTCTATATTGGAGTATATGAGGAAGGTGTGTTAGTCGCTAACACAGGTGATCCGTTCGACTTGTTCGATACGAATGTCGAAGACGCCGTCACTATGATCGGTGAGTCGGCCAAGGAACAGTCCGATGATGAGATCGGTCATAAAGGCGTCGGGTTAAAATCAATCCTTTCGACAGGGGAAGCGTTCGAAATCTGGTCTCGACATAGTGCAGCCACGGACGAGATACTTCGTGTTCGACTGAGTCGGGCTTCGATAACCGCTGCGCTGTTGCGGTCACTCGGATACGATGCGGATCCTGCGACGTATCAAGGTGCCATTACAAGTAATGCAATCCAGTCGCTCTGTACTACGACGCCTAATCCACTGCGAGAGGGTTCATTGGACGCGGACGCCCGTGAGGCGATTGGTAAGCTTCCGCTGTTTGATTTTCCGACACCACTCTCACCGACTAGTACGGAGCAAGACTCTGTGGAGGATCGGGCGTCCAGTCTGATCACATCTACTGACGAATGGTATGGCGAGCCGTTCCGTACAGCTGTGTTCATAGATTACGAAGACGATATCTGGCGTGACCTGCTGGAGGATTTCGATATTCCACACCCAGACGAACCTGAAAGGACAGTGTCAGAACGGGCTGAGGCACTTTGGTCATACTTGTCAAGTGAGTCAACAGAGCCGGGCTTGACTGCTGAGACACTTGTCCAATTCGGCGGGGTCGAGACCCTGCTGCTTGAGCGAGTTGAGGCCGATGGAACCCAGTCTCGTGAACGGTGGAAAGTGAATCGATCAGCTGAATCTCTTGATCCAGTTCCGATCTCCCAAGAGAACGTGGAAGTCTCGATTGCTCCTGAAAACAACGATACAACAACGAAGTCGTTTGATGCCTTTCAATTCGAGAATGAACCGGCGAATGTCCAGCTGTTAGTTCCACGATTCACTGACGGAGAAACAGGCCCACCGAAATATCCGTTGTACCTCTACTATCCGATTGAAAACACTCGGGATATTGCGTTACCATACAGCTTACACGGACACTTTCTTGTCGAAACCAACAGGAAGGATCTTAGTCTGAATAGTCTCGAAGCGAATCAGGCGACGCTTCGTGCCGGAATCAATTTGATTGGTGCTGTTGCCGAGGCCGCTGCTGAGGAACAACTCGGTATCCAGTATCCGTGGATTCTGCTTCCACCGGTTCCTGAGCAGTACCCAGAAGAGCCGAACACGCAGACGAATATTCTACGCTGGTTCCAAGGCAAAGTGTTTGAAGAGCTACAACAGCGAGCCTGTATTCCAACTACGCCCACCGACAGTGAACTCCAATCTGACGCGAGACTCCCAGCTGACACGTTATTACACTGGAATAGTACGATTCGGAGCGGCTTCCGAGCACTCTACGATACTATCGATGAGGTCACTGACGACCTCAACTCTCAGACGCCTGTTGGTATCGACGGTTTTCGTTTTCCGACGGAAGCAACACTGGCTGGCTGTGATCAGTTCCCTTCCGAGTGGGATGAACGAATCGAACAACTGCTGGCTGTTGATGACTCTGAGACGTTTTCTAACAAGATTGCTGATGCTTGGACCAGTGTCTTAGCAGAAAACCTCTCGAAGGATGTGATTGAGACTGACACGCCGCACGTGACCTGTACGGCGACGGTCGGTAGGCAATTATTCAACGGAACGGTTGAGGCGATACTGGAAACTGGCCATGAAAATGAAGCTATTCAAACGACGCTGTCAGATCTTGCCCCCCAACTAGAGTCCGTGTTCTTGCTACCGTGTCGCCACACGGATGGGGAGGCGTCTGGGGATGGGGTTCACGGGTCGATTGCATCCACTAACTCCGAGGTAAAAACGGATACATTACTTCTCACGATGATTGAATCGCGGGAAGGAACCCAATCGAGCAAGCGAGGCCCGCGACGATCCAGATCAGTGATTTGGGATGTTGATGCCCCTGATCGGGACGAAGAGCCGCCGGCAGTCCCGCGTGAGACATCGAGTTACCGTGTGTATTTCTTGGATCAGGTAACTGAGCAAGATGAACGGGCCCGTCGGCTACTAGAACTCGCTGGGCGGCCGTGGGGTATCCGCCGGTACGATGGAACACCGAGTTATTTCCGCGAACTCCTTGATACGTTCGCAACGCCTGAATCAGCCCGAGTAAAGCCCTTAGACTTTCATTTCTTGGCGGGCCAGATTGATAGACTAGGTGGTCAATCTGAGGATTTACAAACCGACGAAGGAGCGTTTCTTCCGATTGAGTATCTTGAGAGCGCAGTAAAAACGACGGAGGGCGATCAAAGGCAGAACCTTCGTCGCCGCGTTGATATTCGAAATACTGAATTATCGTTACCTCGCGATGGCGGAATATATGCGTTTGATTCAGCTGTTTTGAGTGACGAGTGGCAGCACCTCCGTGCGACTGCTAACGCTGATGACGACGCAGTTGACGAATGGGGTTCGTTCGACGGAGGTACCTATCCAACTTGGCCTGCGCCAGATACTGATCCGTGGGTTCCAATTGCACAGACGATCAAAAGCGAAACTCCGTACAAACGGATCGCGCAAACTCTTTCATTACTAGGTGCGTCCGCATTCCCTGGTCTGCGATGTGTCTGGATGTACGGCACTATGCACCCACGGCCACGTCGCAGCACTGCATGGAATCCAACTGAATGGGATGATACTGATTACCAAGACGTTGAGACAATACCCAGCCCTGCCCAAGCACTCCAAGCGACGCTAGCGGACACAACAGCGTACACTGAGTGGATCACAGCCCCAGGACGCCATCCGCAGGATACGGCTGAGCATTCGAGTAAATGTAGTGTGAAGACAGATGGAGTGATGCAGAACGTGCACCTTGCGGCGTGGGTGTGGCTTTCCGATATGGAACCGCTGTGTGAGCTCGGAGGTGAACGACTCTGTGAGTTGCTACGACGGTACGATGCTGATCTTCGGGGGTCGCTTCTCGAAACGGGGTGGACGTGCTCACATGGCCATCAGCGCGACGGGTACGGATGGCATACACGTGTGCCAACAGTTCTGAACTGGCAGTTGCGGCAGTTACCGGTGTGGGACGAGTTTCTGACAATTGACTCGAAAATAGAATCACAATGGGGGGATGATGTGTCCCGGCTCAGTTACGCAGTTCGCAAGACAGGTTCACAGGGTGCGCGTCCGGCCCGGTTGTTCCCGCATATTGAACCCGATCAGAACCCAATTTCAACAGAACTACTCGACACACTTGGAGTCAAGCCGATTGATGGGTTTGATGAAACGGAGGCTTCATGGTATCTACAACGGCTACTTGAAGTCCTGACACCTGCACAGCTTCCTGAAGACGACATAGAGAAAGCAACTGCCGGAACATCGCTTCAGGAGCCAGTGAAATTCAGCGTTGCCGACGACCGTCTCAACGATTGGAACGCTGCCTACACTGATTTGCTGGAGCCAGTACTCCGATCATTGCCTGAGTCAAATGCAACGATTGATGATCTTGAGAATCCGTTTTTAACCCACCTCCCGATTAAGTACGAAGGAGAGTGGGCAGTGGCTTCTCTCAGTTGGTTGGAGGCGAATGCTCCAGCAGGTCGGTACTTTGAAGATCAATCGCCGAAGCCATGGGAACGACGAAAAATCGAGCAAGATGATTACTGGTTGCTCCCGCAGACCAGATCTGGACCGTTCAGTCGGCTCACCGATGCACTCGGTATTGACCGTGTTGAGGCTTCAAAACCAGTCTTCAAAGCAGATGAACTCACGTTCAAAGACGATTCTGTGGACACTCTCCGCTCTCAACTACAGGATCGTCAGGCACTGGTAATTGCCTCCCTCGAACAATCGAGTGAAGAACGAATCCGTGAGTTCACACAGGAATTAGAACAAGCAACCGCAGAACTCCGGATTGCAGAGGAGTTCCCTGAGGGAGCAAAAAGAGATGCGTTAATCGATCCCGCCTCGGCACTCTATGCCCCGCGTGAAGACGAGGAGGCATTCGTGGTGAATGCAGCAGCGTTTGACGGAGTTCCGACTCTAGATCGCTTAGCGATGGGCGTTGGGTTGCTCGCCGAACAACCAACCAAGGTTCCAGTCTTTCGGGAAGTCTTATCGCCGGAATTCACGACGAGTGAACTCGAACAGCGATGGCGGCAAAGTTTCCCCTTGACTACGGTTGAACGGATTCTCGGAACTCAACAGAGGCAACAACTACGGCGACAACTCACCGCACTCACGACACTTCTTGACCGAGTTGACTCGGCAGTCGAGATCGATGTTAATGTCGATGCCCTGTTAGAAGAGATCGAGAGTAGCACCGACAACACGTTTGAAGCGTTCACTGATTCGCTTCTGACTGGTGATGTACAGTCATTAGAGAAGGATCACCCCTCACGGCAAACACAGTATATTGAACACGTCCACAGCACATTGCCGCCCGAGCTGCTATTTGTGCTGGACCGTCTCTTCGGCACCGTCCAGACTCCATGGCCCGCGTTAGTTGAGGAGGCATCTGTTGACGCCTCCACAGAAGACACCGTGATCTCGTGGCTTGCTGCTAACGCCTCGGCCCTTGATGCAGCTTCGTGTTTCCCACAGTCAGTGTTGGCGATACACAGTCGCACACTTGACGTATTAGACGTGTTGACACAAACTGATACCGAAGAACTAGGCGAAGTTGAGATTTGGCAGTCACGACTCAACGAGCTCTCCATTAACCGGACTGTCGATTGGACAACAACGCTTCCAGATCGCCTACTTTCGACCGATGCAACCAACCAACGTTTGTTCTATATAACGCCTGCTCAGCAGTACCAATCAACCGTCATTACGCCGTTTCTAAATGATGTAACCTCTGACCTTCCAGATAATTCACCGGACTTGGCCGCAACCCTTCGCCAGTATATCACGACAGGGGAGTTCCCGGCGAACCCAGGATCGTCCTCGGCAGCCGATCACCAAGACAATGCATTGACCGCGCTCCATCATAACTCAGAGGCGACATTCACGAGCAACCAGCTCATAAGCCCTGAGTTCGAAACGAATGCAGCCTCAGTCCGAACAACGGGAACCGGCGGCGGTGGTGGCAGTTCCCAGTATCGCGGGCGGGGGCAGCAGGCTGAAGCTGCAACGCTTGTTGCAATTCTTAATGATACTGCCACATGGCTCTCGGACGAACCAATCGGGCAGATCCGATCACTCCGGTCGTTGTTCCGGAAACTACGCCAGAACCAACAAGAAGCTAGCCATGAGTATATGTGGCATCTCGAAAACGTCTGGAAGGATCAACTCATCCCATTATTAGATACCAACCGCCTTACTCGGGAAAGCGTCGTTGAGTGGCGGACAGAAATCGGAGACTCGAAACGTCTCCGAGATCATCCACTCGTGGCTCTTTGTAACGTTGCGCTTGAACACGGTCCTGGGTTTGATGTGATTGATCCGTTCGGTTCGCTTGACGATTCTCGTGAACGACCAGCTGCCGAACGAGCCGCACCGGTTGAGGTTAAGGCCATCGGTGGCACGACTCCACCGTTTGATTTCCGCCTGACGACAAACGAGTACAAGCGTGCAAAGGCATTTGCTCAGAATGACGATGGCAAATACATTATACGGCTCGTCTATGTCCCTGATGTTGGAGAATCGAATTGGAGCAAAGATATTGAATTCGTTTCTGAACTCAACTTAGAAAAAGTCAATGAGGTTGAAGCTCTAGTTCAGGACTCACCTTTCGAAGAGATCGTCAAAGGCGGGTATATGAATATGCGCATCAACGATTGATCTCAGCTTTACACGTTGAAGTGGTAGTGTGACGTAGGCGATAGCAAAGACGAATGATGCTGATTACAGATTTCTCTAACACTAACGTGCAAAGCTGAGGATCGATTACAACACTCGTTAATCCCGGAAGTGCCGATTTGCGACACTCAACAATCTGATGATATAGACGATAGAAGCTTTCTCAGCAGATTAGCAAGAATAACCAGTACGGGAGATAGCAGATGCTAAACTCGTCTTTTTTAATAATCAGGGATTCATCTTCCCTAGATTCCTTTGGCAAACTGTCTGTAATGATGAACCGATACGGTGCTTGGTAGTCAAACTCCTGTAGCTCTTCACCATCGTCTTCGGGGTGCTGGCCTGATTCGGGGGTGAACTCTTCGGCGATTGTCTCAGCGTTACCAGTGTTTGGATGGTAGGAAAGGATGAAAGGAAGCACGTGTCCGTCATTGTGAAGAATGTAATCTACGAGGCCGGATTCTGTTTCGGTGTATTCGACATCAAATGCTCCGACCGTATATGCAAGGCGTTTGGCGTGATCGAAAGCCACGGTTCGGGCGAGTTTGTACTCGAATTCGTGATTAAGCGTGTCTTGCTGTTCGTATCCTTCGAAGCCGTGGTGCTCCTGTCGTTGGGAAAGGAGAACGAGGTGACGTGGATTGCGGAGGTATAAGCGGGTTCGACGGTAGCGGCGTAAAGAGTAGTCTTGTGATTCGGTGACGGCGATACCTTCATCGAGAACGTCGAGGTAGCTATCGACAGTTCGTCTGTCAACGCCAATTTGATCGCTGAGATCAGTGTATTTGAGTTCTTCACCGGCATTGGTGGCAGCGATAGAACTGAGTCGGTGAAGATTTTCGGGTTGTTGGATAGATCGGTGTTTGGCGAGTTCTTTGTAGAGGAAGAGGAGGAAGTGAGATTTTGTGAGGTCGTTCCGGATTGAAGCATCACCTGTTTGGTGGAGACTGCCGCCTGTGCGCAAATATACTCGGGCGGCATCATGGAGGTTGTTTCGGTCGTTCGCACTGAACATGTCAAAACAGAGTTCTGAGAGTGCCTCAACTGCTGTGTCGAGACTTGTTTCGGAATCTCTCCCGGACAGTCCCGTTCGAATCGTCTTAATCGGCGATGGGCCGTCTAAGTCTGGTGACTGATACTGTTCGAGTTGAGTTCGAAACTTGTCATCGAAATCGACCTCAAGTCCTGCGCCGATTTGAACAGTATCGATGAATTTCATTGGGAGTATCGGCCACAGTTCGAACTCCTCGACACTGCTGGCCGAATTTGTGGTAAAGAGATCAACTTGAGATTCGACGTTTCCGGTCAAAAATACGTACGTATTCTCGTCAACGAGTTCGAGTAACTCTGCCTTCCGATCTACGTCGAGATCAAGAGCTTGGACATCGTCAAGCAGAATGAATTTTTGTCTCTGCCGGGGTGCGACGTGCGTTTGGAAGTAGTCGATAACCTGATTGAGACGTTTGATGCCATCCCCTGGGCGTTCGAGCTGATATAGCGAGTCCTCTAGAGGAATATAGAGAATTTGCCGTGCTTCGATTTCCGAGGTAATTTCAAGATCCGCGTTTTGTTGAGGGAAGTCGGTCGTGCTGAGAAGTGCTGCGATGAGTTGGTGGAGGAGGGTGGTTTTGCCGATGCCTGTCTGACCATGAACTGCGTACACGAGACTCTCGACGCCGTCAGTGTAGTGAGCGTCCGTCGTTTTCAGAACGCTGTGGAAATCAGAGCGAGGGATAAGGTCTGTGGCTTGCGATATTTCTGGAAAGGTGCTATCACTCCACCACTGATTATGATGTTCAGCGTCGTTGATGAACTCCTCTACACTCCCTGTCCCAATCATAAGGATGATTTTCATACGCTAGTACATATATTCATTCATCTCGATGTCCCTATTTAGGAAACGTTGTAGTCATACTGTCTGAAGGCTATATTGTGGCAATGTTTTACCTTTGAGTATCGCTGGATAATGTCTCAGAAGCTTCTTATTGTGGTATGAGTTCAGTTTGGTAGAATAAGATAACGCTAAAATTGAATTACCGTATTTTATATTCCGCTAGTGAAAACGTATTTATTCTGGGCGTCCATATGTCAGCATAGATGGCAATCAAGACTGATATCGAAGATGGAAAAGAGATCGACATCACGCTGCGCGTCATAGAAATTGACGAGTGGGATCACGATACTATCGCTCGGAAAATCCAATTTGAGGATATCAACGGTGCAGTAGTGGATCTGACAGTGTTTCATAACAACGAGGTAGTGGACTTCGACTGGCAAATTGGAGAGTGGTACCTCCTTGAGAACGCTCTCGGAAACGAATTCCAAGACGAGAAACAACTCAACCCAGGGTATGATATCTCTGTCACGCCGTTAGAGAGTCCTCCATCCGCTGCTGAGAACAATGCGTCAGCTGAAAGTGAGTCTGCGAATGAACCAGTTGAGCAGCCAGCGTCAAGCGCCTCGCGTGATACTACTGCGGACACATCAGATGTGTCTGGTAGTGAAGAGTTTGTTCGCGGAACCGAGGTAAATAGTAACTTGCGGCCGACGGCTGATGGAGGCGGTGAGCTCCTACATCAACAGCCGCTCTCGGACGGAAATTACCTGCTACAGTTCGAACTCGGGAAATTGCCAGAGATGCCTGTTCACGAGTACGAACTCCGAGCAACCGGGGATGGTGGGATCGACCCCGATGACTTCACGAACGGGATTGAGGGGTTCGCTGCGAAGGCGGCGAACTATTATCGCTCACGGAGCGGGAGTCCTGTGACGACAGCCGATGCGTCGAAGCGGCGTATTTATGCAACCGATAAGCTCTACAGCACCATATCGGTTCACGATTACACGGTCAAACCTGTACACCAGGGCGAGACAACGTTGGAAGCACGCTCGTACACGCAAGATGGCCCGCTCCAGACGTTCGTCAAGCAGGATGTGAAGCGAGCTGTTACCGATCATTTCGAAGTGTCAGGTATTGATTCGATTATCGAACCCACCCCGCAGCGAACCGCGAACAGCGGTTTGTTCGAAGCCTATCGGAAATACAAATGCAGGATTCGTGTTGATGCTGACGGAACTGTGATTTGTGGTGTGAACGTCGCTTACCATTTGGAATCGACATTCTCTGCCGCAGGGTGGGTTCAACGCGGGCATGATATTGCCGATGTGACGGTTGAGCACGACACGGATCTGTACGACAGTGCGCGCACGGCGACAGTCAAACAGATCATCGATATGGACTACGATGATGTGTTGGACGGGCCAGGCGTCCCGATGTCGGAGTACCACGAGAGGCATGTCGAACAGGATGTCATCGACTCAATGCGAGCCGGAGATCCACTCATCGCCGAACTACAGTACGGAAGCGACGATGATTCGATCTTCCCGCAGCTCCTGAAGTATTGTAAGGTAATTCCGACGTTCGAGCAGTTGGGTCGTGTTGATGAGGAGTTCCTGAACGTCATCCACAATGAGAGCCGAATGGCGCCCGAAGAACGATTCAATGTCGTCACCTCGTTCGTCGATCTTCTCGGCCCGACGCCGTATTTTGACTTCGACCCAGTCCCGCAGCCCACGAACGTAGGGTACCGAGAACAACAGATCGGAAACCGTTCGAATCTCCGATTTGGTGGGGGACAGACAGGTTTCTACGGTGGTCATGGGCTCGAACGGCAGGGGTACGGCGTGTATAAGCCTCCAGAGTCCTTTGACATCATCGCGCTGTATCCTGAAGAAGAGACAGATCCGGCTCACGAGTATATTCTCACGTTGCTCAATAAATTTGCAGACTACGACGCGAATCCAACAGAATTCGATGAAGAGACGTATGAACTGGGTTCGGAATTCCATTATTCTCAGGACGCCCAAGAAGCGAGAGATTACGATGCAGCACTAATCGTTGTACCAGATGTAGACGATGCCGCAGTAGCGGACTATGACGATCCGTATCCTGAGTTCAAGCGTCGTCTCGGGCAAATAGGTGTACCGAGTCAGATGATTTCTATCGACAATCTCGGCAATAAAGACTATCGAGGAAACATATGCTCGTCGCTCATTGGGAAAGCGGGCGGCGTGCCGTGGCGTATCGACGATGTTCCCGGAGATGTTGATGCGTTTGTCGGCCTTGACGTGACGTATGATCACGCGACCAAACAACACCTTGGTGCGGCCGCGAACGTCATCATGGCCGACGGAACAATCCTCGCGTCAGAGGCCATCACGAAGCAGGCTGGTGAAACGTTCGACGAGGATGATGTGGCGAACGTGATCAAACACGTCCTCGAAATATTCGCCGAAGAGGAAGGCCGACCACCCCGCCACGTCGTGATCCATCGAGATGGAAAGTTCTATCTTGACGTTGAGAATCTCATCAACCGTCTCGACAAAGCGCGCGATATAATCAAACGGTTCGACCTCGTCGAGATTCGGAAATCCGGGAACCCCCGAATCGCCGCGTACGACGAATCGAACTCAGGGTTTGATATCGCAGACAAAGGCGTCGCCTTCCATGTCCACAATGGCGAGCATTCCTATCTGACCACAACCGGTGGGAACGAGGGCAGCCCGGGTACCCCGCGTCCGATCCAGATTATTAAACGCCACGGATCGACAGATCTCGACACGCTCGCCGAGCAAACCTACTGGCTATCGGAGGCACACGTCGGTTCACTGAGCCGATCAACCAGACTCCCCATTACCACGTACTACGCCGACAAGTGTGCTGACTTCGCAATGAAGGGTTACCTCACCAAGGGTAGCGTCATCAGGGGTGTCCCGTATATCTAATAATGAACCAGCATAGCACAGTGCAACCATTCACGCATCAGTCAAACACACCAGTGATCCCCGCATGACAAAGACAGAATTCGAAACAACAGTCGAGTTCGCCGATGGTAGTACCGCCGACCTAGAAATGGCTGCCGACAAATCATGGGACAGCTTCCTGAACTACTTCGGTGATGCCCAGCACGTTTACTGCGTCACGTACAGTCAGTCCCCCGCGTTCATCTACAAGATGTTTCAGAACAATGACCTTGCAGTGGACTCATTGGAGGTCATTGTCGGGGACAACCAGCATGACGATTACCGGCGTTCGCTGAAGAATACGAACAACTCGAAAAGAATCGCTGCGCAGCTGGAGTCGCTGCGCCAAGACGGTGATTTACTAATTCATACCATCGACTCCGCACGTGTCCTGCTTCACACGAAGCTCTACATCGTCGAGAACCAAGACGGGTCTCGTACACTCATTTGCGGGTCGGCAAACCTCTCCAAACAGGCCTGGCAGGGGAGCAAGCAAACTAATGTCAACATTGCCTGGCGTACCAATGGGGACACACCTGTTGACGAGTGGTTCGAACGGCTCTACGCGGTTCACAAGGACTACGCGACCCCGTTCATGGAAGATCTCACAGAAGAGATTGAGGATGCTGAGACAGCAGACGAAGAGGCGAAAATCTATGATATCTGGCTTGGCGGCGATGAATTCAGTGATGACCCCATCGCCGAGTTGAACGCCCGGCTTGACGAAGCAGTTGACGAAGATCAGGTTAACACGTACAACGTTGTGACTGAGTCAAAAGAGGCAGAAAACGCAGTAATAGCCGCAGAGGGCACGGACACTGATCCGACCGAAATCAGACCAGACAAGCGTGTACGCCTCTCCCCGCAGGGGCTGGAAGGCGCAATATCGACCTTAGACGATACGCTATCTGCTAACAACATCCGGATCAATGATGGCGAGATAGTGGCGACGCCAGCAGGTATCGCACGATACAAAGAGACGTTCACCGGATACCCGGATCTAAATATCGATAAAAAAGAGAAGACAGTCGGGCTACGGGTTGATGACGCTGTTCTCGAATTGACATCTCCCCTACCTGACGACCCGTCAGAAGTCGCTGATGCACTCAACTTGATTGAAGAGTACATCGAAACAGTCGGCGAATTCGGAGAGACACGGACAACCGAGGAAACACGAGCACACTTCTACGAGGGTATTATGTACTTTTGTTGGGCACCGTTTGCTAATTACTGCGCCAATCACTATGCAGAATACGAGTCCGCGGAACTGGATAAAGATCTACCGTTCCTATTCCTGCATGGAGACAATGACAGCGGAAAGGGTATGTTCCTGCGGTTCGGGGCGCGGCTCATCTCGAACGGGTACGTTCAAGATGCAACGACCGGTGATGACTTCGTCAAAGACAATATTGAACGAGCACAGGCGTCGGATACTGTTTTCCCGTACATCGTTGACGACGTAGCGAAATCAAAGATTGATCGGGACATCATCAAGTCCTACTGGGAGGGTCAGTGGGATGGCTCCATCCAGATGCCGACGTTCATCTTTTCGTCAAACGATTCGACCAAGCCCAAATCTGAGTTGCGCACCCGCATGAAGACATTAGATTTCAACGTCAACTTCTCCGAGTTGGAGGAAGATGAACGCGAGGCCGCCGCCCGTATTGCCGGACAAGCGGATAGCTGTAATTTGTTCCCATGGTTTGCCCACCTGTTCTTACAGCGGGACATCACGCTCCCCGATCAGGCTGACCGCCTTGCAGATGCTCGTGATGTGTTCGCGGAGCTATACGCCTTTGCCGAGAAAGAACCGCCAGAATATGTGCCGCTGGAGAAACCTGCTGAAAAGGAACACGATCCTGGACGTCGGAAATGGATCAGTGCTCTTTCAGATGGTCTGTGCGAACTCGAATTCAAAGATGATGGGCGAGTTATCGGTGACTTCTCTGCCCATCTGGATAAGCAGAATTGCTGGGAGTTCCAGAAAGCAACACCAGCACACATTAGAGCGAATATTCGTGGTGCCGAGGTGTGGTTCGAGAGCGCAGACCGATTCCGGGGATGGATTGATGACCCCAGCGTTATCGATGATGCACAAGGAAAGTCACAAAGATCTGCTGACGACAGTGGCGTCTTATCGCGGGTAACACAGCTGGTTCGAGGGTAATAGAAATGGTTGAACACGCATCTCACCGGGAATTTGACGGGACGTTAGTTACGGCACGATTCGGAGGCACGAACGTTGAAAGGACTGCTCGGCACGAATACCGAACGCTTCTCAACGAGTACGACTCTGAGGATGTGCTCGTCATTACAGGTGCACCCACGAGTACAGATACGTTCCGAGAGAAATTGGATGCGGAGCTTCCGGGTGCAGCGACGCCGTATGTGACATCGCTGGTTGTTCAGGCGACTGATGTCCTCAATCAAACTGATGATCGCGTCATTCTCTCTGACGCACTACGGCGAGAACTCCTCCACCGGTTTCTCGAAGACTACGAGTGGGAAACGGAGTACCTCCAACGGGCGTCTGGTCAACCGTCGTTCATCGAAGACGTAGACGTTTTGATGAGCACGATCTCTTGGCAGACAGTTAGTCCGGATGAAACCGCGGAACTCCGTGACATCGCGGCTGCACTTGATGCATTCCACGGGTGGCTCGCTGAGCATGATCACATGGAACGGGGGCAACTCATCTCGGAAGCACTTGATGTCCTCAATGGAGACGCTCGTGAGGATGTCGTCAATTTCGATGCGGTACTCGCAGTCGAGTTTGAGGAGTTTTACCCCCTCGACCGTGCATATCTCGACGCACTCGTAGGGGACTGTGAACTCGTCTGTATCGCCGAAGAGAACGCGAGTGTGCGCCGTACATTGGTCGAAACAGAGCCAATCACAGAGCATGTCTCTTTCAGCGAGTCCCGCGGTGGGGTGTCGAAGACATCATCAACGCAACCGGCTGCCACAGCAGCGTATTTCGCCGACGAGACGATAGCGGATGATCCGGAAACAGGGTCAGTGTCCGTTCTCGCTACGGACTCCAGTGACGAACAACTCGCAGAGATAGCCAACGAGATAGAGGATCTCGTCGCACAGTCGGACTGGAATTATGATGATATCGCTGTCGCTACGAAACAAAGCGGCGATACCGTTACAGACACTATCGAATCGCTCGAAGCCGCTGGAATTCCAACGGAATCGACGACCATCACTGGGTTCGGCGACGACCCCGCGATTCGGGAACTCCTCGCTGCCATCCGTTATCTGGCTGCTACCGAAGAAGATGACGTACCCGGGCAGGGCCCGGAACTCGATAGAGAGCGCTTGAATCGCGTCCGTGAGATGGACAGCATCCACGATGGGATTAGGTGGTGGGCAACAGACTCGGGATTGAAAACACGGATCGCAGAGCGCGAAACGCCATTGAATGCACGCTCACAGTTCGGGAACGTCAGGCGGGCGTTCCGCATGGCCGAGTTCATTGAAGAAACTACGTTTTTGGACGCGACATGGGAGTCACTCCAAGAAATGCTCGAACGCGCTCACGAATACGCACCGCAACAAAATCAGACAAGTGCCACGGATCTTGATGGTGGCGTTCGAGTAGACCATCTTCAAGCGATCAAGAACGAGTCCTTCCGCGCGGTGTTTCTCATAAACCTCGTCGATAGCGACTATCCGGGTGACCCCTTCCTGACGCGGTTGTTCCCGACCGAGCGTGTCGCGTCAATGCCGGATTACCCTGGTATCACGAACCTCGACGAGGCGGACGTGGATGCGACGTTCCCAACGGAATCGACGGCATCGGGTCGGCCATTCGCGCGGTATCATACGGAACATGCACGGCGAAGTCTGGCAATCGGGGCTAGTGCTGCTGACGAACACCTGTACTGTTGTCTCTACGAATACGAAGATACCGCGCTGGAAGAGCGTGCCCAGGCGTCGCGGTTCCTCACGGCAGCCTACGACGATCTCCCTTGGGTAAATGAGGCCAGCACGACACGAATCACAAGTGAGCAAGCGGCCGAAGACTATCTGTTGTCGAGGGTTGATCACGCGCTGGCTGAGGTTCGCCGGGCGAACAGTCAGGATGTCACCGTGTCGCTTGACGAGGTCGAAGGGGAGCTTGGAGAGATCCAAGACCTGCTTGCTCAGAGTGGTGAACGGGGTGAAGAACTTCGGAAGGCACTACGTGCCCGTATCGAGTTCGCAAATGGGGAGGTGCGACGATGAGCGACGTATCCCTCTCCCCGTCACGGTTAGCAACCTATGCGACGTGTCCCCGCCAATACGACTATGGGTACGTCCATGACGTTACCACTCCGGATCGCTCTGAACTGTATCTCAACCAAGGGAAGATATATCATGAGACAATTGAGGATGTGTGTGATGCAACCGATCCAGACGACGTGCCTGAGACGATTTTCGAGCGGGCAATGGACATCTTCGATGCAAAATGGGCCGAACACAGCACGCCAGAGGATTATGAGTCAGAAGCACATCAAGAGTACCAGCGTTTAGAGAACCACGCTGCGATCAGCGCGTTCTTCGATCCGGATGGTGGCGACGGTATCGACCACGCTCGACAATCAGTCGCTACAGAATGCTGGGTAGAATGCGAACGCAATGGACGTGGCCTGCACGGGAAAACCGATAATGTCCTACGAACTGAGGACGGTCTTCACGTCATCGATTATAAACGGAATCTGCGCGATGTACTGTCATCTGGAACAGCAGACCGTCTCGGTGACCATCTTGATGGGGAGGCCCACGAACCAAAGCGTGTCCGGAACGCATTCCAGACCGCAGTGTACATTGAGGGCGTCAAGAACGAACCGTTCTACGAGGAGGGGATGGAGGTTCGATTCAGTTTCTACGGCCTGCTCAACAGAACCTCCTTCGAGAGTACCCCGACAGGGTACGAGGTTTCTGCCCGCGGGTATCCGAGGGAAACGACGGAGATCTACGACGAGCACTATGACACTATTTGGGCGCTCATCCGCGCTGCGCATGACGGGATCACGAGCGAATCCTTTGCGCCGGAACCGTTCGATCTCATTAACGAGGAGGCGTGCCCGGACTGTGAGTATCGGGAAATGTGTGCTGACCGCCTCTCGAAGGAGGTGAAACGATGAGCGACAACGAATATCCATCGTGGTATCCTGTTCCGGAGGAAGACATCTCTCCGGAGCCCCAACAGCGGGCGATCATCAACTCAAACGCCTATCCAATGCGGGTCTTAGCCGGAGCTGGGACTGGGAAGACGTTCACGATGGTGCGGAAAATTGAGGATCTCATCGACGAGCAAGGCGTGTCGCCGGATCGAATTCTCGCATTAACCTTCACGAACAACGCTGCGGACTCGATGCAAGAGAAACTCAATGCGAAATTGGGTGCGGCCGGATACGACATCGATGCGTACACCTATCACTCGATCTGCAGCGAAATTCTCACCG
>P_A23_Liq_2_FmtDRAFT_1000080_pt1 | contig 20768 bp, 13 predicted proteins | sample PonA232FremontCA_FD_10599 | JGI IMG/M metagenome (IMG submission 10599) | reverse complement strand
CAAACCGGTTCTCACCGACGACGCTCCCCTCTCCGAAGAAGGCGAGTCACGGCTCGCACTCATCGCCCAGATGCTGGACGAGGGGCGACTCCAGCTCAAAATCGGCGAACCACGGAACAACTCCGATTCGGGCATCTTTCATCCCAAGCTCGGGATTGCGACTGATGCGGATGGAAACCGTATCACGTTCGAGGGGAGCATCAATGAGACGTACAACGCGTGGTATCGGAACTACGAGCGATTCAAAGTCCACCGTTCGTGGGACGAGGTCGAGAACGCGTACGTTGAGAAAGACGTAGCGACCTTCGAGCGACTCTGGAACGAGGAACACGAAGATGTAGAAGTCACAGCCATCGACGAAGCTATCGAGCTGGACATCCTCGATTGGCAGCCTGAATCCGACGAGGAGGTCGAAGAGCACGTCGAACGGCTGAAAAAGTCGAGTGAGCCACCTGCCTCCGAGGCGACAGTCACTCGAATCGCTAACGAACGTGAGCTTCTACCCGGTGCGATGCATATCGCCGAGGATATCAGTTCGATTGAACCGTGGCCTCACCAGCGTGTTATCGCTGATACGGCAGCGAGTATCTACCCCGAGAGTCTACTGTTCTGCGACGAGGTCGGGCTTGGGAAGACAATCGAAGCCGGACTCACCATCTCCAGACTCATTACTATCGGTGAGGTGAGTGACGCCCTGCTGCTCGTGCCAGCAACGGTTCAGCCACAGTGGCAAGAAGAACTCTTGGAAAAATTCAATATCAACGCCTACTCTTACGAGTACAGCGGTGCACAGCGCGTCCTACGGGATGCCTACGGTATCGAACATTCGCTCTCCGATTACGAACCTCTCGACCCATGGGAAGACTCTCACATCGGCGAATTCGTTTCAAATCGTGACGAACCGACGGTCGTCCTTGCCTCGTGGCATACGGCCAGGCGTACACAGAACATGGGGCTGTTCTCACCAACGAATCATTGGGAAGACGAGCATCCCGGTGACCCACCAGCCGACCGGTTCGAATGGAACCTGACGCTCGTTGACGAAGCGCATCACGGTCGTGATGACACTAATCTGTACGAATTACTCACCGACCTCCAGAATGACACTGCTTGTACGTACGTACTCACCGCGACGCCGATGCAGCTTGAAATCACGGAGTTATTTGACCTCCTCCGACTGTGTGACCTGCCCGATGGATGGAACGAACGTGAGTCGTTCGATACCTATTTCGAGATACAGCAGGAGCTGGCTGACGCATTGGATGAAATCGGAGCTGACGGTTCGAAAACTGTTGAAGAAGTCCTCCCGGATATAGCCTCGAAGTGGAATTACGAGCCCTATGAGGGGATTACGCATCTCCGTACGTGGGCTGGGATGATTCAGTCGTTCGTGCAGCGATACGACGATGTTGAAACGAGAGTTGACCAAACAATAGATGACAGCGATTTCTCGCTGAGTGAACGACGGCGACTCAATCGAGTGCTTGGGACTGGTCGTTTGGGAACCCGCGATTGGGAAGATAAGTTCTCGAATATTACTGTTGACGGGCTTCGGTTCCTGCTGGATATCGGTGAGGAGACGACGCCGGTCAAATCACGTGTGTTCCGGAACACGCGACAGACGCTCCGTATGTGTAAGCGGGCGGGACTGTTAGATGAAAACATTCCTCGCCGGGATATCGAAACGCGGTCTGTTGAACTCGGTGACGCTGAACCACTCTATGACAGGGTGGAGGAATACATTAGCAACGTCTACGACCAATCGAAGAAACTCCTTGAGGGCAAAGAGAAAACAGCGATTGGGTTCGTCATGACGACCTATCGGCAGCGGCTCACATCGAGCCTTCACGCTGTCGAGCAGTCGCTGCAACGCCGCCGTGATAATCTTCGCTCCGACCTTCAAGATGTTTCAAACGTCTCGGATAGCGACTTTACGACCGGTGCGATTGCTGACCGTGAGGAAGTGCTTCGCCGCGAGTACGATTTGACAGTCGATGAGATTGGAGCCACTGGGTCGGCAGGTGAACGCGTTCGAAAATTCGAACTCAAGGAGTTAGAGGACTTTATCGCTCAGCTGCTCGACGTGCCGGAAGACCCGAAATTAGAGCAGTTGATGCAGGATTTAACGGAGCTGAGCGAGCGGGCGCGAGATACGGTCATCATTTTCACGCAGTACACTGACACGCTCGACGCTATCAAAGAGAAGGTCTCGCTCAGCCATCACGATGTTGGTACGTATTCTGGTGGTGGCGGTGAGATATATGATGCAGCAGAAAGCGAGTGGAATGGAGTCAGTAAGGAGCGTGTCAAACGAGAGTTCACCGACCCAGACGGCGACCTCTCAATTCTTGTCTGTACGGACTCGGCTAGTGAAGGGCTGAATCTCCAGTCCTGTGATGCGATGATTAATTACGATTTGCCGTGGAATCCGATGAAAGTAGAGCAGCGAATAGGGCGGATTGACCGTATCGGCCAGGAGAACGAAGAGGTGCTTATCTGGAATTATGTCTACGATGAAACAGTTGAGGAAGACATATATGAGCGATTGGGTGAGCGTATCAATCTCTTCGAGCAGGCTGTCGGGCCACTTCGACCGATTCTCGAAGGGCTAGAAGGCGAAGTACAGAATGTGGCTATGGGGGAGTCAGCGAAGTCTGGTGAAGACATCGTTTCGGCTGCTGAAGATGAAGCAGCGGAGGCTGAACAAAAATCTAGACAGGTTGGACTGACGCAGAATCTTGATGAAGTGCAACCAGCCGATATCATCGAGAAAGCCAAACTTGAGGGATGGAACACGTCGTACCCAGACGTTGGTAGCATTGGATACGATGACCGTCCGTTTGAACCACTCATCAATCCGGATGTGGTGAAACGACTGTTCACCCAGAGTCAAGTGCTCCGGAATAAAGGCTGGCAGTTTGAAATGCTTGACCGGCAGATAACTGAAGATGAAGATGCACCCTATCAGAAACTGTACCGTCTAACTATTCCAGCTGAAGCAGCCCCACCGATTTCTAGCGACCCGCCTAACGATACTGTCCAATCGATATACGCTGATGAGAACGAAGTATTAGTTTCGTTTGACCCGGAAGTCTTAGAGTGGTATCCATCAGTAGTCATACCGCTTCCCCAACACGAGTTCTTCGAATATCTACTGGATGAACTGCTTGAAGAGCTTGATGAAGTCACGGAAGATGAAGTCCTCCGCGTTGCAGGCATAATCGACGATGATGGGCATCGGATTCAAACTGAACCGTCCGCCACTTCTGACGCCCGCATCGCAACCTATGCGACCAATGCAGAACGTCGGTTGACTCTCGATGTGCCGTTACCTGATTCACACACTGCAGAAGAAACAATCAGAAAGTGGTTATCAAGCTATTCAGATTCATCTTGATAGAACCATCCACTGCACTCGCCGGACATTGACTGAAACGTCAGTTACTATCAATCACTTCTACACGGTCTGACTCAGTAACGTCACGGGGAAGTTCGGCTTCTATCTCTGTTATAACTTCGCCTGTCTCTTCACATCGAGCATCGTAGGTCGCCATCTGAAATGGCCTCCACCACGTGTAATATTTCGCTGTAACTGTTATCGGTGAATCGCTATATCGGTAATGTATGAACGTATCGCCGACATCGAACTGGAAATCTTCCACCATCAGCTCTGAGGTCAAATGCTTCTCATCTACTCTTTCCCCGTTCTCAGCGACTCCGGGCAGATACTCCCACCCTGCAAAGGAATCATCGACAAACACTTGTTCGAGACGATAATTCGCTGATTCATACGCTGTTAGCGTTTCCAAGGCCTCGCGTTCACTCATTAAGTCTTCACGCTCCTGCGGGTCGGAGTTGAAATCATCCAACTTCGTCGATTCACTATCTTTGTCTACTGGTAATGACTGTTCCTCCCAATGGTCAAGCGGTGAGTGAAATGAAAATTCGTCCACGTAGAAACACAGGTACTCTCTGTCGTCGATTGTGTGCTTTTCTATGGAATCAATGCTATCAGGCGTCTGTTCGGCCCACCGGTGAAGTATTTCGTCTTTTAAATTATAGAGTGCCTGTTTTCGCAACGAGCACACTTTAGCATATCTGCCACTTCCATGTTCATAGGCTCTATCAGCTTTCTTTCGATAGCGTTTGGCCTCGATATTGAGTTGATACAATGCCTGTACATGTTCTGACGGCAGGTGGTCGTTTGAGTTCTCTTTCTCAGCGTAATTGGACATTTTCTTCATCTTCCTGGGCTTAGTCACATGTATAAACTCTCGTATTTTGATTCACTATTTTACCATTGTTTTTTGATTCAGTCGATAATAGAGCAGATATGCCGTTCAGTGCGACGTGGCACAACCTCCTCGAAAACGTCGATGAGTTGCCGCCTGATGCGACGCTGCTCACCCCACTATCTCGGAAACCGTTCAGAATCACCGACTCACAAGAGGCCCGTATCTTGATTGAGTACCGAGATGGTGACGAGACAGTCCCGTTGCAACGAGAACAATTCGAGACACTGCATGAGCGTCTTGATGACGCCTACGGTGAATTTGAGCTTGACCGCTTGCCGCCGGATGCTGAACCCTACGCGACGGTACTGAGCTTGCACCCCCGATTCGAACTTGACGACGACGAAGCCACACTAACCGAGAGTGAAGTCCCGACCAGTTCCCCGTTAGTTGATGCACATGAGATTGATACTGACGAAAACGACCGTGAGGAGCCAGACCTTTCGGTTTACTCTGATGCACTCCTGCTGATTGATACCTTAGAGCGTCACGACCCGACTCAGCTTGAGGACATGGAGACGCCGGTACTGGTGAACCTCTACACGCTGCTGTCCGATGTCCAACGAAACGCGAATGACCTCCGCCAAGATGTCCGGTCGGTTCTCCTGAATCGGCTGCATCACGACCAACCCGTATCGGGGCAGTATGGCTCGGTGCAGCGAACTTCACGCCGAAATCGAGAGCTGAAAGACGAGGAGGAGGTGATTGAGGTGCTCGATGAAGCTGGAATCAGCCGAGAACGAGTAACCAGTGTGGATTCAAGCAAGGTTGATGATGCGTTGGAGGTGGTAGAGGTCACTGAGAGCGATGTGTATGAGATTGAAGAAAGCGAGTACGTTCGGAAAGCGGATGTCGACGAAGATGAGAAGCAGTCCCGGCTCCAGGGGTTGAAGGACCAATTGGCTGCTACGGACGAAGACACGGAGGAGTTACAGGCAGAAATCGAGGAGCTTGAGCAGCGTATTGATAGCCTCACTAGCTTCGAATCGGGTGCCTCGTTTCAGTAATCGATATTGAAGACGTGCGCCATAATCACCCACCACAGACAATCAAGAAGTGCTGCAACACGTCCGTAATTGGACTGCACTATCGAACCAGCATTGAGTCAAAGTGGCGATGATTGAAGCTCTTAATGTATGAAATACCGTTGAGATATCCAATGGCAAAATAATATTACGAGCCATCAAATATCTCTTTTAATACGCCGGCATTGACATAAGCCGTCGCATCAACACACGATTTTCCTCCCGTATCTGGATTCTTAACGTGTGTGCCAAATTCCATCATGTGGATACCAACAAGTCCATCGCCAAGCACTGGACTTCCACTTAATCCATCGTACTCGTAGTTATCATTCTGATTCAAATCAAATCCTATACCGGTTAATCCTAGTTTAGACTGAGACACATTGGAATTTTCATACCCATTTTTGATGGACAGGACATACGGTTGTCCTATCTCTTCAGCATATCTGTCAATATCATACACGTTCGTGCTCGGGAAAGATGGCCCAGGGAAGCCGATTATATCCAGTGTAGATGACGTATCTTCTGGTTTAGCAACGTCTTCACCTTTCCAAGACGTGTACCCATACTCTTCTGGGGCGAAGTTGATTGGAATTCCAACACAATCTATGTGTTCATCAGCAATTATGCCTTCTTTATTTGATAAATTGAGACTTTTCACTTTGAATGTCGAATCTTCTCGCAAGTAGATGTCAATTTCTGAGCGTACTTCCTCCTCCTGATAGTCGAATTGGAACTTACCTGTCGCTAGCTTGGTCGCATCTGTGGGAAGAACGTTATGACGTGCGGTGATAAGGTAATTTTCTCCTCCTGATTCGAAGAAGAAACCGGTCGCACGCATGTATTCGTCACAGACGATTGGACAACTGACTCGTGTATCTGTTTTTGCGGATTGCATAACGCACTACACATGTACACAAGAAACACGCTGTGCGGCGTTTTTGAAACTGAACTGTATAGACGTGAAAGATATTCTATAAAAATCGATAGCTGAGATGTTGCTTCTCAGACGATGTTCTTCGCGTCGTGATTGTGTAGCTCTGCCAGTTACGATAAACAAGCAAACCGTGCTGAAATACGTCGATACGCAGTCTATAGGTTTATTCTAAAAAAAGTGGCCACGCAATTGTGGATTGTATGCCAAATAAAATCCACTTCTGCGTTTATTGATTAGGCTCGTCCTTCTTCGGCTGCAGCGCAGTCCATATTGTCCCGATAGTGGTCAATCAGTGATTCAGGTTCCGCACCACAATGTGGACACATCCCGACGAGTTTTTTACGGAACATCGTTATTCCGGTTTCGACATCTCTTGGTTCAGCTCCGATAACGTCATCAGACTTGTAAATCGTTGTTCCACTGGTACGTTGGATGTTACCGGGGCCATCGTATGTTGCCATCACAGTCACCGGTAGTGTCCACGACCTCTCGTCTGCTGTTTTCACTTTGATATTTCCGGATGGGACTATATCCAGATACTCTTCAATTGATTCTGCTTCGCCAGTATGTACTTTGACATGAATATAGGTTTCCGAGCCTGATAGGTCGGGATGCGCAATGTGAATTTCTGCAATGTGCTCATACTTGTTCATGAGTTGTTCGATTAACGATTCAAGCTTCATTTTCATCACCCTTCGAGAAGTTCTGTGTTCGTGCGGCGATTCCACTTCGTACCGATTGTGATGTTATTTTTATCATCGTCAAACTGCACTATACATATTTGTGTGACACACGCTGTGCGGTGTGATTTTGAAGATAGACTGTATAGAGACGAGAGATATTCTTGGATGAAATCACAATGTGTGATTTTTGCGGGAGCTACACGCTGTAGCGATAGATTCCAAAATCACCCGAATAGATTCTGTCCTCTCTATCGGGGATTCCTTCATCCTCTACCAATCATTATAATAGTTGTTCTTATCGATGTTTACACGCAGCCGCTGCACTCATTCAAATTGTGTTAACATGCCCCATTCTAATGGGCTCAGACATTCGTCACCTGCTGGAAGCGCGGCTCCCAATCCGCCAACGACTCACAAACATACGCGTGGCTCCCCGTTAGTACCACGACTTCAGAATCGCGGCGAACCAGTTCCACGTCTCCGGTTAATCGGATGAGGTCGGCTTTATTCTTGCCTGCGTCTTCCCGGACGGTGACTGCGTTGAGGTCTCGAATCTTATCCACTATGGAAGCGACAGTTCGTTTCGATATATTTGGTAGGCGACTATCGGCAGCAATGTGTTCATGCAGCGTGGGTACTGTCACGGCGGCTAACCCCGGTCGGTCAGTGATAGCAGCAATCTCTCCCAGCGTCGCCAGCACGACGCCTACATTTTCATCCATCTCTCCGTGGACGTGTAGTTGCTCACTAACGTCGAACCAATCTGGCAGCGTGTTTGTGATTACATACACTGTAGCCCCCGCATTTTCATAGACGCTCTCATGTCGTCCGAACCGGAGGACGGCTTGGATGACCTGCGCACCGACGAAGTGTTGGTAAATTTTGTCTGCGAACCCCTCAAATTCGATGCCTTCGGCATCATCATCTGATACAATCTCTGCAGGCTCGCCACACAGGCCAGCCCAGCGTTTCACTAATCCGTGACCGGGGTATGGGGTGCCAGCGACGACTCCCAATGCTTGCTTTTCCAGGTCATTTGAACTCTTCATATTCCCGTAATTCAACGCCCAGTACCCGCGGAAGAGCTTGCTATCGTCGTTCGCGTGTGATTGCTCGCTCTCGGTGGTATCAACCGGTTTGACGAACTTCTGTAACAAGCCATTGTAGTCGTACTTTTCGAGAGCCTGTCTGGTTGATACAAGTGCAAATGGGTTTTCCTCACGTGCTTCTACTGCTGCAAATCGGTTGGAATCCGTCTCATAGATGTGTCCAGCAGCGTAATGATGCTCACCATTACCCATTTGGATGAGCCGCATATTCATTGCCGATTCCAGATAGGTAAGGAAGTCCTCGCGTTGAATCACTTGTTCGTGTTGAAACCCCTGCTCAGGTGCGAGAAGATTCCACAGCTCAAGATTCGGAGTGCCGTCGAGACCGATAACTTGCTCGGCTACGGTGAGGTCTGGCACCTCGAATTTGTACATTTCGCCTGTGTTACGGTCGCGCAGGCACTTGGTGGCCCGACTCAATCCGGCAGCAGTCCAGACGGCGTCAAGGCAGCCGTCCGGTGGAGGTGCAGCGTCGATTCCCGGCCCAACTCTGGACATGCACAGGTGGCTAAAAGCGAGAAATGGGGCGTACGCGTTGTCATGTTCGTACTTATTGGTATTTGGTGCTAGAAAGTCGAGGTCGTGTGCATCGGACCGGCTCGCGCCGTTTTCTAAAAACCACTCAATGCCTTGTGACCACTCGCGTGACCACGTTCGTTGCTGCAGGAGGTCAGTTACATCTTGGAATTTGTCGGCCGGGAACGACTCATCGCTGGCAGCGTCTTGAAGAAATGTATGGATGAGTTCACCAGGAGTATCGACAATATTCCTTGATGCGTCCGGGTATTTTTGCAGAAACGGGTCGGCGTTGAATTCGTCCAGAATGACGATACGCTCGAATAGGTACTGCTGGCGGTTTGCATGTGCGTGATTGCCAATGAGCACGTCTATCGAGTCGATGTTATCTCGAATCTCTGTCAATGTAGTCATATAGTCGCAGGACATGCCACAGTCAGCGATATCGGGAAATTGCCGGTGAATCTGCCATCCAGAGTACCCTTTTGCATACAGTTCTTTCATTTCAGCACCGAACGAATCGCAGTTCCGTTGCGGTGCAGGGATAATCTTGTAGCTAACGTCGTCGTACTTTTCACACTGTTTTTTTGCCCGTTCGTAGAGGTCAGTGCGGGCAGACAAGTACGTGATTGGAGTGTCGACTTCCCGAGCTAGCTTAACTGCTTTTGTCGTTTTGCCGCTACTTGGCGGAGCCTCCACTAACACAGGTCGGTCGGCGTCAGTCGCAGACCGGATTACCTCTTCAGTATGCTGACGGACTGCCTCTAAATCACCTGCACGTTGGGAGTCAAGCATATGCTTCGCTACAGTGATGCAGGTATCTGTCTGACCGCAACTAAAGACTGCTGCCTACTGAGTCGTTTTACCGTACCCTATGGCTCTAAGTGCTCATTGGTGCTTTGTAGACTGTGAGTTCATGATTTCAGGTCTCCCCAACCGCCCCCTCTATGGAGCAGAAACAGACGCACTAACCGACGAATCACCCATTGATTTGGTTGTACCCGCCACCGCCGAGGGGGTTCAACGAGACGATGACGGGAGGAAACAGGTAGCCGACCTGCTGATATTTATTGATGAGACCGTCGCCGCTGTCGCGTATACTGGTGACGAGGATGGGTGGCTACGCGTTGCCAAGGAGACGGACGATGACGATGATGCTTACGAGCGCGTGTATGACCAGTTGCTTGAGTATCAAGGGTATGAAGATATTGACCGCGAGACTGCGCTGAAAGAGGCTATCGCCGAGTTTGGCCTGCCAAAGGAGGTAATTGAAGCCAATCCAGAAAAGCTTGCTTCGGTAGGTGGAGGTAAATCCTGATGGTAGAGCTTCCGTCAAACGATGAATGGCCTGCTGGTTGGCGATACAAGCAGAAGCGTGGCGATTATTTCGTGTTAACCTACGATTTGCACGAGCACCACGTTATCAGTGGTAGTGGGGACGGGTGGGTGGTTGACTACAAGTATAATGGCAAACCCAATGGGAGAATGTCTGCTGAAACGACGCCGGAGACCGGGTTTGAACGCTTGAAGCGAGACCTCTACAATAATTTTCTCGCTGCAGATGACAAGCCACACGGGATAGAAGACGTGTACAATCAGACCCTCCCCACGTATGCGGCTGTACCTGTTGAGTGTGTCCCGGATGCCGACCTTCGGCCAGTAACTGGAGACCGACGGATAAGCAACTATCAAGAACTCCCTGCCCACGAGTTCATTGTCAGAGAGTATGGTGACGGCTGGGCGAGACTCGACGTACGAACCGTTGACAGCGTTGAGGAACTAGAGGAGCGAGTGAAAGGAATGAACCTCACTAATGACGGCCCGATATCTGAAGTGAACACGAGAGCTCCAATGGAATTAGACCACTTCGCTCCTGAAGAAGCCGACGACAAACCAACCCGCGAATAAACAGAAAAACGTCGCAGTTCTTCTCACTCATTGCTCCCGGTATCTCCCATCTCCAGGAACTCTTTCGGGAGCTGTTGAAGAATCACGCCGTACTCTCGAAGTATCGATTGTGCTTCCTCCAGTGAGACATTTGCTGCATCATCCTCTCCTTCTGTGAGTTCAGTCACCGCCTCGGAATAGGCTTCATTCAACCGTTTGGCTTCAGCTAAGCCTTCCTCGGTGGGTTCCCACACGGTTGTTTCGCCAATCACGTCACCGCTCCGCTGGGCTCTGACTGGTTCTTTTCGAAGTTCGGAAAGAAGACCCTGCTCGTGAAGCCGGTTCGCTGCTTGTTCCACGTCTTCCTCAATTTCTGCATGCCGCTCAGAGAGCTGCTCAAGCATTGACAGTGACCCGTCGCTGGTAATATCTTTTAGATGAGCACAGTCAGCAATTAGAGCTTCTGTCGAGCCTTCTTTGCCCCCGTAATCATGCTTGTATCGCTCGTCATAGTGTGAGAGTTGCTGAATGATAGTGCGTTCTATCCATGTGTCGGTCTCCATGGCCTTGGTTTGGTTACTGAAAGCGTCAAGGAAAAACTACAGGTTGAGGCTTTGTGGAGGCGTTATCATACAGAACGCTTCTCTTTGAGCCCAAGGTCTTGTGGATGAATATAAATTGGATTCATTATACGTGACAGCAGTGTACACTTATTTGTTTGTAAACAGTTGACACGATATGGATGAACTGAAGGCCAGCATTTCGTTTGACAGGTTTGCAGATATGCCAGAGTTCTACGGCTCAGGTGCTGCGGGCTACCGGCTAGCGATGGTCAAAGAGCGGCAAGACTTTCTCGACCTGTTTGAAGGGGCTCAGCATGTTGATGCGGTAACGTACGCGGAGACGCCGAGCCTCATGGTGCAGATGTTGACCGAGTACGATATCGGGTCGTTGGATGTCCTCATCGGTAACGCTGAGGACTACAAAAGCCAAGTCAACGACGTGTCGACCGCCCGGTCGCTGGTTGACCTCCGACAAGACGACCGGCTGACCATTCGCCTCAAGAACCAGAAAACGGTGCACTCGAAGATTTATCGCATCGTCATGCCGGACGATACAGTGAAACTCGTCCACGGGTCGGCGAACCTGTCTCGAAACTCGTGGGAGTACCACACGAATCAAATCTCCGTCTTCACGACCGATGTTGGCACTGAACTTGACGAGGAATTCAAGCAATTCATCGACGAGTACCGCGAGGGTTACAGTGACCAGACGCTACTCGAAGGGTTGGTCGAGGCGTTGGAAGAAGTCGACTCCACGGAAGAACGGGAGAATCGCATTGAGTACTGGGTCGGTGCAGGCGACCTCGAAGTCAGTGACACGGCTGCACTGAACCAAGACGCGGTTGAAGATTTGAAAGACGTTGCTGACAGTGTGACTGCAGTCGTTGACGACCCTGAGGAAGCCGATGAGGCGGTTGCATTCGTTGAAGAACCGGAGAACGCTGACCGAGCGATTGTCGAGCCTGATGATGAGGAATCTGGTGAAGGTGTTGATGACGCCGAAGATGTTGATGATGAGCCGGATGTTGGATTGGTCGAATCTGCCCACGAGACGGACGTAACGGAGACACTCGATAGACCGCGGGTGCGAGCAGGAGAAGAGCAGGTCAGGATGGGGACAAGTAAAGTAAGCAAGGACACGGCAGACGAATTCGGAAGTAGCCTGCGAGACCGCGGGGCGACCGTTGAGGACCACAGTATCAGCGCCCCGCTGAGCGCGTACACGAATCAGGTAAAGGAAGCCACGTCCATCCCGACGATGACAGTCCTGCCGGATGCCGAGCAGGTCGTCATTGGTGAGGATGACGAGCTGATTCTTGTTGCCACTGATGAGCCGACGCCGGACGTGTTGAATCACTGTTTGGGGACGATTGAGGACTACATCGAGACAGTTCGGGACCACGGCCACACGCAGTCTGAAACCGCTGTGATGGCCCAGATGTACGAGGCGTTCCTGTACGGGTTCTGGGCTCCGTTCGCCAATCAGTACGCTGAGGCGTTGTCGTCACCGTCACGAACGCTCGATAACGTGCTGCAGCACCTCTACATCGAAGGGAAGAGTGACGCCGGGAAAGACAAGCTGACCGAGTACATTCTTCGGCTCGTCTCTGACAATACGGTCATTTCGGGTGTTGATGCAGACGATGTTGGGGTCAAGGAAATCCGCGGTATCCGTGAGTGGAATACCAGTTTCCCGTACGCTATCATCGATGCTGAGAAGGAGAAAATCCAGCGTTGGAGCCCGATTCGGAACTACTGGAGTGACTGGACGCCAACGAGTGTTGACCAGCCGTGCCTGATTTTCACAACGAATGATGCCCTTCCGAAATCCGAGTTCCGCAACCGGATGAAAATCCTGAGCATGGACGTGTCCTTCCCATCGAACCCAGAAGACCCAGGGTTCCGCGAGGCGCAGGAAGACCTCACCGCGGTACTGGAACGAGGGAACCCGATTTTCAGTTACGTCGCCCGCCGAATGCTCGCCGAGCAACCGTGGAACGAAGGCAACGGAACCATCGAGGACGTACGCCGTATCTTCCGTGAGTTCTACGATGCAGCCGATAGGGACGAGCCTGAGTACTTCCCAGCTGACGAGCCAGCAGAGAAAACATATGACACGGGGCGAATCAAGTGGCAGCGGGATATCCAAGGTGGTCGTGTTACCTTCGAATCCGAACCCGAAGCGATGACTGCAAACTTCGACCGTGAGGAGTACGAGGTCTACGACTACGAGAAGCGACTCCCGAAGCGGTTCATGTCCGAGAAATCCTCAGCAAGTGTCTACATTGGTGCCCCTGAGGAATTTGCTGAGTGGATTGGCTACTCTGTAGACGAACTGTTGGAGGGCGTAGCTGAAGCAGACGACGAAGCTACGCGACCAGATTCGGAGCAAACGGCGAATGAAGAAGGTAGTTCTGGAGGACTTCTTTCTCGCTTGCTTGGTGACTAAGACTACGCTACCACCCACCACGTTTCAAGTGTAATCCCCGTTTTTAGCTGCTCTACTGAGCAAAATATTGTAACTGCTGAACCTGCAACAGAAGTAAGTACTTCTACAATGAGAGGATAGACTTATTGATGAGCCCTATCGGGTACTGGAACGCCGTCCCAGAGCATGTATGAGGTATTGATTACGGAGTCAGCACAAGAGGCGAATCCTGCGGCCGCAACAGAAGTTGAATCTCAAGGTAATCGGAGGACGTTCCCGTCAAAACAGGCAGCAGAAAATTTCGCCAAATCACTCAGTCGTAGTGGTACACGGATACAGGTGCAGAAAGTTGCCCCACAAGATACCAGGGATATTGATGCGTATCTTGTTCCGATTCCAGAAAAACAGGTGTGGGAACCGAAGGAATCAGACAAGACTGGATTGACATTTGATACAACCGCAAACCAGTACGGTGCAATAGGTGAGACAGTTGTTTCCGGAGACTACGGTATCGCTCCTGGGTTGAAGTATTATTTCGAACGGAACATCGAAGTTCCTGATGAAGATTATAAGATAGTCCGCAGACAAAACACGAGCATCCCTCAGTCTATCGATTACGAGGGGTCGTGGATGCCAGATTTGGTTGTTGATATTAAAAGTCTGAAAGACTGGCAAACCATTGAGACGTTCTTCTGTGAGATAAAATCAGGAGATGCTTCGTTTGAGCGGAGCCAGCGAGAGGGGATGCAAAGTCTCGCCGAGAATCACCGCGTGTTAAAAATTCGAGTCGATATCGAAGATTTACCGAGTGAGTATACACTCCGAATCGAAACTGTTGAATCTACCTCATGACCAAAATAGGAGGCTACCTCAGTCGATGGATTATCAACATTCGCGCACCCACGAGATGTCCGATGACTTTTTTACAGATATCTGATGGCTAACCAGATTTAGCTGGATAAACGAAACAACGAGGAGATTATGAATCTCCGAAATGCTCCTCTGCTATATTTCGAAGTGAGTCGTCTGGATGAGCATCCGTAGACGTATCATTTGCGTCTTCCGTCGAAGTAAGACTTCGAACCTGACTGATATCAGACGACGGAATGAGTGTGATATTGAACCCTTCCTGCCCGCAGTAACCCATTTGGTCAGACAGCCGTCCTGCCTCAATTTCCCTCTGAATGTCGCTGTACGGAATCTTCGGGACGAGTTCCTGAAGTGACGAAAACTTCAGTCGGGCACCGTCCTCATGGTCACGATGAACCTCGTCAATAGTTAGTATATGACTCAAACAGGCTCCGTGTTCGTCAACACTGCCTGTGCAGTAGAGGAGCCCCTTGTCCCCAGACGATAGTGTTCGCCAAGCTTCTCGTCGGCCGAAACCCTCCCGTTTCCAAAACGGACTAGCGTTGAAGTATTCGCCGTGTTGCAGTGGTTCATCGCAGAAGCGTGGGCCTTTGGCTCCTTCAACATACTCAGGAGCAGCCTTCTCCTCAATCGAATGGCCACTCACTTGGATGAGAAAGCCTATCATGGGTGATGTCAAGCTTGCTATTGACAAAAGAGTAATCAAAATTGGAACTTGGTCAATCAGTTTCCTCTAGTTCAGTCGTATACTCTGGATTCTGCTGAAGTTTCGAGAACGAGACGTACCGGTGGCCTTGAACGAAGGCGACAGTTCGGTCGGAGTCGCTTGCAGTTTTGTCGTTTTCGACGGGCCGGTCAAGCTCGATACCCTCTTGGAGGAAAATTACTTTCTCCGTTTCGCCATACCTCTCGGAGCCCATGTTACGCAACGTAGCTACTGTATCCAACAGTTTCTCGCGTTGAGATTGCGAGAGGTCTGCTCGATTTCGAATTGCTTCTTCGGTGAGTTCGATACTCTCAATCGCGCCTGTTACTGACGGGACGGTTGTTTTGATTTCGCCATCAGTGTAGAACGCAAGATGATTGACGGGTTTGAACGACCGATTGGGTTGGCAAAAATAGAGGCCGTGTTCTTGATATTCGGGCCATGCCTTCCGGGCTGCGACAACCAACACTCGGTTCTCCTTACCACTGACGAGGTCTTCGTCGTAGAGAAAGCGGCTGAGTTCTCGTAGTAGGAACGCCTCACGTTCTGTGGGAACCGACATGCTCGCTTCGGCGTTTCCGACATCCCGTTCAAGCACTGTTTCAATGGTATCGGTGAGTCTATCGAAGTTGGCCCACACGACACGTTCGTCGTCGAGTGCTGCGACTTCATCAGGTAGTTGAGAATCAGGGGTTAGAACGATGAGCCGCTGTAGTTCAGTGGTATCCTCGTCAAGTGCATGCAGATGATTTTCGAGTTGGGCCTTGTCCACTGCGTCTCGACTTGTTTTTGTCTCGAACCAGAGCGCAGTTGAACTCTTAATCGCCGCATCCGGTACAGAATCAACGCCCGTCACCTGGTTATCGAACGAGACGAGTGAGAGGTCAGATTCGTCGGTCAGTGCTTCCAGTATATCCTCTGCCAGCTGGTTGTTGACGTGCTCTAGTACAGAGATGACTGTTGACGTAACGCGATTTTCGCCCTGCGTGTATGTGGAAAAGAGAGGATTCGGCATAGGGCCACGTACAAACACTGGTTGCAAAAAGTCTCGCACACGCAATCCCTCATCGTAGCAGGAGTACTCGACGCGTGCTCTATAGTGTCCGAACGAGCGACTGTAACTCGGTTGTTGATAACGGGTCGATAGTGACTTGTTCAGCATCAGTTGTGTAGAATATTGTCGGTATGACCTTTCGGTCAGGGTACTCGGCATCTAACACATGGTAGTAGACGGAGAGTTGCTTGCGGTATTCTTCGTGGGCGCGCCGCGTTTGGTCCGTTTTGTAGTCTACAATCTCGATGTAGTCGTCAGTGACGTGAACGAGGTCAGCGATGCCTGAAATAGTAACTCGTCCACCGTCTACCTCAAGCGGTAACACAGCGGATTCTTCGACGTAACACTTCCCGTCCAGCCCATCAAGGAACGCTTTGATTGCTTCTTCGTCTGGATTCAATGGCCTAACTGCTTCACCGAGGGCGTAGTCCTCAGCGAAATCATGCACCTCAGACCCGAAGGCAGTCCCACGCGTATCTCCGGTATCAACTCCATCCTCTTCTTCGAATATATCCTCATCCATCAGCGAGTGCGGGGAGTATCCGGTCGGACCCTCCGGAGTTGAGACGATGAATGGTAGCTGGCTCTGGGCGGTGTCACCGCGGTCAACCTCGCCGATGTCAGTTGCAGCCTCCGTGATTTCCGGTGGCAGTTCTTCGAGGAACATGTTCGGGGTTTCGCCGCCTACGAGACAGACGTGGTTTTCAGCCCGTGTGATGGCGACGTACAGGAGACGGCGTTCTTCATCGTAATCGGTTCCGAGGCAGTGCCGATAGATGTCGTACTGCCACTTGTCGTAGACGTGTGGGTACTCCCCGATATCGCCGTAGACCTTCCGCTGGCGAAGCCCAACGGCTTCGTTGTAGCGAATCACACTGGAGTCATTCAATTGCGGCGGGAACCTCCCGTCGTTCATATCGGCAACGATGACGATAGGGTATTCGAGGCCCTTCGCTGAGTGAATCGTCTGGACGGTCACAGAATCGTCGCTAGCACTGGTCGAGACCTCGTGGGTACTACCACTCTCGATACCTTGCTCGATAAATCGAATGAGGTAGCCTCTGGTAAGGGTCGTTGTGTCGTGTAGTGATTGTATCATATCGAGCAGCACGTCAGCATACCCACCGCGGAAGCCGTATTTCTCGAAGACGCGCCGGGCAACCGTTCCGACAGCGTCGAATCCAGCGAGTTCATCCCGGAACGAGGTCATGTTATCTGGATACGTGTCTGTCTCCAGGAGATGGTCAATCGTATCGAGCGTGTAGCCTGCTTCCTCTAAAACGACAGCCCAACCGCGGTTGGCGTCGTACTCAAGGATGCGGAGCCATGCCAGCAGGAGCTTCGCCGCATCCGTTCTGAACAGTTCGACGCCGCCCTCATACGACAGTGGGAAGTCGTGTTCCTCGGCGAGATTCAGTAGTTCGCGGCCGAAATCGCGCGTCCGGGTCAACACGGCTATATCCTCGTATCGCGGTGGTCGGGGCTCACCGTCCTCATCTTCGACTGCGTACTCATCACTCCCTTCTATCGCTTGTATTTTCGAAAGGACAGCCGCGTATTCGTCTTCGTGCGCGATGGCCTCGATGTTACTGTTATCGAAGGCTGCGTTCGACTGGAGTTCGACGACTTCCTCAAGCAGTCCTTCATCGACACTGTCCTTGTCCGTTGCTGGCGTGACCAGTGCCTGTTCTGAGAAGCGGATAATCGAGTCCGTTGACCGGTAGTTCTCTTCGAGTTTGATTGGTTCAATCGCATCAAGATTCAGGCTAACGCGCTGCCGGTCACTGTTCAGCTCGGCAGTAAACTGCTCAATCCGGTCATCGAAGTGTTGGATGTTCTCGACAGCCGCGTACTGGAAGGAGTAGATGCTCTGTTTCCAGTCACCGACGACACAGAAGTTATCAGTGCCAGCAAGGAGCAACGCGAGTTTGAATTGGATTTCACTGGAGTCTTGAAATTCGTCAATCATCACGTACTCGAACGAGACCGCGTCTCGCAGGCTGTCGTTCTCACAGAGCAGCACGAACGCGAACAGCTGCAAGAACCCGAAGTTGAGGTAATTCCGGCTCAGCGCGAAGGTCAGGTACTCGTGGTACAGTTCGCGTAGGAATGCTTTCAGCTCGGTGCGGTCGTCGTTGAAGACTCGTTCAGCAACCTGTTCATTGAGTTGCTTCGTGCCTCGCCCCCCACGAATCTCTGTTTTCGATGGGGCGTCTGGAAGGAACGTTCGTCTGCTGCCGTATCTGCTCAACTTATCGCGGAGCTTCGATTGTTTGCTTCCGCCGTTTCGGGGTTCATTGACGGCATCGAATTTCGATTTGAATGCCTCAAAGTCCCCATCGAGATGAGATTCACCGTCACGATACCACCCGTCAGCGGTCGGGAACACGCCCTTCGCAGCAAGCTGCTTAATCACATCCAGCAACTCCACTGGGTCGGACACAGCGCGGAAGTAATCAGCATACTCTGGATGTTCGTCGCGGAACTGGCTGATGAATTCGCGGAACAAATCTTGCTCTACCATCTCCTCTTCGATGAGTCGAGTGGAGCTGGTAATCCGGTCATCAATGCCGAGGTGGGTGGGTGCAGCGTGGCCGTGTTCCTGCAGTAGTGTCGAGCAGTGTGAGTGGAACGTTTGTATGGGTGCGTCAGCAAGCTCCTGCATCCCGTACTCCGTGCTTTCGGCAACGATACGGTCACGCATCTCAGTGGCCGCACTGTTCGTGAATGTCACCAGCAGAATGTCATCAGGCTCTACGCCGGCCTGGCCAACGATTTCGACGTAACGACGTGTGATGGTGAAGGTCTTGCCCGTGCCTGGGCCAGCATCTACGACGTAGATACCTTCGGTATTCGAGATGAGTTTCTGCTGCTTCGGATTCGGCGTTACGTCACTCATTGGCCGTACCCTCCAGAAGCAGGTCGCGGTGATTCACCCGCCGATAGTTTGGCTCTCCACCAGGCCCCTCAATCGGGAACCGCGCTTCACCAGCGCGGAGGTCGTTGAGTTCCTCTAACTGGGTTTCGATGAATCCCTCGAACGCGTCAAGGTCTTCTTTGAAGAACGCGCGGCGGCGCACGCCGTTAAGCGCGCGAATCGCCTGACTGCTCCCTTTCGACGCGTCCACGTCGTCGCTCGTCGCTGCAGCAACAGCGGTTTCGAACTCAGTAGCGAATTGGGAATTCAGGAGTTCATCTTTCTCAGTTGTCGTCGGGAACTGTAGTTGGTCCATGATATCGCTGTAGGCGGCGAATCCGAGGTCGGTGAACGTCTCCTGGCAGTCATTGTAGCCGTCAAGCAAGGTGTCGTAGGCGGCTCGTGACCCGACGAATTCGTCAAAGGTGTAGGGGTAGTACGAGACAGTCGTCAGTGTATCATCAAGGTCGGCATCGCCAGCAACCACATCGTCGAGGGTTTCGAGGAAATGGAAGAAGGTGAACTCCAACGGCTCATCCGGCCGGACGGTTCGGTAGTGTGTAAGGTATAGGATGGCTTGGTAGTTCGGCGTGTCAGCTGGTGGGTCTATGGCAGACCGTTTGACGACCTGTGTTTCGCGTTTCTTGCTTCCTTTCTTGTAATCCAGTAGGGTCGTCGGTGAGTGGATGAGGTCGATTTTTCCCTTGATGCCGAGGGGGTCGTTTTCGAACCATCGTTCCGTGGTAGGTGCGTCAAGTGGCATCTCGAAGTAATCAGCAAAGTAATTCTCACCGAACCCGGAGTTCGGCGTGAGGAACTCCCCGTCAGTCGGTGTGTTGGTATCCAAGAACTCCATGATGGTTTCCAGTCCGATTTCATACGTTCGACGGCGAAGCGGCGTGTCGTCGTCAGCGTAGAACGGCTTTACTTCGTCAACGATGATGTCCACGACCTCGGTGAGAACCTCCTCGTCAACGTAGTCTGGGTGGTTCACGTAGAACTCTGCGAAGTCGTGCAGGAGGTTTCCCTCGCGGAAATAATCCCTATCAGGGCCGTCAACGAGGTTATCGAAGAAGTAGTCTCGCGGGCAGTTGACGTAGCTGTTGAGGCTCGATTGGCTGAAGTGGGTGACTGGCTCGGTTTCGACATCGAAGGTCTCGCGTTCGAAACCCCGCTCGCTAGCTGTAACCGTCCGGGTATAATCGGTCGAGGGGAGGTCGCTGAATCGTTCAAACTCTGTGTCCAGTAACTCGCTGAAGTACAAACAGGGCGTGACGGGCTGTCCGCCAGCCGTGTCCTCGACGAGGTAGTACTGGTCGGTGCCACTCTGTAGGAGGAGTTGAAACTGCGAGATGTAGCGGTCAATTTGGGTTTCAGTATCGACCCATGGTCGCTGAGGGGCCGAGTGCGTCCACCCCTCATCCAGTCCGAGGTAGAAGACGACCGGGCGGTCAACATACCCGGAGGATTTGGCGTCAGCCAGCAGAACGCCCTCGTTGTCACGTTCGACCGGCACTTCGTAGCTCTGGAGGTAGAACGCCAAATCATCGACACGGGGCCGGGTGACTTGCTCATCTGCTAAACCGAGTTGCTGGAGTTCTTGTTGGAATTGAGGTAGTGACTGGTCAATCTGAGACTCGTATTCGCTCAGCACCTCCTCGAACGTGAGTTCCGCCAAGTCCGCATAGAGGCCTCGTAACCACTCGAATGCAGGCCCGTCTATTGCTGCCACTCGTTTTTCGTCGTCCTCGATACCGACATCTACCCCGAGCTGTGCCACC
>P_A23_Liq_2_FmtDRAFT_1000079_pt1 | contig 21034 bp, 21 predicted proteins | sample PonA232FremontCA_FD_10599 | JGI IMG/M metagenome (IMG submission 10599) | reverse complement strand
GATTTCGACGGTTTTTCAATTACTATCGAGTGTTATAGAATAACATCCAAAAAGATAGAATAACTGCGTTCGTCCGCAAATTTGTCCAAAGAAAAAGGAATTATATATTAATAGCTGACATAGATTTACAATAAATAAATGAGTGATGACAAATTTGTTCGGATGGAAAATATTACTAAGACCTTCCCGGGGGTTGTCGCGAATGATAGCGTATCGATGTCAGTAAAAAAAGGCGAGATTCACGGGTTATTAGGCGAGAATGGAGCAGGCAAGAGCACGCTGATGAAGATCCTATATGGACTGTATTCGGCTGATGAAGGGGATATCTGGCTTGATAATAATCGTCTTGAAATGGACTCTCCGCAAGATGCAATTGATGCAGGTATTGGTATGGTTCACCAGCACTTTAAATTGATTCCACGCCTCTCTGTTTCGAAAAATATTATTCTAGGGAAACGAGAGCCAATTGCGGCATTCAAAGATAATAGTGGATCCGAATCAGGTGTTCTTCACTCACTCACCTCTAACAACATCGTCCAGGGCCTTGCTTCACGATTCACGCTCGGACTTGATACACCGGAAAAACAGATACAACAGTTATCTGATAATTATGGATTTAATATTGATGTTACCGTGCCTGTTTGGGAACTCGGTGTTGGCGAACGCCAACGTGTCGAGATTCTCAAAGCACTGTATCGAGATGTCGATTTATTAATTCTTGATGAACCAACAGCGGTGCTTACTCCCACACAGGCAGAACGACTGTTTGAGACGCTTAAGACGTTAACAGATGAAGGTCTCACGGTTATCATAATCACGCATAAACTTGATGAAATTAAAGAAGTCACCGACCGTGTGACAGTCCTTCGAGATGGCAGAGATATCGGAACCGTCGAAACAAGCGAGCAGACCTCTGATGACCTCGCCCGGATGATGGTTGGACGGGAAGTATTATTCAATGTAGACAAAGATGACGTCTCGGTGGGCGAAACGGTACTCAATGTTTCATCACTTCGGACAACAAACGATCGAGGTATTGAAGCTGTCTCTGGCGTGGACATGAGTATCAGATCCGGTGAGATTGTCGGACTTGCGGGAGTCAGTGGAAACGGGCAAAAAGAACTCGCTGAATCCCTTGTCGGCGTCCGAGAGACGCTAGGCGGCTCAATAGAAATAACTGGCGATGATGTAACCAATGAGTCGCCAAATGCATTCATCAATAATGGTGTATCGTTTGTTCCTGAAGATAGACACAGAGACGGCTGTGCAGGAACACTCTCTATCATGCATAACGCCGTAATGAAACGATACGCCGATTCTGAATTCTCTGATGGATTCAAACTTAATTATGAGGCGATGGAGGAATATGCAGACACCTTGGTCGAGGAGTTTGACGTCCGAGGAATTAACGATGTTCGAGAAATAAATGCAGGAGAATTATCTGGAGGGAATCTACAGAAACTCATTCTTGCACGAGAGATGTTGCGTGAACCAGATCTGTTAGTTGCGAACCAGCCGACCAGGGGGGTTGATGTGGGTGCTATTGAATTCATTCGGGAGCGACTCGTTGCACAGCGAAAATCGGGAACCGGGGTCCTCTTATTATCTGAAGATCTTGATGAACTCTTCGACCTCAGCGATAGAATTCTGACTATCTATCAGGGAGAGATTGTTCACGAGACAACCCCAGAAGAAGCCGATCGCCAACGCATTAGTCTTGAAATGAACGGTGGCAAAGAGGAAGTCAAGCAACCGACGCAAATAGCTGCTGACGGTGGCAGGAGTGGCTTCTAATGAAATTGAATGTTGAATTAACCCCACGGTCAAACATTCCAACGTGGATGGCGTATGGGACTCCGGTATTCACAATACTGGCTGCGCTGATTGTAAGTGGATTTGCACTCTTCAGCTTAGGGGTTAATCCCTTGGCAGCTTACAATATCATGTTCGTCCAGACGCTGACTACCAGCTTTGGCATTACCAACACATTAGTGAAAGCCGTGCCATTGATCTTTGCTGGATTGGCAGTGTATCTACCGCTCAAAGCGAGACTATGGAATATTGGTGCAGAAGGACAACTTATAATCGGAGCCATTGTCGGTACGGCGGTTGGGTTGAGTGTCTCGCTTCCGATATACGCGCTACTACCGTTGATGTTTATTACCGGCGGAATCGCAGGTGCTATGTGGATTGCCGTCCCGGCGTGGCTACGGGCAAGATATGGTATCAACGAAATCATAACCACGCTATTATTCGTTTTTATTGCGCAGTCGCTATTGAATTATGTCGTTCGTGGACCACTACAGGCAGCTGAATCAAATTTTCCACAGTCGGCATCGCTTCCGACTGCAGCGACACTTCCGTCTATCCCTATAATTGGATTTCCGTCTGGAGTTCTGTTGGCGATAGTCCTCGTTGCAGTCACATATGCTATTATAAATTATACGCGACTTGGATATGAAATCACGTTCATGGGTGCAAACGACAATGCAGCCGAGCATGCTGGGATGAGCAAGCTAAAGATATATCTCATTGCACTCATGGCTGGCGGTGCGATGGCTGGATTCGCTGGTATTAGTGAAATATCCGGTGTCGAGGGTCGATTGCGGGCATCGTTTGATCCTGGATATGGATTTACTGCAGTTCCAATTGCGCTACTTGGTCGTAACGGCGCATTCAGAGTGTTACTCGCAGCGTTGTTTTTTGCTGTTTTGTTCATTGGTGGATCCAGCATTGAGACAAGCCTCGGCGTCATCTAGCATTGAGACAAGCCTCGGCGTCCCTTCGGCAATTACCAATGTTATGGAAGCATTGATTATATTATTCCTTATCACCGCAGAATTTTTCAAGAATTATAGTGTGGGACTATCACTCGACCAGACACCAACTCCAAGTGCACCCGGTGACCCAGAGGGTGATGTGTGATGTCGGGATTCGTAACCGGGTTGGCAAATGCAACGGTCAACGCGAGTACGGTACTCATTCTTGCAGGACTCGGGGAATTGATAAGTGAGCGATCAGGCGTGCTTAATCTCGGTGTTGAGGGGATGATGCTCGTCGGTGCGCTATCTGGTTTCGTTGTCACATCGATAACTGGAAGTCCGTGGCTCGGTCTGTGCATTGGGATTCTCGCTGGCGGTGCAATGGCATTGCTACACGCGTTTTTATGTGTCTCACTTAATTCTGACCAGGCTGTAAGTGGGATTATGCTTACACTCCTTGGTGTTGGCTTGACAACATACTTCGGAAATCCCTGGACAGGTGACTCTGTTTCAGGATTTTCCGAAGTGACTCTGCCAATCATTGGGTCATTCCTGGTTGAGATTCCGATAATCGGTTCGGCGCTATTCAACAGCACGCCTACAGACTACATCGCGCTATTATTGATCCCAGTTGTCTGGCTGTTTCTTTATAAGACAAATATTGGACTTGAAATGATATCTGTTGGTGAAGACCCAGAGACAGCAGACACAATGGGTATTGACGTGTTTAAAATGCGATATTTGGCTGTGATTATTGGAGGATTATTTGCTGGTGCTGCAGGTGCGCATCTCTCGCTTGCATTCAATCAAATCTGGTCATCAGGCATGACTGCTGGAAACGGTTGGATTGCTGTGGCTTTGGTTATTTTCGCGCGGTGGGAACCGGGACGAATACTTGTTGGCGCATACTTGTTTGGGCTATTGAATGCGATTCAGCTGTACTCTCAAGGTCTGAAGTTCACCCTCGCGCCAGAAACAGCGCTCTCTGGCTTGCTTAACCCAATGATCGAGTTTGTCATGAATCCAACTATCATGTCAACGTACCCGTATATAGTTACACTGCTCGTGTTGGTCATTACCGTTGTTCGAGCAGAGAACCGTCAACTCGCGCAGCCTTCAGCCCTGGTTCAGTCTTACAGTCGGGAGATTGATTAACGGCTTACTCGAGGACCACAACAGGAATGTATACACGATCTATACGGAATCACCACCCTGAGTCGACATACTGTCAGGTAAAAATCGACTTATAACAAATATTTATAAATATGCAGAATATGTGTCTGAATGGCAAACTGCCAATAGAAGTAGTAAACAAACATTATATAATCGAGCCAAATATGAAACAATACCAATTATCAATGATAAGCGAACAAACGACGAGCACTCAAACAGCAATTGACGATACCGAAGGAGGAATTAATTACGATGAGTAAAAAGCCGATCACACGACGAGCAGCATTAAAAGCGGCAGGAACGGTAGGGGTAGCCGGGTTAGCTGGCTGTAGTGGTACTAGTAGTAGTGGTGATAATAGTAGTAGTGACTCCACAGATAGTTTGACTGCAGCATTCCTGTATGAGTCTGAGGTTGGTGAAGTCGGTTGGGACCGAGCACATGAGGATGCCCGACAAGCTGTTGATGATGAATTCGACTGGCTGGATACTCGATTCTCTGAAGCGGTTGATTCCAGTGATGTTAAACGCGTCATGGAAGAGTACATCACTGGTGGAGCAGACGTGATTTTTGGGACAACATTTGGCTTTATGGATCCAATAGCCGAACTATCACCGGAATACCCAGACACGGTTTTTGAGCACTGTTCAGGATTCAAAACAACAGATAATATGGGTCGATACTATGGTCGATTGTATCAAGCACGATATCTCTGTGGTGTTGCTGCCGGGCTGCTAACCGAGTCGAACCAGTTGGGGTATGTCGGTGCGTTCCCGATTCCCGAATTGGTCCGTCAGATCAATGCCTTCGTGCTCGGTGCGCGAAGTGTTAATCCAGATGTGACTGCAGGTGTTCGATGGACAAACGCATGGTTAGATCCGCCAACTGTCACGCAGGCTGTAAATACGCTTATTAATGACGGCGCTGATGTTGTCAACAATCATCAAACCTCAACCGCAGCTGTGCAGACCGCCGCCGAGAACGATGCCTACGCGTTCACATACACAACGTCAATGGCTGACGCTGGTGGCGAATTTTATGGTAGCTCGGCTATCTTTAATTGGGAAGAATTCTACAAGCCTACGCTACAGTCAGTATATGACGACGAGTGGGAGTCTGATGCGTACTGGAAGGGACTTGAGTCAGGCGTGATCGATATTGATGACTTCGGTCCGCAGGTTAGTGATGATATTGTCAGTGAAGTCGAAACACAAAAACAAGAAATTATTAACGGTGAGCGCAGCGTCTGGGAGGGAAGCCAGTTCGAAGGTGAATCTGATGAATTCCTCTTCAGCCAGATGGGCAGCTATGTTGAGGGTATCGAAGGAGAAGTGCCAAGTTCTTGAACGGAATACTTTGATATCGGATACTGTAATACCCCCTCGGTTTGGATCGCACGTCATGAAAGATGTGTAATCGTCTCTTATATTTGATGCTGCAATTATGAGATATACCGAGTTATGATACCATATCAACTAATATAGGATCTAACTTCTATATATTATACCAAAGAACGATATTCGGGAGATCTTTGTAAATGTAAACCTCACGCCTATCACATTTTCAGATATACCAAAAATGTTTAATTATCGGCTGATAATTGTTCATATGGACAATATAGTAATAAACGCTCCCGCGAAGAAATCAACCGATAAAGAAGTCGAAGAAATGCGAGCGCGCGTTCGGCGTCGACTGGTTCGATACGCCTGAATATTAACATTCACATTCAGCTATAATCTTTTTTATTCGTTTTACTGATGCAATGTTTGTTTGGACGCATCGTCTCCAACTACGTGCATTAATATCAGCACTCACGACAACGAAGTAGAACAGTGAGTGTATATATACTGTGGCAGTCGGTAGTCGTATGATTAATCTCTTCCAACGCGTGCCGATAATATTGTTAGGACATCAAGAGGATTGACGCAACGAAGGCGGATACGTTCATGATCTATGTTATTTTTCGCTTATTTTCGTATGTATGTCTACAGATATCGAAGAAATTATTTACAAATATACACTGATATAGGCTAGATATACAAATGAGCTCGGAAAAAGTGGACGTCAATTTGACAGTGAATGGTGAGCCTCATTCTGTCTCCGTCGAGCCAAGAGAACTGTTAGCACAGACGCTCCGCGAGCGACTCGATTATACCAGTATCAATATTGGCTGTGAGTCAACGCTTTGTGGTGCGTGCACGATCCACGTAGATGGGAAAGCAATAAAATCATGTACAAGATTAACCGTTCAAGAAGACGGCTCCGAGATTCGAACGGTTCAAACATTATCTAATGATGGGGTTCTTGGAGATCTTCAGACAGCCTTCTCAGAAGAACACGCCCTGCAGTGTGGCTACTGCACCCCAGGAATACTCATGACTGTTGATGAATATCTTGATAATAATCCCGACCCCTCACGAGACGAGATTCGGAGTGAGGCTCTACAGGGGAATCTTTGCCGCTGTACCGGGTATGAGAATATTGTTGATGCGATTGATGTCGCGTCTGACGCATTGGAGGAGTAGATATGGCGACCGACAGTGGTATTGGTAGTGATGTACAGCGTAGAGAGGACAGGCGAGTTCTGCTTGGGGAATCAAAAGGAACAGATGACATCAATGTCTCGGATGCACTCCACATTCAGTTTATCCGCAGTCAAAAGGCTCATGCTCGATTTAGTATTGATGCTGAGACCGCACGCGAGATGAACAATGTCGTTGAGGTATTCACTCCTGAAGATATCAAGCAATGTGAGACATCGACACCACTCCCATTCAGATTGTTTGCCGCGCCGATGCCTGGTCTTGACTATCCTGATAAGGCGCTCTGGCAACGGTGTTTCGCCGATAAAAAAGCACATTATCACGGAGAGATCCTCGGTCTCGTCGTAGCGGAGACACAAAGAATCGCCCGCGATGCGCTTGAGGCGATAGATATCACATATGACGTTTTAGAACCGGCGCTGACGCCAACCGAAGCGCTTGCTAGTGACGCGCCAGCGATACACGAGGAAGTCCCAGATAATATTGTTTTTTCGGCTGGTCAGGGTGATGAGGCGTCGGTTGCGGAGATGTTCGAACAAGCAAGTTACACCGCTGAACTCGAAAAAGACCCACAGCGGCTTTCACCGAGTCCACTGGAACCACGATCGGCAATCGCTGCGTATGATACAGCATCAGGACATCTTGATTTCACGGCGACGACACAAATCCCACATGCGTACCGGCGATTGATGGCACAGATGCTTGCTTATCCAGAACATCATATTGATGTGACAGTTCCTGATATGGGTGGGGGATTCGGCGCCCGTCAACATCCTTATCCCGCTGATGTGCTCCTTGGGTGGTGTGCTATCGAGTTAGAAGAGACGGTCAGATGGCGAGCAACCAGAACTGAAAATCAACTCGTCGAGAACGACGGTCGCGGTTATGAGGGAACGTGGGAAATCGCGATGGCTGATGATGGCGATCTCCTCGGGGTCCGGGCGGATATTCGATATGACCTTGGCGCGTGGGTTGCATGGGGGGCAGCCTCTCTTGCAGAGGCTGGCAATCTTCTCATGACCGGGTTGTACGATATCCCAACTGCATACTCTCACGTCACCGGTGTCGTGACCAACACAGCCCGTGTTGACGCATATCGTGGCGTTTCATCAGTGCCAATGATATTAATGCTTGAGCGACTGGTCAGCAAGGTTGCGAAACAGGCACATATGGATCCGGCAATGGTCCGAAAGCAAAACTTTGTTGAGCCTGACCAATTTCCATATCAAGCCCCAGGTGGAGCTCTTTATGATAGTGGTGACTATGAACGAAACTTCGACCTCGGGTTAGAGACTATTGATTATGAACTCCTCCGCGAGAAACAAGAACGTCTTCGAGAGGAAGACCGATATATTGGTATTGGATTCGCCTGTGCAACTGAGGTTGCTGGTCTTGGTCCGGCTAGTCACATTGACGCTCCGTCATGGGGATATGGTAGTGTGCAGGTACACCCAACAGGAGATGTGACTGTCTACTCTGGCGGCTCAAATCATGGACAGGGACACGAAACGTCCTTAGCACAAGTCGCCGCAGATGAGCTCAATATCCCATTCGATGATGTTCGTGTTATTGAAAACTCTACAAAAGAAGTAAATGAGGGAGTTGGGACATTCGCGAGTCGTACCGCGGCACTCAGTGGGGGTGCTGTGACCAAATCCTGCCGAAAAATCATCTCAAAAGGTATCGAAGTGGCTGCAGACGAACTTGCTGTCCCCGCTGAGATGATTACATATGACGATGGGGAGTTCACCGCTACCACTGAGAACGGTGATATACAGTCGTTCTCGTTCGATGAAATGGCGTCAAAGGTTCACTTAGGACAAAACATCCCTGATGATATGGAACCAGGGCTTGCGGCAGAAACATATTATGACCCTGAAAACTGCACATGGCCGTTTGGGACACACATTGCCGTCATCGAAGTCAATCCCACGACAGGTGAGTTCGATTTTCTCGACTACGTTGCGACTGAGGACTGTGGTGTTCAAATCAACCCAACCATCGTTGAGGGACAGCTCATCGGCGCAATTGCACAAGGGGTTGGACAGGCACTGTATGAGGATGTCGAGTATGGTGAGGACGGAACACTTCTGTCTGATTCCTTCCGTACAGAACGAGTCGGCTCTCGGGGCGGATACACGCTTCCGAAAGCAGAGCATATGCCTGAGATAACCATTCGTTCAACCGAAACACCCTCGCCGCATACGCCACATGGGGCAAAAGGCATGGGCGAAATGGGATCGATTGCGGCTCCTGGTGCCATATTGAATGCAATCGAAGACGCAATTGAGCCGTTCGACCCTGAACCGATGACACCGCCGATTAGTTCTGAAAAGATTTGGCGGGCAATCAACACGGAGGGCACATAGATGCATGCAGAGCCATTCGAGTATACTCACGCCGATAGCGTCTCGCATGCTATCCGTCTGCTCGAAGAAATCGAGGATAGTCAGCCATTGGCTGGTGGGCAAGCACTAATTCCACTCTTGAAAAAGCGTAAAATCGCACCCGGGACGCTCATCGATATCAGTCATCTTGACGAACTGCATGGCATAACGCGGACAGACTCAGGAGTTCGAATCGGTGCGCTTAGTACGCACAGAGAAATAACAAATTCCAATTTGCTTGCTCGTCTTGTGCCTGTACTCCCAGCGGCGATCTCGAAGATTAGTGGCGGAATACAGGTCCACAATGTCGCAACCATTGGTGGTAATATCGCGCGTGCACACCCAGCATACGATTATCCCGGAGCGTTACGTGCATCCGAGGCGCGCATCCACATTGCTGGTCCAGACGGCGAGCAGATAGTTCCAGCAGCGGAGTTCTTTTGCGGTGCCTGCAAGACGTGCCTTGGGGAGTCACAGCTTGTGACAGCCGTTGAAATCGATAGCTGGAAACAAAAACGCTGTGGGGGATATGCAAAAAAGAAAGAGCCTGCATCAGGTGGCTCGGTTATTGGGATTGCGACCGATCTTTTATTTGAGGATGCAGACAGCAGTCGCGTCAGTGAAGCTCGAATCGCAGCAAACGGATTCCAAACGCATGCTGTGCGGATTACCGCTGCTGAGGAGGCTCTCCGAGGTTGCATAATTACCCCGGAAACAATTGAATCAGCAGCAGATGCTGCTGGCAATGACATAGATACCGACGTCATACTCGATAATAAAAAGGCATCTGCCGACTATCGGAAGGCTCTGCTTGGACCGTATGTCCGTCGCTCACTCGAAAAAGCAATCTCAAACTAGTTATCTCGAATTCATTAATTCGCTGTGATTCTTCATACAAATGGTTGGTAATTCGATTAGTGTTTATTTTGAAATTAATCGTCTGCTACAGCGTCTGGAGCCTCATCATCGGGTCGGAGACCGGGTGAGTACTCAGTTTCGCCGACGCCAACACTGCCACCGGGAAGAATGATATTCAACACCAGTGCTGCGATGCCACCAGTGACAAGAGCGGAGCCAAACAGTGTCTGAACCTCAGTCGGGAACTGCTGAAGCACTTCAGGTCGAAACGCTACACCGAGTCCAAGTGCCATCGAGAGCGCGAGAATAGTTGAATTTCGCTGATTGAGTGTCACGTTCTGGTTGATGATGCGTGCTCCAGAAGAAAATATCATTGCGAACAAGATCAAAGCACCACCACCAAGCACCGCATCAGGCATCGCCGAAACAACGGCACCGACTTTTGGAACGAAGCCAAGCGCTAACAAAACCACGCCACCGATACCGGCTACGTACCGACTTGCAACACCGGTAAAATTCACGAGACCGACATTCTGGGAGTATGATGTATTTGGCATTGCATTGAATATCGCACCGAAGATACTCATCACACCATCAGCCATGAGTCCGCCTCGGAATTCCTTCTCATCAGCATCACGACCAACTGCTGACACTGTCCCGGAGATATCTCCAATCGTCTCGACGCCAGTAATGATATAAAGAAACGCAACGGTGAGTATCGCGCTTGGTTCGAATGTAAGTCCATATTTCAATGGAATTGGCACAGTAAACCATCCTGCGCTTGCAACAGCAGAGAAATCAACGACTCCAACGGCAAGTGCTGCGACGTACCCAACGGCGATACCGGCGAAGACACTGATGACGCGGACAAATCCACTGAAAAACTGGTTGAGTGCGACTGTTACAACGAGCACAAGCCCTGCCAGCCCAAGATTGAGTAATGACCCATAGCTTTCGACTGATGGTCCTGCTGAGGCACCGGCTGCGTAGTTCATTCCTGTCGGGATCAGAGTGAGCCCAATAAGCATCACGACGATGCCGGTTACCAGCGGTGGGAAATAGCTTCGAAATCGATCGAGTGAGAACGCCATTCCTATTTCGACCGGCGCTGCGACCAACGCAGCACCGAAGACCGCGGCGATACCGAACTGATTGCCAATTCCAATTAGCGGTCCCAAAAAAGCAAAACTCGTCCCCATGACAATGGGTAATCGTGCACCGACTGGACCAATCGGGAATGCCTGGATGATTGTTCCGACTCCGGCGACGATGAGTGCCATCTGAACGAGAAAGGTCGTTTGACCGGTAACCGAACCAACTGCACCCGCAAGAATCAATGGTGGCGCAACGTTACCTAAGAACATTGCAAGGACGTGTTGAATCCCAAGTGGGAGTGCCTCTCCTAACGGTGGGCGGTCCTCAATGCCGTACTGTACGACCGAACTACCCCCGTCACTAGCCACTTCTTCTTTTCCCATACAAAATCTGAAATATACAGATATATCAATCCACCCAATATATACCTTATATTTGATGAATGTATGGCTCAACAGCTATATTATTGATATCGATCAAATAAAGTTGCGATTTTTAATCTATATGTGGAGTTAATACGAAGAAACTGCTGAAATAAAAATATCTATAATCCGAAGTTTAAATAATCAGAGTTACATATTTACACAAGATGAAACATAAAAGTATTGAGGAATTAAATAATTCTGAGAAAAATGAGTTTGTCGAACTGCTGAGTGATGTATATGAGGAATCTGCGTGGGTTGCAGAACAGGTTCACTCAAAGCGACCGTTTTCATCGGTCCAAGCGCTGAATGATGCGATGCGGGACACGGTTGACAGCGCATCCCGGGATACACAATTGGAACTGCTCAGGGCTCACCCTGACCTTGGTGAGCAGACCGAAATGACGGATGCTTCAGAGACCGAGCAGGCTTCTGCTGGGCTCACCGATCTAAGCCCAGCGCAGTACGATACGTTTCAGCAATTAAACAACCAGTATCGCGAGAAGTTCGGGTTTCCCTTCATCATGGCTGTTAAAAATAAGTCGCCCGAGGTGATACAGACCGCAATGGAGGATCGAGTCGAACACGAGAGAGACCAGGAGTTTGAAACTGCACTCAGTCAGGTGCATGAAATCGCAAAGCTCCGTCTTCAGGAGATATTCGCGCCGTAGCATTTTCTTGAATCATAACGGTAGCTATGAGATATCTATTTTGAATATCGTATTGAAAAACAAGATATATTGCACGTTGGTCCGAGAGTTAGAACTGGAAAATGATAATTGACAACGTGAGCGATGAAAAAGTAAAACAATTATTGAATTGCATGTTCCGACAGCAATGTGGAGATATTATTGAGCGATGATCAGCGACGAGAACTCCTCTACTGACGACCGGACAATGAACTACGGGAAAGAGAACGTCTCAGTCTACCGAACGTATGCAACACCACTGAAAGGTGTGCGCACAATACCGGAATCTACGTTTGACGGTCGAGAGAATATTCTATTTGGGGCAGATATCCGAATGCAGGTAGAAGGCGAGGATTTTCTGCCATCATTCAGTGACGGTGACAACAGCATGGTAGTGGCAACTGACTCGATGAAGAACTTCATCTATCATCATATGGGCGAGTATGACGGTGCGACTCTCGAGGGGTTGCTTGAATACATTGGGTCAGAAATACTTGATACATACTCACAGATGGAGGCTGTGACCATGTCAGCCGACCAACTCCCATTCGATAAAACGGAGGTTCCAGATGACGGAGAGTTCACTCCAAGTGAGTTGGTATTTGGCGTTTCAGATAGTCCATCAGGCTATGCTGAACTCCGTATTGATGAAACAAATGCCGGAATAACAATTACTGAACATACAAGCGGTGTCACCGGAATCGAACTGGTGAAGGTCAAAGATAATTCATTCACTGGATATGTTCAAGACGAGTATACAACGCTACCAGAACGAGAAAACCGCACACTGTATGTTGGTCTCGATATTTTCTGGACATACGACAACGCGGAGACCGCCCTTGGTTCGGATCCTGAAGCATACGTCCCAGCCGAGCAGGTGAGTGATATCGTTCAAGTTGTCTTTGATGACATGGATGTCAACTCGATTCAAGAACTGATCTATCAAATTGGACAACGAATCCTCAAACGGTTCTCCCAGCTCAATTCAGTGCGCTTTGAGGCCAACAATCGGACGTGGATTGGTGTGCGTGATGATGATCTTGATGACGATGGTAAGGTGCTCCGAGAACCACCCGCTCCAACCGGGTTTCAACAGTTCTCGATGGATCGAAGTGATCTTGAGAGGAGCGAAAAATGAGTGCTGGGCTGACAACACATGTCCTCGATACCAGTCGAGAGGGTCCCGCAGAAGGTGTTTCTGTGACGCTCCAACGGCTTGAGGAGGATTCCGAGACGATTGCATCAGGCATCACCAATGACGATGGACGACTTGAGGAACCATTATTAGGTCCCGAAGAGATTGAGCCTGGAACCTATGAACTCGTGTTTGATGTTGGGACGTATTATGAAGAGAAACCACTTGGAAGCACCTTCCTCGGAGAGGTCCCAGTCCGGTTCACAATCGATAACGCAGACGAACATTACCATGTTCCATTATTACTGTCACCGGGTGGATACACGACTTACCGAGGGAGCTAACATCGCTGTTGAAATAATTAACCGGTCTGTGGCTTCCGGTTTTGTTAACGAATAGTCGTACAGATAGTCGAGGTGACTGTCCTGGTGTGAGCTTACCGTCCATGGCTATTGAGGTATTCACTCTGCACCGGCAAGTTTAGCCACTGCGTTGGTCAAGACCTGCGTTGCAAAGGCACAGTCTAACCAATCCGTATGTTCAAGCGGACTATGAGAATGACCGCCACGAGATCGAGCGAAAAGCATTCCAGCGTCAGTGACATCAGCGACTTGCATCGTATCATGACCTGCACCCGAGGAAAGTGTGGGTGGCGCTATATCCAATCGCTCGGAACCATCTCGTAACGCGTTGCGGACCCGCTCTGTCATCGGTTGCGGAGGAATGCTATACGGCGTTTTGATTGAAACCGACAGACCTCTGTCTTTTCGAATTGATTCACAAGTGTCCTTGATCGTTTGCAGTATCCGATCGATTGAGGAGTGTTTCACATCTCGAATATCTATATCTAGTGTCGCAGTCCCAGGAATGACATTTATTGCGCCTGGTTCAACATTGAGCGACCCGACGGTCGCAACAGCTGAGTTGCTTTCATGATTTGCGATGTCTTGTGCTTCAGACTCAATCGTCAGAATGAGTTCGCTTGCTGCAGCGAGTGCGTCGTTTCGGTCATGCATTGGCGTGGTCCCGGCGTGGTTTGCTTCACCCTCAATATGGATATGACATCGTGTTGTTCCAGTAATTCGGGATACCACGCCGACCGGCTCCTCGGCGCGCTCTAATAGCATCCCCTGTTCGATGTGTAATTCAACCCATGAATCCCATTTGCTGGCGTCAATTCGCCCCTCACCGCGGAATCCAATATCCTCTAATGCCGATTCAAGGGTTATTTCACCATCACTGAGCGAGAGTGCATCCTCAACGGATCGTTTGCCTGTTGCGACTGAGGAGCCTAGGACTCCATCTGCGAATCGTGTTCCTTCCTCACCAGTGAAACAGACGACCTCTATCGGGCGGTCAACCGTCTGAGTGCCTCGTTTAAGAGTGCGAACTGCTTCCAGCGCAGCGTAGACACCGAGTGGTCCGTCGAATATCCCACCCTCAGGAACGGAGTCGAGATGACTGCCCGCGGCAACTGGGTCAGCAGAGTCATCACATTCTGGCGGTGACCAGCGCCCGGTAATATTACCAACGGCATCGACTGATACATCAAGTCCGGCGGTAACCAGCTGATCAACAAAGTAATTACGAGCAGCAAAATTCGCTGGCGTCCCAGTGAGCACGGTGCGCCCAATACCGTCATCGGTATCAACCATCCCGAAATTAGCCGACCGTTCAAGATCATTTTGCACGGCCTTTCGATCTATCTCTAATTCGTTATTCATCTCTTCCTCCGTGAGGATGAAATGTGAAATCTTGTATTCTACGCCGTGATATATCCATAATCATACTGCATACATCCGATTTCGTCCATTAGTTTGTATTTGTATGGTCATAATTTAATGCTTTTGAAAGCCTATCTTAACAACGAATAACCCTCATAGTAATCAGTAATACAAGATATCCAAGGTCTGCTACCATGCCTTCGAGCGTAGAGACGGTTGGTCACATCATTCTGGTATATGAAAGAACTCGTATTCTAGGGAAAATAATCACACGCTCTTCAGCATCAGATTAAATTTGATATCCACCAAATTCCATCCACGAATATAACTTCGATCTGGTCAATCGGTGTCCACATATGCTGTCATCGAAACAGAATTCAAAAAACTCCTCAAATGAAGGTGAGGGATAACTCAACGGTTTCAAAATATCGACTGCAATGACACCAATACGAGCAGATGACTTATGTATGAGACCACATTGTAGCAAAACTGATGAAATTATCTGGAGATATCGTTCAAAATTCTTCGAGAATAATACCGGATGGGGCGGTTGTCGTCGAAGATACTGAAATCATTGCAGTTGGTGATCGGGAGGATATATGTGAGCAGTATCCAGACCACCCTGAACAACACTACGATATTATTATGCCAGGTATGGTTGGCGGTCATATTCATTCTGTCCAGAGTCTCGGTCGTGGTATCTCCGATGATACAGAGCTTATCGATTGGTTGTACGACTACATACTACCGATGGAAGCCACATTGACTGCTAATGAGATGGAAATCGCCGCTAAACTTGGCTATCTCGAATTGATTGAAACAGGAACCACAACGGCGATTGACCACCTTTCGGTCGCCCATGCTGAGCAGGCGTTTGAGGCTGCTGGCGAAATGGGAATCCGTGGCGTGCTGGGTAAGGTATTGATGGACCAGCGATCACCAGATGGACTGATTGAGGAGACACAGGATGCGCTTGCTGAAACAGAACAACTGATTCAAAANTACCACCGAAGTCATGATGATCGTATNCGTTATGCTGTGACGCCACGGTTCGCCGTCTCCTGCACAGAAGAATGTCTTCGTCGGACGAGAGAGTTGGCAGATGCGTATGACGGTGTCCGTATTCATACCCATGCAAGCGAAAATCAAAANGAGATCAAGACCGTCGAAGCGGACACGGGGCACCGCAATATTCACTGGCTTGATGAGGTCGGGCTTACGGGTGAGGATGTTGTTCTTGCACACTGTGTCTGGACGAATGAGTCTGAGCGCGAGTTACTCGCAGAGACCGGGACCCACGTCACTCACTGCCCCTCATCGAATATGAAACTCGCAAGTGGGATCGCTCCTGTCGTCGATTATCTCGATAAGGGAATTAACATCGCGCTTGGAAACGACGGTCCGCCATGTAACAATACGCTTGACCCATTTACCGAGATGAAACAAGCAAGCGTGTTACAGAAGGTCGATAACTTAGACCCAACTGTGGCAGCGATGGAAGATATCTTTGAAATGGCGACAATTAACGGTGCAAAAGCCGCTGGATTTGACCGGCTTGGAGAGCTCAAACCAGGCTGGCGGGCTGATATCATCGGACTGTCCACGGATACCACACGAGGAACACCACTGTACGATGTTCTCTCATATCTTGTATTTGCCGCACGCGGTAATGATGTCAAATTTACGATGGTCGATGGTAACATACTGATGGAAAACGGAACGGTCACTATCGCCGACGCTGATTCGATTCGTCAATCAGCCACAGAGGTTGCCGAGTCGCTTGATATATCTGATGCACGAGCTGACGCGCAGGACCAGAAACCATGATCGGTAATAATAATCAGAGCAGGGCACTGTTATTTATATATAACTGAACTCTCAGTCGTCTCGACGCTTCTGATGTTCAGCCCACCGTATCAACATCACTTCTCCCAATTGGGCGGGACTCGATTTAGCTGTTTTCCATACCCGCTTTCACCGACAACCGTCCCGTCAATTGCAATACATTCACCCCGAAGGTATGTCGCGTCGACCCTTCCGGTTACTTCTTTTTGTTCATAGATTGAAAAATCAGCTCGCGAAGCATTATCGGTTGCATCGATTGTTTGAGTCGCGTCTGGATCAAAAAGCACAAAATCAGCATCAGTGCCCGGCTCGAGCGTCCCCTTATCAACAAGACCGAAGATACGAGCTGGATTCGAACACATCAATCGGACGAGATCTGGATACGACAACTCTCGTTGGACGACTGCCTCGTCGTGGAACACCGGAAGTGAGCGCTGAAGTCCGTTTGCTCCGTATTCTGAGTCCCACCAGTTGTCCGCTTGCTTATCCTCGCGCGTGAATGCGACGTGGTCGGTCGAAACAACATCAAGAGTCCCACTCTGTAGATGCTTGAACATCGCCTCGATGTCATCGGGTGTTCGAAGCGGCGGTGCAATCATAGGTAATAACCCCTGTTCGGCATATCGGCTTCTGTCGAGAGTGGTGTAGTGAACGCATGTTTCGCCACGAATCTGAGACTTATCAGTTTGGGCTGCGGCGAGCACCTCAGCGGCTGCCTGACAAGATGTATGAATGCCGTAATACTTGTTACCCACTGCTTGTGCCATTCGGACGGCGTCGTCCGCAGCCATCGCTTCTGCGTGGTCTGGTCGGGAATCTGGGTACGCTGTCGGCTTCCCACGCCCGGTGTTGCGCATCGTCGCTTCCCGTGTTGAGCAGATGGTATCATCTTCAGTGTGAAGCACGGCGACACTATCAGTCGCTTCGATCTCCTCGAAGACACGCTCGATGAACCCATTTGAGAGTCCAAAGTCGTAAGTTGTGAACATTTTGAACGAGACGATACCAGATTCCACAAGATCTTCAATCTCATCAAGGACCGCTGGGTCGTCTCGACCAATTGTCCCGTGAACACTGTAATCGACGAGTGAGGACGTTGCGGCATCAAACTGACGTTCAACCGCATCGTGAAGTGTGCGATCACTTGCCCATGGTGGTCCCAGTTCGTCCCATGCCTGCCAGGCGAAGGTGATGATGCTCGTTACGCCCCCCAGGGCTGCGGCCCGACTTCCGGTCTCATAGGAATCGATGGTGTTTGGACCCTCAATATGGACATGTGGATCAACAATCCCGGGAAGCACCAATCGGTCAGATGCGTCGACAGTAGCGTCAGCATCAACATGTGTTCCATGTGCGACCATCCCAACGATACTTCCCTGATTGACGAGAAGGTCAGCTTCCATAGTGTTCTTAGTTGTTACCAGTGTCCCGTTTTTGACGAGTAAATCAACGTTCATATATCGGTCCTGACCGAGTTTCCACCGCAATTTGTTGCCTTCGGCTTGGGATTTGCNCTTGAGTCAGGTTTTCTCATTTGTTCGGATGTTAATGTTATTCTAGTGACTGGGTTATCATCATATGTTGCTATTGATGGCGTACGTTGAGGGGGATATACTGACAATTGCATGTCCCATCCGACCGTACGACTATCTGTAACGATGATTTTCTGATCATTGTAAAAGAGATTCATTCGTCTCACGCTGCCACTGTGTTTCGTGGTATAATAATTTAATCGATATTTTCGTCGATAACTGGAAAGAATTGTCAACATCTTCGTGTTATTTATGCATGATTACGCTGCTATTAGATGTGATAGATTACATTGTTGCAAATGCCATTGTTTTTGACTGCCACCGTAACCAACGGGATCAATCCTCTCAAATAAGAAGTTGGAGGAATCAATGAGTGAGATCAAATTGACTGTGGGCGATGAATCATACACGGCAACATTATTGGAGACAAAAGCCCCCAAATCGGTCGAAGCTGTTCTGGACTTTCTGCCGCTTCACTCAGAACTCATGCACGTTCGATGGAGTGGTATCGCGACATGGATCAATATCGACGATATCGAGTTGTCGGAACTACCACGTGAAAACCACACCGTCTATCCCTCTATCGGTGATTTACTGCTCTATCCAGGGTATGAAAATGAACAGGAGATACTCTGGTCCTGCGGACCGACCTGTTTCAAAAGCCCTGCTGGTGAACTGGCGGGCAACCATTTTGCGACGGTGAATGCAAGCCGCGAAGAACTCAAAACGCTTGAAGAGCGTACACTTGCTGACGGCACACAGGATATCACTATCAAAATGGCGTAAGTCACTCCCCCAGCATAGACAATGAAGTGAACCACTTCGGGGTCAAGCCCCGAGGCTTCCTTGTTTCGGCTGCATTGCGTCCGACAAGAGAAATTAATCCCTCCCGACTTTCGATGATGGATCGGCTCGAAGTAACACCTGAACACTCGACATATCCGTGGGAGTCGGTCGCTCCATCATGACCCGACAACTCCCGTCGCACCGACAATAGCGGGTTTTGAGAGGGGTCACATTTCTAGACTGGTCCAGCCAGTGTTAGATTAAGATCGTTAGTTTGGCTTTGGGATTCTCTGGCTGTTTTTTCTGTGAGTACTAAACCCGATTACAAAGGGTATTTTACTATTGCTGAAAACGGCAGCATATGGAACGACTGCATGAATCACTGCATGAAGCACCGATTATTGATAAGGATGGATACGAGTATTTAGTCCATCCAATCAGCAATGGAGTCCCGGTGTTGGAACCGGGGTTGTTGCGGGAAGTCGTCATTGACATCATGCAGCAGTCTGACTTTAACGTTGACAAAATTGTCGCTCCCGAGGCGATGGGTATACATCTAGCGACAGCGCTGTCGCTTCAGACAGATGTCCCACTGGTCGTTATTCGCAAACGCTCGTATGGTCTCCCTGGAGAAGTAGCATTGCACAAATCAACCGGATACTCCGAATCAGAAATGTATATCAACGATATTGAAGCAGGTGATCGTATACTGATTATTGATGACTTGCTTTCGACCGGGGGAACACTTGCAGCAATCTGTGGGGCATTAGACGATATCGGGACAGAAATAGTAGATATTGTTGTCGTCATACGGAAAATCGGTCAGTCTGCGATGGATGAACTTGAACATGACGTGACAAGCTTAGTTGATATTACTGTGGAGGATGGGGAAGTAACGATTCAGTAATCAAATGCACGGAGCATCATGAAATCACTCCTGCATTTATTTCCTGTGCTCAATCATGAATCATTGAATCATTGAATCATGTAGTTTGCCAGTGCTATGTTTGAGTATCATATCTCATCTCCAGCAGGTCAAATTATGTAGAGTATAATGCGAGTACAGGTGTTATAACATCCGTACAAAGTAGTCATTAATTTAATAATTCATCTGAGCCGAAAAGTGCAAAATAGTTTTTTATAGATATATTATGCGTATTCATAATTCTATTATGTATATCACGTTTTATCTCATAAATTTTATCAATAAAATTGTCATATCGATAAATAGATATTATCACTCGGAGGATACATGCACCCTGCAACAGACCGGGCACCCACGAGCAGATACGAGAAAGCACACCGATACAATTCACGTGAGAGATCATCATATCATAGTGACGGTCAGTAATCTCATCTGCTAGGGGTATCAGAATGTCAAATTGGATTATATTACTATATCCGCTGGAACGACAGATATGAGTATGGGAGACGCCGCTGAACATGTGACAGAAGTCATCAATAAAAGAGTGATGTTCTCGGTTGAGTAAGCATTTGTGCGTTATAAATAGCAACGATAGTCAGCGTGTCGAACGTGGCTTGTACGTGTGCGAGGAACACGACGATGCGTTCAACGCTGATGTGAATGGGGCGGAGAACATCCGCCTCAACATTAACGACGAAAGTAACTCCGAGTCTTCGGCCAGTTTGGACGAGGATAGGAGTACCGGCTGGTTGGCACAGCCCGGAGTCTACCTTCACGACTTGTCCAGCGGATTCCAACCGCAGGGTCAAGTGGTAGACTGCAAACCCTAATATCCCAATCCAGCGGTGCGGTGCCGTGGGATTCCTCCGTGTTTACGCGAAGGAGGATGTCAACTGAGCAGCGATGACGCGGCAATTCCAGACGACATTACTCAGTTCACTCGCGATGAGTTCGAACATAGTTGCTACCCGAAGTGTGTCTAGTCTCTGAGTTCGTGGGGACGTCTGATATAGAAGAGACATACAGACATCATGTGTCGTATTTATTCTGAGACTGCCCGTCTGTCATTAGCTATTGTTGAATACAGAGTTTGTCTCTCGAATGAGGTCGTTATTCGGAGGGCAGTCTAAATCAGTTAGCCGAATCACCCACCAGAGATG
>P_A23_Liq_2_FmtDRAFT_1000078_pt1 | contig 21055 bp, 21 predicted proteins | sample PonA232FremontCA_FD_10599 | JGI IMG/M metagenome (IMG submission 10599) | reverse complement strand
CGGCTGTCACCGACGTACAACGCCGATTCGACGCCCAACTCGTCGAGCGCCGCCTCAAGATACGACGGGTCCGGCTTGCGACGTTCCAGTCCGCGAAGCGACGGCTCTCGACCGTAGTACGCTTCGAACATCGCCTCCAGACCGAACTCCGCGACGATGTGTTCGATTGTCGCGTGCTGGTTGTTGCTCACGATCGCCGTCGGGACCGCGAGATCGGCGAGCGTCTCGACATCGTCGTAGAGCGGCTTCTCACCGTCTCGGATCGCCGCCAACTGGCGGGCTGTGCGTTCCGTCTCGTGACGACGCCAGAACGCGTCAGCGTCAACTTCGTACCGCTTGGCAAGCCTGCGCACCGTTTCCACCGAGAGATCGTCGACGAGCGACCGGACGTCGCTCGGTGTCGGGTCGACATCGAACGCCGCGAACGCCCGCTGCGACGCTTCCGTCAGGACCGACTCGTCCGTCGGATAGGTGAGGACGCCGTCGTTGTCGAAGACGATCGCGTTGTACTGCGTTTCGACCCGACTCATGTCGTGTTCCACTGGGCCTCGTGCGCGGGCTGGTCGGTCGACTCCGAGGCGACGTTCTCGGCGGAGTGATAGAACGCGCCCCCGGCCTCGGGGTCAAACAAGTGGAGCCGTTCGGGATCGGCGGTCAACGACAGCACGTCACCGACTTCGACCGCCGACCGCGGCGGAAGGCTCACTTCCATCTCGGTGTCACCGACTGTGCCCCGGGTCAACAGCGAATCACCGAGCGGTTCGGTGACGGTGACATCCATGCTGAGCGGGCCGTTCATCTCTTGTGACAGGTCCTCGGGCCGGACCCCCAGAACCACACGGTCTCCCGCGTGAGATGTCACAGAGTCGGAGACCGGACTCGGCAACGGAACGCTGTTCTCGCCCCACGTCACGTGGACGGAATCTCCACGCCGTTCGAGCACTCCCTCGACGGTGTTCATACCCGGACTACCGATGAACTCGGCGACAAACCGAGTCGCCGGCGCATCGTACAGCCGCTGTGGCGGTGCGACCTGCTGAATCTCGCCGTCGTACATGACCGCGACCCGATCGCCGAGTGTCATCGCTTCGACCTGGTCGTGTGTGACGTACAGCGTCGTCGTGCGAAGCTGCTCGTGGAGTTCGGCGAGTTCAGCACGCATCTGGACGCGGAGTTTCGCGTCGAGGTTGCTGAGCGGCTCGTCCATTAGGAACACCTCCGGATCGCGAACGAGCGCCCGCCCGATGGCCACGCGCTGTTGTTCGCCCCCGGAAAGCGCTGACGGAGTCCTGTCAAGGAGGTCTTCGATGTCGAGGATCTCGGCCGCGTCTGCGACCCGCTCTGCCACCTCGTCGTCGGTGAAATCGGTGGCCGTTCCGAGACCGAACGTCATGTTCTCTCGAGCGGTCATATGCGGGTACAGCGCGTAGTTCTGGAACACCATTGCGACGTCGCGCGCGGCGGGCGATACGGTCGTCGCGACCTCGTCGGCGATCTCGATGGAACCTTTCGTCGGAGACTCGAGGCCCGCGAGCAGTCGGAGCGTAGTCGACTTCCCGCACCCCGACGGACCGACCAAGACGAGGAACTCGCCGTCTTTGACGTTGAGGTCGACACCGCCAACGGCGGTGACATCTTCGAAGCGCTTCACCAGGTCTGTCGTTGTGATTCCGGTCATTCTGATAGTCCGAAGGTTTCCAGCAGCGGGCCTCGGAAGACGATGAGCGCCAGCAGCGGCGGCAACAGCGTCAACACGGCGCCCGCCATGATGAGCCCCCAGTCAGTCTGGCCGGCGTTGCCAACCGACTGGAGGTATTTCATGCCGACCTGTACGACCTGTTTGCTCTGATCAGAGACGACGATCAGCGGCCACAGGTACTGGTTCCACGCGTAGATGAATGTGATCACGCTGAGACCGCTTATCATCCCCCGAGACATCGGGATCAGCACTTTCCAGAGGAAGCGGAGCGGACCGACGCCGTCGACTTTGGCCGACTCGACGAGCGAATCGGGGATCGACATGAAGTGCTGGCGGAGGAGGAACACAGCGGTCGCGCTCGCGACGTACGGGCCGGTAAGCGCCAACAGCGTGTTCGTCCACCCCAGTGCGGCCATCATCTCGTATAGGGGGACGATTCGTACCGGGACGGGGAACATCAGCGTGAACAGGATCAGAAAGAAGATCGCGTTCTTGAACCGGAAGTCGTAGAAAACGAGCGCGACCGCGGCGAGGAGGCTCACGGCGATCTTCGCGACGGTGACAACGATAGACATCACTAAGGAGTTGAACATGTACGATGCCATTCCGTACCTGGTGAACACCTCGGCGTAGTTTGCCAGCCCGTCGGTGCCAACACTGATGTCGGTGATATCGTACACTTCGGGAACGGTCTGGGTACTCATTACGAACGCGAGCAGGAGCGGCGAGGCCATCACTAAGACGGAAGTGATGAGGCCGAGATGGACGCGCCACTGCGCCGGGAGTACCTGTGTGTCGGCTATCGCCGACAGCGGTCCGCGCTCTCGAACGTCAGTCGCGATGTCGTTAGTGTCGAGTGACATTAGTAGTGTGCGTAGCGGTCTGAGACGCGCAGTTGGACGAACGTGAGTCCCGCCACGAGCACGAACAGGATCACGGACTGCGCGGATGCGAGACCGAGGTTGTTGAACTGGAAGGCGTCACGGTACAACTGATATATCATCAGGTTGGTGGCGTTCGTCGGTCCCCCCTGCGTCATTAGGTCGATCAGGGCGAAGCTGCCGAAAAACGCGTAGATCGTGTTGATCACGACCAAGAACACCAACGTGGGCGACATGAGCGGAAGGTACACGCGCACCAGTCGACGCCACGTTTCGATTCCGTCGAGCCGACACGCCTCGTTGAGCGACTCAGGCACGTTGTTCAATGCGGCGAGCATGAATATCACGTTGTACCCGACCTGTTTCCAGATCGCCGCCACCGTGACGACGGCGAACCCCTGCCACCCGACGGTGAACCAGTCGAGTTCGATGCCGAACCATGCCTCAAGGTAGTGCGTGTAGATACCAACGCTCGGGTGCGCGAGGAACAGCAGGACCGTTCCTGCGACGGCTGTCGGTAGTGCGTACGGCCAAATCGCGGCGATCAGGTACGCGGCCTTTCCGTCGCTGACCTCGTACAACAGGAACGCGACCAGGAGGCCGACAGCGAGCGATCCGATAACGACGATCACCGCGAACGCCATTGTTAGTCCGACGCTCGTGAGGTACACCTGCGACCCCAACAGGTCGGTGAAGTTCGTCAGTCCGACGAACCGGGTGTTCTGACCGAACAGAAACGTCTGGAAGAAGCTGAACCGGAGCGTCTGTAGCGACGGGTAGTACAGGAACGCGATGATCGCCGCCAGTGTCGGTAGTAGCAGGAGGTACGCCCCCAGCGAACTATCGTACGTGTTCTCGTGTACGCCCATTTCAGTTGCCTTTGCTCTGGATGTAGCTCTGGAGAACGTCGTCGGCCTCCGTCTTCATCTCCTCGAGTTTCGACTCGACGGTGACGTCAGAGTTGATCATGCTGACGTAGCCGTCCTGAATTATCGTTCGGACTTCCGAGGCGGGTCCGGCTTGCCAGCCCTGTGTCGCGACGGTCTGTTCCGTCTCCTGAAGCTGGTCGAACGCGGTCTGGAAGTTGGGGTTCTCGTCGAACCAGCCGTCTTCTTCGAGGTACTCGACGGCGCTGTCACTGATCGGGAAGTAGCCGGTGTTCTGGTGCCAGAACGCCTGCTGCTCTGGCTCGGCCAGCCAGAGGAGGAAGTCGGTGAGTCCCTGCCGTTTTTCTTCGGACAGACCGCGGGTCATCCACAGCGATGCGCCCCCGATTACGACGCCGGTGCGTGTGTCGCCGACCGTCGGGTAGTACCCCGTCCCGAGTTCGAATCCGTTCTCTTCGGCTCCCGCCGTCGCCGAAGCAACGCCGGCCGTGGACGAGATCCACATCGCCGTCTGTCCGTTGAGGAACGCCTGTTGTGCCGCGCCCCAGTTGCCGACGCCGGCATGGTTGTACAGGCCGTCGGCATGCATGTCGGCCCACCAGCCAAACACCCGGTCAGCCGTGTCGGTATCCAGGTTGATTTCAGTCGGGTCCCCCGCACGACCGTTCTCTTCGTTCACAAGCGGGACGTTCGCTTCCGCGAACCACTGCTCAGGGAACCATGAGACGTTAGCGAAGGTGATTCCCTGCTCCGCGATCCCCTGATCGACGATCGTCTCGCTCACCTCACGGATCTCGGCTAACGTCGATGGCGGCGATTCGGGATTGAGCCCGGCCTCCTCGAACATGTCCTTGTTGTAGTAGAAGATCGGGTTCGAGGAGTTGAACGGCATCGAATACACAGTGTCGTCGAACGAGTAGTAGTCGATGACTGGGTCCTGAAAGTCTGACCAGTCGATCCGGTCGCTCGGAAGCGCCTCCTCCATCGGGACGAACGCACCGCTGTCGATCGCGAGGCGACTCCCGAGGTCGACGATCTGTGCCAGCTCCGGCGCTTCGCCTGCGCCGATCGCTGAGGTGACCGCGTTCAGCGTCTCGTCATAGCTTCCCTTGTAGCTTGTTTCGACCGTCACACCGGAGGACTGCTCATTGAAATCGGCCGCGAGCGCGTCGACCGTGTCGCCGAGGTTTCCCCCCATCGCGTGCCACCAAGTGATAGTCGTCTCACCGCTGCTTTCGGAGCTCGCACTATTCGTGGAACTGGACGAGCCGTCCGAGCCATCAGCGCCGTCTGAACCCCCTGATGTTGCTCCTAGACATCCAGCGGAAGCAAGGCCGACTGTGGCCGCACCGGTTGTTTGAAGAAATCTACGCCGACCACTGTGTGAGCCGTTCGAATTGACCACACATCGAGGTATATTAGTTTCATATTAAGATTTTATAATATTTGAAATGATTAGTAGTGAATGGTAAGCACTGCTACAATTACTTCGGCCTCAATACGTACCTGTACATACCGATCCAGAGAGTTCTGGGGTATTTTGAGAAATGTCGCTGAGACGACCTCATCGACACCGCCGCACACTAACTCGTCGTGGCCACGAAGACTTAATCGACGAGAATCGACGGCGGACGAACAAGAGTCGATCGAAGGACGCCGCTAACAGAAGTGGGGCCGCGTCGGCGCGCTCACACCTGGTCTCCGTCGACCGGCCGCTCGCGTCGTGCTCAGGACTGCGTGTCTCCGGCAGACGTCTCACCGGAAGCGGGGAGCAGACCGGAGTAGTCGGCGGCGATGCCGTCGACGCCGGCGGCGGCAAGCCGACTGGCCTGATACCACGTATCGACTGTCCACACGTTCACCTCACGTCCGTCCGCGTGCGCCTCGGCGACGAGGTCCACGCCGGCGGTGACCGCCGGATCGTGGAACGGAGTTCCGAATATTACCTTCATCGGAGCGTGGATCGCTGCGGCGTCGTGTGCCCGAGCGATAGCGAGTCCGTCGCCAACCGACTCGTAGACGATAGGAGCGACCGGATACGATGACGTGTCGCGCGTCGCGGCCAGCGCACCCTCACAGAATGACGAACAAAGAAACTCGTTGTCGTGAGCGTCGAGTATGTCGACAACTCGGTCTACGAATGGCTGCCAAGCAACTCTGCGGTCAGCAAGCGCGTCCGGAGAGAGTTTCTCGTCGAACCGCAGGTCGTACCGGCCGGGGTTTTTCAATTCTACGTTGACTCCGACCTCGGGAGGGACGGCTTCGAGGAGCGTTGACAGGCGCGGTACCGTGTCGCCGCTCCGGAGTACCTCCGCACCAGTGACGGTCATCGTCTCGGTTTCCCAGACGACGCCCGTCTCGTCCGTGAGTCCGCGCTCACCGCCGTTGCGTCCTGCTAAGTTGTTGTCGTGAAACACGACCACGTCGTCGTCGGCTGTCGGAACGACGTCGATCTCGATAACATCGGCTTGGCGGGTCGTCGTTCCCTCGTCATCCGTCGATCTGCTCTCGCTTGCCGCCGCTTGAGCAGCGGTGACGGTGTTTTCTGGGTTCTCTCCCGCGAAGCCACGGTGCGCGATGAGCGTGAGTTCACCGGGTGGAGTGGCGTCTGCCGGACCGGCCCCGCTGTCCCGACGTTGCGTGGCTGTTGCGTCACTCGTCTCGTTAGTGCCCTCGGGTTCCACCCCACCGTCGGTGTACACGGCCCCGAGCGCACCCGCTGTTGTGATACCAACGGTGCTCTTGAGCACCCGACGGCGGTGCGTCGGTTGTCGCGTCTCGACTGCGAACAGTTCTGGAAGATGGCGAGCCATATGGGGATGTCTCGCGAATCGGATATAGCGGCTGGTATGTCGTATCATGAGGCGTCTATATCATTGTGTACGTGTCGATAGGGCTCGTCGGCGACCAGCGGTACCGGCTAGGCGACTCTCGCACCACCGAGGATCAGCCGGCTCCCGACGATCGCGAAGAGGGCGTGAACGACCTCGCGCTGGAGTCGTTCGCTCACGCGTTCGCCGAGGCGCATGCCGACGGTGAGGCTGGAAACCACGAGGATCGGTGCGGCGGTCGACGTCGGGGCGAAGCCGATGTCCAGGAGGGTCCGAGCGCGCCCGCGACCGCGGTCACGAGCACGACGGTCTCCACCGGTCCGGCTGCGGGCCCGTGAAGCATACATTCGACGCGAGTGGAAGTAGAATACTGAAACACACCACATCACACTACCACTCAAATTTGGGAATTATCTTGAAACTCAACGAGAAGTAAACAGGTGTCCCCAAGCCTAACCGTTCAGGAAACGGGGTTTTCTGAACAGTAAAATCAAATCTACAAGCCTCTTCCCGAACTCAGTGAAACACTACTATTCGCAAATTGATAGAATATTCCGTGATGAATACAGGGCGCAAGTCTCGCGCTGGCTCTCGTCAGGACAGCGGCCCAGTCAATCGGTCAATATAATTTGTATATCCTGTACCGGAACGCTTCACATTATTAGCAGGCGAGAATGTATGATGCCTCATGATCGTTGGAATCGCCGCAGCAATATCTATCGGGAACGCAGTGGGTATCTCGGCTATCAGTGCGACGGTCGCTCACCGTTACAACGAACCAGGGGCTGCGTGGTTCACAGGATACACTGCGCTGATCGGGGTCGGTCTCGGACTCGTCAGTGTCGGCATCCTCACCGATCTTATCTCAGTGACCGACTTTGGGGGTGCGGTCGGGCGGTGGCTGGCAGTTGTCTGGATCCTCCCCGCCGCTTTGTGGGCTATGTTTGCACTTCGGTACACGGGACGGTTCGTCTCGCTTTCGCTCAAGACGGGTGCGCTGATTGCGTTTCCGCTTTTGGTGCTTACTCTACAGGGTCTACTAACCGGAGTATCACTAGTGCCAACGCAGGTTCTCGGACTCCTTGGAATTACTACCCGTTATTACGCAGTGACGCTGGCTGTAGCCGGGATCGTGCTGGTGGTGCGAGCGACACGTCGGTATGACCACCTAACAGCATGGCAAGGAATTGCCTTTGCTGTGGCACCAGCGGCGATGTGGCTGTTCTGGAGCAATATTCCGTATATTGCTCAACTCGGTCAAGCAGCGGGAGGGGCCGCCTATGTGCTTGGCTCTCTCGGCGCGGTGGGTGGGCTTGGACTCGCGGTGTTTCGGTTCGACGCGTTCAAAAAATCCCCTGCCGTCGGCGTCGTCGGCGAACGGGATGTCGTAGACGAGACAGACGACTTGGTGCTAATAGCGGATGACGAGCACCGCGTGGTGCGAGCAAACGAGAGTGCGCGCACTGCGTCGGGGGACTCCGACCCGTCTACCGGCACCGTTACCGTCGAAGATACCGTCGGAACGAGTGTGGACGGGCTGCGAGCAACCGAGACGCTCGAACTCAATGTTGAGGGTACGTCAGCGAAGTTTGACCCGCAGGTGTCGACGGTACTCGACCAGCATGACCAGCAGTTGGGTACCGTGATCAGCCTCCGAGAAGTGACCGAACGAGAACTTCGCAAAGAACGACTCGCGGTGCTTAACAGGGTTCTGCGGCACAACCTACGTAATCAAATCGATGTCGTCAACGCTCATCTCGAGGCCATCGATAACGACCACGCGGACGCCGCAACTGAGGCGACCGATCGCATCACACACATGAGTAACCGCGCGCGGACGATCGACCGACTTCTCTCAGAGACGCACGAAAACGTCGCCGTCGATGTCGCCGAGCTGCTCCGCGGCACTGTGGCCGCCTACGACTCCTTGGTCGCTGTCGAAGCACCCGACTCGTTGATGATCTCGACAGACGGTGCCGCCCTCGAAGCGGCTATAGAAAGCGCCGTCGACAATGCGGTCACACACGCTACGAACGTGACAACGTCTCTCCGGCAGACGCCTGACGGATGCGAAATCCAGGTCACCGATGATGGCCCGGGGATTCCCGAGTCGGAACTATCTGCGCTCGAAACCAGCACTGAGACAGCACTACAACACGGCACGGGTCTGGGATTGTGGCAACTTACCTGGGCCGTCCGCACTCTTGACGGTACCGTCTCTTTCGACACATCAAACGGCACCACCGTCACAATTACGGTCTTTGACGCATCTTCAACTGGTGAGTCAGAGACTACTATTTAACAGGCACGCATAGAGAGCAGTTGGCCCAATCAGCGCACCCCGGGGTCTCTTGTAACAAGCTTGGCCCCATCCTCAGACAAACTTGCCCGAAAATATGTACAGTTGATAGTCGACCGACGCGGACATCTCAGTGTGAGGTTGACGCTAGGTGGGTGCTGACTTCACGCACTATATTCAGCAGTCAGTAGCAGCCTATATCACATATCGAATAGTTATTTCGCCAGGTTGGGCAAGAGCCATTTACAAATTGGCGGCTCTGTTGAAATCATATTCTTCAGATATAATATTATATGAAACAAATGGTCGATGAGAGCTGCGTACTGATCGCTTCAACGCATCGCGTCTAACGTCGTGGCCACTGCGATCGGTGTTAGAATTGTCAAAAACAACCACTGATGCTGATTCGTCCACTGTCGGACTCTTGTGGAGCGACGGCGTAAGAGGGCAATCGTACTGAACGAGAGAAGCCCAAGCACGCTGACTAGGTTCCCAGTAAGTCCCATCCAGAGCGCAACAGGGAGCGGAAGAACAGTCATAACGAGATCTGCTGTTCTTTCGAAATCCATACTCTCAACTTTTAACATTCAAAAATATATCTACTGGTCTTGGAGAACAAATCACTCCATTGATATCCTCTGCTGTGCGACCCGTGAATTGCCTGTACTGACCGCGACTGGGTCAAAATATATCACTCGCTGAATATTTCAGCAGAGCCGAATTGGCCCACCATTAGGCGTATAAATCAGTACAAAGAACGCGACTGAACTGTCGGCTCGAAAACCTGATCCGCACCCGGGTCGGACTCGACGGTCCCCGGGACGAACGAGATCTTCTCGCGCTCGCGTTCCGCAGCTGCCGGGCTCATCATTCCGAGATAGTGGCTTCTGAACGTCTCCCAGTCTTCCCAGCCGCCCCAACTCATCACGACGGCAGGAAGAGCACCACAGTTCCACAGCAGATGAACACCCCAGGTCCGACGGAGATCGTGAACGTCGAGGAGAGTCCACCCCTCGTCGCCAGTCGCCGCGTACCGGCGTTCGCCGGCGCGCTTCACCCAGCGATAGATTGAGTTCGGCTCGACGTCGACGATCGGCTCATCGGGGTCGCGTTCGTATGAGAGCGTCCGGACGGAACTGGCGAGTTCGTTTGGAATCGGCGTCTCGCGGTACTGCCCGCGCTTCGGGTAGTCGTTCCACACGCGGAGGGAGCCGTCGGGGCGTACGTGAAGTCGTTGCCAGTGACGCTGGCGATCTCCTCGCGACGGAGTCCGGCCTGAACGCCGAGCCGAAACGCGATCTCCTGCTCTGGGGACTTCGCCTCGTCGATGAACGCTGCGACCTCGTCGTTCTCGTCGCTCTGGCTGAGCCAGACCCGCTTCCCGTCTCGTTTGGGATAGTCGTCAAGTCGCATAGTAGGCTTTGCGAGGTGACACACCGGATCATCCTACAGCTAAAGCCGCAGTATATTTCTCGGANTTGATAATATGATTTAATAAAGCTAAACAGTCGAGAATATTTTATGAGGAGTCCGTAGGGGTTGGGAGGTGGATCTGGATGGTTGTCCCTGATTCAGATCCGGACACTTCGATGTCCGCCCCTACCGTGACGACGATCCAATACGCGAGATAGAGACCGAGTCCTTGGCCATGGACTAATGGTTGCTCTTTTCCTTTAACCAGAACTTCTTCTTCTTCTTTCGGGATTCCAGGCCCCTCGTCCGCGATGGTCAGCACAACTGAGTCATTACGCTTGATTACAGTTATCTTGACGACCGGGTCCGAGCCGGTGTGCTCCGCAACGTTTTCGAGCAACTCCCACATGGCCGTCCCGATCCGTGGTAAAGTTTCGGCGACCGCAGTGTCTGGTAGCTCGGTTGTCACTCTCACTTCCGGGTGCCGCTGTTCGAGTCTTTCGATCGTATCGCTGACGGTCGGAATAATATCGACTGCTTGAAGTTCCGGCGAGACCTCCCGGTTCTCTTCGATCTGTCGCGCTGACTCAGCAATGTCCAACAGGCGTTCACCAGCCTGAACGATCGTCTCAGCGCTCGATTTAGCACCTCCGTCAAGCTCGTTTGCGAGCAGTTCGGCACGGCCATTAATCACCGTCAGTTCGTTCCGAACATTATGTCGTAACACGCGATTTAATACGCTGATCAGGCCCTCGCGCTTTCGTCGCTGGCTCGCGTCTTGAACCATCACTTGGACTTCTGTGACGTCGTCGGCCGTCCGCTTGTCGCGGCTCACAGAAGGGTCGTAAATTGGAACGAGCCGCATGTCGATGTAAGTGGTGCGACCCGACTGTGTCACGATAGGGTGGTCGCGTATCTGAGCCGTCTGGCCATTTGTGACCTCGTCGAGACGCTCCACTGCTGTTGTGAGGCTCTCGTCATCTGCGGCAAGTACTGATATGTGCTCGCCAGTCAACTCCTCAGGCTCGTATCCCACGAATGATTCGGCCGACTCGGACACGTAATTGAATCGCATCTCGATGTCGATTCGGAACACGAACGAGAAGCTCGCAGCCAGAATGGCCCGGTAGAGCTCGTTGCGTTGGTCGAGTTCGCGTTCTCGCTTTAGCAGTTGCTGACGCTGCCGCTCGCGTTCTGAAATGTCATTGAGAGTCAAAACATCTGTCTCTGGTCCCCCGACACCCATTGATTGTGACGACACGAGGTAGTGGCTCGGCTGAGTGCCGTTATTCTGCGTGACGACGTTTTTTGTCCCGTTCTGGGCCGCACGGAGTTCCGGAAACACATCTTCGAGGCTCTCGCCGACTGATCCACCAAGATCCGGAAACGAGTCTACCATCGCGGCTGAGTAGTCTTTGATCCGACCATCGTCGTCGACGATCACGGTCAAGTTGCCGGCTTGGGAGGCCGCGCCGACTGCTAGGAGCCGATCGCCGAACAGGAACACTGCTCCGACCGCGAACCCTGCTACCCCAACCGGCGCGTAAATGAACTCAATCAACGTCGGTGTCGTAATAGCGATGAGATCAAAGATAACAGGTAAGCCGAGGAGGCCGGTCATGCCAGCCAGCAGCCGTGAGTCATACTCCGACTTCACATATACTTCGAATACCATGAACAGGCCGACGGCTGCGAGCACATACGAGAACCCAGTTGCTATCCAGTGGACTATACCGTGGTTGATCGCCAAATAGCGAAAAGGCGTGGTAGCTTCACTGATTGTAAAATAGAGGCCGTGTAACGGATTGGTAACCTTCACGGTTCCTACGGTGAGAAACACGCCGGTACTGAGGAGACGTATACTTGAGTTCTGATGTAGTTGCCGGCCGCTATAAGCGGATGCGAAGTACAACCACGCCCAAACGGTCCCGAATCCGAACACGAGTCCAATAATATACGTGGGCTCCTTGAGTGGATCCGGCACAAGAAAGTATCCCGTTTTGAATATTCCCCAGATTCCCGTCGCTACGAGCATTCCGACCAAGCCACGACGGATGTCGGCGTCGGAGATCATCCTCGCACGCGGAATAGCCGCAAAACAGATGATGCCACTAATAAAAAATAGACTAATATATGCGATACCCGCTGGTGTCGTCAACACTCCAGCCATCACGCGGTGAATACCCTACGCTTGTGACTTTCTGATATTGGGACACCCATCAATATATGTTTGTTTGATGGTGTATATATAATAAGCTACGGCCGAATTATCTTATCTGATATCGGACTGATATCTAGTAAATTATTGAAATGTCTTCTCGGAGCCCTTCTGGGAAGCACAGTATCTCGAGTTCGGATCCCGAACTGGTCTCATCAGTCTACGGCGAGTCCGACCCCAGATTCGAGGCTGTCGAGCAGCATCACCTTCGGACACCTCTCCTCACAGTAGTAAAGAGACGCTCCGAGAAGAGATTAGCGACGACGCCGCTGACGAACTGAACGAAGTCCTCACACACGCTGAAGAGATTTCCAACAGCAACGAATACCAAGTATCGTCGAGATCATGCCCATCCTCGCAGCCCGTAACAAGGTCCTCCTCCACGACATCTCAAATGGGGAGAGGATACGGATATCGCTTCGAAAGCGACCTTCTAACGGGCCAAATCAGCACTCGAAGATGCTGGCCGCATCGAGACTGAAAAAGTCCCAATAAATATCGGTTGCCCCCGACTTCGCCTTATCGCAACCGAAAGCTCGCGACAGCAGACCTGAAAACACTCTCCACCGGGATCCAGTCTCTGCTGTAGCATCCGCCTCACGATAGCCCGACTATGGAGACGAAAATACGGTGCTCCTCCGACTCAAGCGTGAGATGAAGCAGTCAAAATCACTGCCTAGAGGGTTTGAAACGTATTCTATGACACGCAGTCACCAAATCAGTAGTACTTCAAAACTCGAATGCGAAAATTGCGATATGTACGATCTCACTGGCTTTCAGCGCGATCTGCTGTACGTCGTTGCCGGACGTGATGGCCCCCACGGACTTGCGATCAAAGACGAGCTCGAGGACTACTACGAAAAGGAAATCCATCATGGGCGGCTCTATCCCAACCTCGACACGCTCGTTGAGAAGGGACTCATCGAAAAAAGCCAGCGGGACCGACGGACCAACGAGTACAGCACTACTCGCCGGGGCACGAGAGAGATCGAAGCTCGGACTGAATGGGAAGCCGGATATATTGACCACAACGGGTAATCGAACCGCTGCGTTCGAGGACTGTTTGACTCTAGTATTTCGCGTTCCTCAAAAGCCGAACCACACCTCGAACTCGACCAAAACATCCGACAGAGGAGTAACAACTATTTGTCAATAAGAAGAAAATTTGATTATGATTGAGATCTAATTATGAACTATGAGTAAGTCAGAACAACCAAATGACTCTGAAAAAGAGATTGTCGCCGTCACTAAGCACGGCCAGGCGACCATCCCAAAACGGTTCCGCGAAAAGCTCGGGATCGAAGCGCCTGGGAAGGTGTTGTTCCGGGAAACCGAAGATGGAGAGGTGATCGTTGAACAGGTCCGCTCACCGAGCGAGATGCGCGGCTTTGCCGCCCGTAGCGAAGCGAGTACAGACAAGCCTGCGTCCGAGATTCTCGAAGAGAAACGCGACCAGGACCGGAATGAACGTGACTCGCAGTTCTCAACTGAAGAATAATGTCGGCTCCTGACCGCGTTGTCTTCGGCGCTGAGCCGCTGATAGCACACGCCGACGATGAACTAGGCAGCGAGGTTGTAGAAGAGTATCTCGACGCGGTCGCAGTCGAGGACACCGTCGGCTACGCCAGCTACGTGAATTTCGCTGAGATCCGGTACACAATCGCCCGAAAGTACGACCGCGACACAGCCGACGAGTATCTCGACTGGCTGACTAATCTCGGTATCAAAACGGTAGATGTCGCCGATACTTGGACGGACGCCTCGGAGTATACGCTCAAGTATAATCCTACGCTTGGCGACTCGTTCGCGCTGGCAACGGCTGAACATGTTGACGCGACGCTCTTCGTTGGCGGTGACGACGATTATGATGACGTCTCCGATATCCCGATCGAACGGTTCCGCGACGGTTCCGCGTAGGCCCGTTCGAAGATCTGGCTTGTCTGTGACCTATAACTGTACCACGGGAAGCCTCGGGGCTTGACCCTGAGGCGGTTCACCGGTCCAACGATAGCGCCAAAAGATAATAACTCGTGTATACAGTTTGTATACACATGAGTACGTCAATCCGCGTCTCTGACGACACGAAGGAGATGCTAGAGAGCCTGAAACGGGATGACGAGACGTTCGACTAGCTGCTCGAACGCCTCGCTCAGACCGAGAATCCGATCAACATCGGCGCGTGGAGCCCGGAAGCCGCCGACCGCGCACGTGACGCCGTCAAGCGCTCGCGAGAGAGTTTTGAGCGGTGATCTTCCTCGATACCTCCGTCGTCATCGACATGCTCGAAGGCGTCCCGGACACCGTCAATTCGTCGAGGACCGCGGACAGCCCTACCTCACGTCCGCGCTCTGCGTCTTCGAGGTGCTCAACGGGAAAATCAGTGCTGGGACCACCGATGTCGTCGCGATCCGGCAGGATTTCGGTGGCGTTCAGTCGCTCGAACTCAACGACCAGATCGCCCTCGAAGCCACGCGGATACAAGACCAGTTGATGGATGACGGTGAGCGCATGGCTGCCCGCGATCTCCTCATCGCCGCGACAGCGCGCTCCACCGGTGCCGAACTCATCGTCGCCGATTTTGACTTCGAGACGAGACTTCTCACCGACTTGATGGACGTGACGAACCTCCGGACCCACGACTGACTGACGGCTCTTCTCCGGGCCCCTCGAGGTCGATATTTCACACGCCTTTCGCACCGGCAACAAGCAGCGCCGCAGTGGCCGGACCACCGCTCCCGAATGCGAATGCCGCAGTGAGCATCGTCGCGAGCAGGCCGCACGCCACGAGGACAGAGGCGGCGTGCTGCGGCGTCGCCGCGTTTGGGTCATGCTCCATCGCGCACTTCTCGCGCCGCGCGCGTCCCTACAGGTCGCTTCCGCCCTGTGTAGCGAAGGAAGCGGCGGCACCTGCCAGTGTCACCGCTCCTAGCGGTGGCATGTCACCGTCGAGATACAGCAGGTGCGCGAAAAGGTTACATTCGCAGATGTCGTCGAGCACATCCTTCTCGGGGGTGTCTAGGGCTCATGAGTTGGCACAAACAGGTGGTCATCGAAGACCCCTTACACATAGTGGGAATCGCTCAGTACAGATGACTCACGAATCGTTCAGTACAGAAGAGCTAGAGAACAGGTCTGGTGCTACAGAGTTTTTTTCATACAGGTAGCTGTTGAAGGGCAGATATCGTCGAATTCTGTAGTTTGCTGAATAGCCCTTGGAGCTGTACTTCGATCTATTTCCACGTATCCCAAGTCGACAAAGAAACTAGAAGCGTTTGTTGTCAACAGGTACAGCGTATCAACGCTGGCAGACTGCGCTTCCGTTTCCACAACCGCACAGAGTGCTGCTCCATATCCCTGGCCTCGCACAGCTTCTTCGACGACAACCGACCGTAGAAGACCGTCAGTCCCATACAATTCGATACCTACGACGCCTATCCGTTCGTCGCCGTCGTAGCCGATGTAGAAGCAGTCTGGCTTCGACCGTACGTCCTGAGACGGCAAGCCATTCGCTTCAAGTCTAGTTTCGACATAAGAGAGAGTGGCTTCGTCCGCTCGTTGGAGCCTGAGGGGTGCCCCAGTCATAATTCAGGAAGGTATCCGAAGCATTTGACATCCTCCGCGTAAACGCGGAGGAATCCTGAGCGTTGGAGATTTCAGGTTTACAGTTCCACCGAACTCCGACACGGTGAGAATCCGTGTGGGGTTCACGGACTGTGACGGGTGGGACTGCTGGGAGTGCCAAGCCCCCGGTACTCCTATCCTCTATCGTGTTCGGACTCCCAGAGTTGTTTGTGCCTCGGGGAGTCCGGCAGATGTCGACGGACTTGGAGTTACTTTCTGTGGTGCGTACAGCAGTCGGGCACTGCATCGGTTCATTGTAGGAACCGACCGTTCACCCGACTGGTTCCGATTATTATGGTTCGAAAATCGAAGATTTTCGTCATCACGAGAATCGAAGATTCTCGAACGATCTCATTGCTTGGGGCGGACAGGCCGCCATCGTAGGACTGATCGGAATCGCTCTATTTCCGGTCTGATTCCTGTCTGTATATAGGGCTGTCTCTCACTTTAAGCCACGGATTGTCAAATCCCCGATCGGCTATCACTACGTGGGCAAGTTCAAAATTGTCGGATTCATCCTGCGGCTGAAGCCGCAGGTATTCTCCTTGATACTTTATAACAATTAATCGAACGGCAGAAGAACTCATCAAGGGTGTTCGAGGGCGAATTTTCATCTTACCAAGTTAACCACGCAAAGGCGGTGTTTTCTGATCTGTTGGTTACCTTTTTCTGCGTCCCCGGGGAGCATTCTGACCTTCGTCAAACATTAGCTCGCCATATTAGAGTCCATAATATTATCGTTCAGACTATTATAGTTTTGCCTCTAAAACTTGAAACACATATGTATCTCCCACCACGACTGGGTGTATGGACCAGTTCGTCAATCGGCTCGATGAACTCGATCGGTTGCAGGCCCTCTACGAGAGTGAGACTGCAGAGTTCGCCATTATCTATGGGCGCCGCCAGATCGGCAAGAGCGAACTTGTCCGCCAATCGATTGCCGACCGCGACGATGCCGTATACTATCAGGCAGTCCAGGGAACAGCGACGACACAGCTCAGGCGATTCGTCGAAGCAGCAGCGACGACCTATCCAGACATTACGGCCGTCAAAGAGGAATGGGAACCGCTCTTGACGTACCTCACCGACAGAGACGCCATCATCGTCATCGACGAATTCCCGTACCTCATCGAATCGAACGAGGGACTTCCGTCGGTCATTCAACACCTGTGGGATACGGCTGTCGACGAGAGTCAGGCAACGCTCGTACTCACAGGCTCTGCAATCGGTATGATTCATACGCACGTCCTCGATGGCGGTGCGCCACTCTACGGCCGGGTATCCCAGACACCGAATGGCCGCCTCGAACTCACCCAGCTGCCGTTTCGCTCCATCCAAGAGTTCGTGCCGACGTACGATCCCGAAGAACGGGTGTTCGTCTATGGCGTCTTCGGCGGCACACCCCGATATCTCAGCCCACTCGATTCATCACAGAACCTCGGAGAGAACATCACACGGCTGCTGTGCGACCCGGATGGCCCACTCCACGACGAGCCCGAAACCGTCCTCCAGATGGAACTCAACGAGGTGAGCACGTATTTTTCTGTTCTAGAGTCGATGGCCAGCGGGAACCGCAGTCGGAATGAAATCGCTCAGGGAGCCGGCATCGAGAGCACCAACACGTCGTACTACTTCGACCGGCTGGAAACGCTCCAGATCATCGAGAAACACCATCCAGCACTCGCCGACCCGGCACGCAGCAAGCGGACGCGATACCAGATTCGGGACCCCGTGTTCCGGTTTTACTTCCGGTATCTCTACGGCCGCGGGGGACGGTACGAACTCTACGGCGAGAACGCCTACGCGGATCTCATCGAACCGGAATTGCCCGACTTCGTCAGCGAAACGTTCGAATCGCTCTGTCACCAGGCGGTGCCGGCGCTCTATGCAGACTATCAGCTCACGCAGGTGCCAAGCCAGTGGTGGTACAAGGGCCGAGAGGTAAATGTCGTCGCCCCAACTGACGAGTCAACGCTGATCGTTGGCGAAGCGAAGTTCACCAGTACACCCCTCGGCTATGATGTGCTTTCGAATCTCGAAGATGACGTGGAGCACATCGACTGGACACCCAAGGGAGGTGATGAGCCGACCTATGAATTCGCCCTGTTCAGTCGTTCTGGCTTCAAACGCTCCGTCGAGGAAGCTGCAGACGAGCGTGATGACCTCCGTCTCTTCGATCTCTCCGATATTGTTGCCATCCTCGAGGGTGACTGATTCGAATCTTGAATCGAAAGGGCATATCATTCAGGCCGCTCTCGAGATAGCGTTCGCAAACGATTTGTTGGAGGATGAAGTCCAATTAAACGTCAAGCCGTTCGTTGATCGCGCCTAAGAGAACGGTCTCGGTATCGACGAACAGGAGGTTTGGGATGTGATCGACGATCGAACAGACGAGGGCGAAGAGCCAGCAACGTACAGCTGGGTTCGTCTCAACAAGTTCCGCAAATTCGAACGCCACGATCGATGCTTCCCGTGGACAACTGAGGACGAGCTTCGAACCGCAGTCGACGCTCTCCCGTCCCCGACACCGAGTCCGGAATGCAAAAAGAGCGAGAAACGGTGAACTATCTTGCCCTACTCGCTTGACGTTACACTTATCAGAGCGAGTTGGCCCGGTAGTTTACTCTCGGGTAAACTACTTTACTACGCCCGGTCGAATACATCGGTATGGACGCTGGTTCGGGTATCGTCGACGACACGACATCACGGGAACTCGTCCACTTCATTACACAGCAGACACGGTTTTCGCTTATCAGCGATATTCTCGCTCACCCCCAACAGCATCCCTCGATGTACGAACTCGAGGAACTCAATCCCAGCGTGAGCGAAGCGGCCGTCTACAAACACGTGCAGAAACTCATCGACGCCGGCATCGTCGAGGAGGTTGCCCTGGACGACAACCAGCGCCGGCAGGGCTACCCTTGGAAGTTCTATGGGCTCACGGAGGAGGGGCGGGAGTTCCTAGAGGAGCACAACCTGCTCGCTGCGGAGGAGACGCTCCAGCAGATCTACGACACCATCTCTGACAAACCCGAGAAGATGGTCAAGTACGAGAACGTCCCCCGTCCCGACGACGTCTAACGACACATACTATTCGCGAATAGTTTGATATTCAAACTCTTCAGCCCGTGACGGGACGACATCTGATTAACCAACAAATCTATGTCGATACGCACTTTGTTGGTTAATGCGAGGCGACCGCCGACATCTTACGAGCCACCGACGCCGCTGCCGGAGCTCCCGACAGAGATCGTCACCACACTCACCAGTTGTGTCCAGACCAAGTCAAGCACGTCGCACGTGACCCCGAAAAGCTCGTGCGGTCCGCCCTGAAGGGGAAGTGGGATGTCAAATCGGCTTGCCTCGATCAACAGTCGGGGAAAAGTTCTTATGCTGGAACCGCTTTTTTGTGATAGACGCGACTGGAGGATCCTACGATGACGTTCCAAGAACAACTCCGCTCAATAGAAGAGCGATACGGCGTAAGCAAGAGCGAACATGCCCGGGAGCTCGGGCGCACCGTTGCGGACCTTCAGGATTAACGCGGTTATTCTGCCTCTTCGAGGAACGAGACGAATTCCGCTTTTCCATTACCTTCGGTAGCGATGAGTTCGTCGTGCCCAGCACGCGTGACAGAGTCAGTAAGGAAGTTCGTACAGAGTTCGGTGTGGAGTTCTCCATAATGCTCGTACGCTTCTGAACGGGTGAAATCTAGGTCATACTCTGCCAGAACGATCTCAATACCATTTTTCCGCAGCACGGTGTCACACCCCCATTCAGCAAGCAACGAGAATGCTGTCGTATTCCGCCGAACCGTGAGGAGCCGTTTCGACTCGGTAATGTACTCGTTGACCCACGATTTCCAATCGTACTCTTCAGTCGCAAAGTCCGGAAATGAGAACCCGGTTTCGATGCTCTCCAGATACCACTGAGCCATACTGATCGACGTCCGGTGATTCGCATTGGGCAACGCGTGTTTCAGAATAAGCGTAGACATCAGCTGCCCTGCAACATCAACGGCGGTTCCACTCCAATCAACACGTGCGATAGCGTCGGGAATCCGCTCCAGCTCGATTTGCTTGTAAATTTCGAGCTTCGCCTCCTCTTCGAGCGCTTTCTCCTCAATGATTTCCTCGAAGATCTGAAGCAACCGTACCGTAATCATCCGGTCCTGTGGCGACATTTCATCAAGCACATCTTCAAACTCGTCGTCAAGATCCTCAACCGTCCCACTCGCCCCACGATTCGTATACAGTACAAAGAACTCCTTATCAAGATCGTAGTCCTCAATGATCGCATCTTGCCCGGATGTCGTTATTTCATCTTTGTCCCGAGTGACATAGGCGAGAGAGTACTGAGAGTCCTCGGGGTGATGGTAGTAGACACGGCCATTCATCCCATCAGCGTAAGTGATAGGCCAATTTAAAACACCCTACATCCAGAAGCTCATCAAGACCGGTATCGTCAACGTGGTCTCCCTAAACGACGATCAGCGCCAGCGGGGGTATCCCTGGACATTCTACAAGTTCAAGCTACTCAAGATGCGAAGTGTATAGGCGTCGATACTCATCAAGCCACTCGATCTCGTGGTATGCCACGTCGTTCTGAATGTCGTATTCAAGCGGGAGTGGATCCGAACGGTGCGCTGTAAACGTGAGGTTGATCTCGATACAGGGCCCGTGCTCGGAGACGCACTCGAAGCCATCGTCAACGGGGTAAACAACGCTAAACCAGCGAATCTGGAACCCAAAGTGGTCACACACATCTCTGACGACGGCAGCGTCACAATAGGGCGTGTGGACCCACAGTTCCCCGCCAGCGTAGGCCTGATCTTTGACACACCAGACTGCATCAAGGGAGCGGAGAAACTCGGCAGCGCGATTGTAGTGCGCTTCAGTCAGGCGGTCCCACCAGTGGTACTCCTCGACGTCGTCAACGAGGAGCTGGAGGCAATCTCCACACACATCATACGCCCGCTCACCAAGAGAGACTTCGTGGAGTTTGTCGTACTGGGTGGTGTCACACGCATCGCACGGCGGGGAAGCACCACTACCCTGGCATCCAGTGGATGATCGCTGTTCGGTGTGGTTGGAACACCCGCTGTTTGCACTCCCTGGCTTCTGAGATTCGTTTGAGTCGGTATTCTCGGTCATTGGTATCTAACCGAGAACCGTCAGTCACGCCGTGTGACTGGGCTCCCGGCTAG
>P_A23_Liq_2_FmtDRAFT_1000077_pt1 | contig 21293 bp, 29 predicted proteins | sample PonA232FremontCA_FD_10599 | JGI IMG/M metagenome (IMG submission 10599) | reverse complement strand
ACCGCGAGACGTACCGGCGGCTCGCGGACGGTGCGCCACCGGACGCCCGGGTTCCGGTCGTCGGCCGGCTCCCCGTCGCGGACCCGTACGACGCCTACCGCCGGGCGCGCGGCGACGACTGGAGCGTGTTGTTGGAGACGACCGGCGTCCAGGCCGGCTGGGGGTACTTCGGGGTCGACCCGGTCGACCGACTGACTGTCGGGAGCGACGCGACACACCGGGAGCGAGAACCGGACGGCCACGGCGACTACGCCGAGCCGTCACCCACGCTGGCGGCACTCGACGGGTTCCTCGACGCCGGCCCGCTCGTCCGCGGCGAGTGTCGGGTGCCGTACCCCGGTGGGACGGTCGGCTGGCTCTCCTACGACGTGGCCCGGGAACTGGAGACGCTGCCGGGCGAGACCCGCGACGAGCGTGGCCTCCCACGACTCCAAGCGGCCCGCTACGACACGCTCGCCGCCTGGGAGAGCCCGGGCGGAGACACACGAGACGCCGACACGGTGACGCTCCGACTCTGTACCAGCCCGCCGGTCGGGTCCGACCCGGACGCGGGGTACGACCACGCGGTCGCGGCCGTCGAGTCGCTGGCCGACCGAATCCGGGCGGGCGATCCGAGCGTCGGCGCGCCGCCGGTCGCGGCAGATCACGTCCACTTCGAGAGCGAGGCCGGCAAGTCGGCGTACGCCGACCGCGTGCGGGCCGTCGGGGAGTACGTCCACGCCGGCGACACGTTCCAGGCGAACGTGAGCCACCGGCTGACCGCCCCGGCGGCGATCCACCCGGTCGACGCCTACGGGGCGCTCCGGCGGGTCAACCCGTCACCGTACTCCGGGCTGGTGGAGTTCGGCGACGTCGACCTCGTCAGCGCCAGCCCCGAGCTACTACTCCGTCGAGAGCCGACCGCCGAGGACACCACCGTCCAGGTCGACGGCGAGTCGTACGACGCGACCGCACGGCTGGAGACGGAGCCGATCGCCGGCACACGACCGCGTGGCGAGACGAGCGACGCGGACGAGCAGTTGGAGGCGGATCTCCTGTCGGACGAGAAGGAACGGGCGGAACACGCGATGTTGGTGGATCTCGAACGCAACGACCTCGGGAAGGTGTCCGTTCACGGCTCCGTCGGCGTGCCGGAGTACCGGCGGGTCGACCGGTACAGCGAGGTGATGCACCTGGTGTCGTCCGTCGTCGGTGCCGAACGGCCGGACCGGTCGCTCGCGGACGACGTGGCCGCGGTGTTCCCCGGCGGGACGATCACCGGCGCACCCAAACCCCGGACGATGGCCGTGATCGACGAGTTGGAGACGAGTCGCCGCGGCCCCTACACCGGTTCGCTGGCGATCTTCGGGTTCGACGGCCGCGCGACACTCAACATCCTCATCCGGACGCTCGTCCGGACGGGCGAGACGTACAGCCTCCGCGTGGGCGCGGGGGTCGTCCACGACTCCGTCCCGGAACGGGAGTACGAGGAGACGCTGGACAAGGCCCGCGGGCTGGTGTCGGCACTCGACGACCGACTCGACGCCGCACGGATGGGGGTCGCGCGGGCCGCCGACGGGGGCTCGGACACGGAGCCGACAGCCGACGAGCCGACGGGTGGTGACGAGTCGTGACGGAGATCCTCGTGATCGACAACTACGACTCGTTCGCGTACAACCTCGTCCAGTACCTCGGCCAGTTCGCGGAGGTGACAGTCAGGCGCAACGACGCAGTCGACACGAGCGACGTTCGAGCGTTGGACCCGGACGGGATCGTCGTCTCCCCCGGTCCGGGGACGCCGGCGGCGGCGGGCGTGTCGATTCCGGTGTTCGCGGAGCTGTCGTACCCGACCCTGGGTGTCTGTCTGGGCCACCAGGCGTTGTGTGCGGCCAACGGCGGCCACGTCGGCCAGGCACCCGAAGTTGTCCACGGGAAACCCTCCCCGGTCGAACACGACGAGACCGGCGTGTTCGCCGGTCTCTCTCCCGAGATCGACGTGGGACGGTACCACTCGTTGTGTGTCGCGTCACACGACGTCCCCGACTCGTTGGCAGTCGCCGCCCGCACCGCCGACGACCGCGGGGTGGTGATGGCCGTCCGCCACCACGACCGCCCCCACGTCGGCGTCCAGTTCCACCCCGAGAGCATCCTCACCGACGCGGGCGAGCGACTCGTCGAGAACTTCGTCGACCGCTGTGAGTGAGCCACGACGGCGGCTGCTCCGTCGGTCGTGTGGACTCGTCGCACCGCCGCCAGACGGATGGGACTCGGGCACCGAGAAGACGTGTGAGTGACACGACACGACCCGTCGACGAGCCCGCACCGACGTTCGAACTCCCGAACGTCGGCCGGGGACCGGACCCGTTCGGCCCGCGGACAGCCCCCGGAGAGACAGACAGTCTCCTCCTGTTGTTCCAACGCGACTACTACTGTGGCAACTGCCGCGACCAGGTGGCCGAGGTCGCCGACCAGATCGAGGCGTTCCGTGACGTGGACGCGCTCCCGGTGTCGGTGTTGCCGGAGTCGGTCGAGCGCACCCGCGAGTGGCAGGAGATCGTCGACCTCCCCTACCCCGTGTTGGCGGACGACGGCGGCGCTGTCGGCGACAGCTACGACCAACCCAGCCGGTTCGGGATTCTCGGCAACCTCTCCGACCTGGTCGGCCGGATGCCGTTGGCGGTCGTGCTCGACGTGCGCGGCGAGCCGACCGTCCACGCGACCCACCCCGGATCGAGCCCCGCGGACCGCCCACCGGTGACCGAACTGCTCGACGACTGCCGCACCTGTCACGAGCCGACAGACCCGTCACCGGACTGACGTGAGATTTTACACGGCGTATCGGACCGCGCATCAATAAGAAATCGATTTAAATTCGCGGCCTAAACGCGAGCACAGCCTGTGGCACCCGACACACGAGACGACGATGTCGTTGACGAGCAGCGTGGCGACGACGACCGGCGCGCCGACGGCGGGACCGCAGTCGGCCGTCCGGCACTGGCAGTTCCGCGGGCGTTGTGGCGGATGCTCCGTCCGGATCAGGCGGCACTGATCGGGTCGTTGTACGCCGTCGGCTGTGTGGTCGCACTCGCGACGACGCCGGCGACGGCGTCCGTGTGGCCACGAGTCGCCGGCGGCGCGGTCGCGCTCGCGGCGACGACCGCGACGGTCCACTACGCGAACGAGTACGCCGACTACGAGACGGACGCTATCGCCACCGGCAGCGAGTTCTCCGGCGGGAGCGGTGCGCTCCACGAATACGGACTCCCGCGGTCGTTGGCCAGGCGTGCGACGTTGTCGACCGGGGTCGCGACCGTGCCGGCCGGTGTCGTCGCGTGGCTGGCGGGCGTCCCGCCGCGCGCGCTTGCGGTGTTGGGGGTCGTACTCCTCCTCGGGTGGCAGTACTCGCTTCCCCCGTTGACCCTCGCCTGGCGTGGGTTCGGAGCGGCGACGAACGCACTCGTCGGGGCGTTGTTACTTCCGGTGTACGCCGTCAGTGTCGTCACACCCCCGACAGTCGCACACGTCGCCGCGTTCGTCCCGTTCACCGTCGTGACGGTGTTGAGTCTCCTGACGACACAGTGGCCCGACCGGGACGGCGACGCCGCTGTCGGGAAACGAACGCTCGCGACCCGGCTCACTCCCCGCCAACTCCGGTGGGTGTTCCTCGCGGTCGCGGTCTGTTACGTCGCCAGCGTCGCCGCCGTCACCGTGACTGTCGCACCACCGACGACGGTGGTGGTCGCCCACCTCGTCCCGCTCCCGGCGATCGCGTGGGCGACCCGGACGTTCACCCGTCGAGAGTCGCCGTTACCGGGTGTGACTGCGATGGTGTCGCTGGCGGCCGCGCTCGCGGTCGCCTGGACGTTGGAGTCGGGGATCGTCTGAGCCGTCCCGACGGCCGCGTCTCCCCCGGTGGCGTGTCGGCTGCGTCGTCGCCGCGCACGTCCGGACGCGCTTTTCCCGTCGCGACACCAACGACGAACGTGAGTGGCGAACACGAGTCCCCCGACGCGGACGCGACACCCGAGGCGAGTGGTGACACGACCACCGCGGTGACCGGCGCGACGGCGGACGACCCCTTGCAACGCTCGCGGCAGTACCTCCGTGCGGTGCGGGCCGACGAGCCGACCGGGTCGGTTCGCGACTCGTTGGCAGCCGTTCCGGGGACGGCGTTGGCGGAGCTCTCCGAGTCGGCTGCGACCGCCTTCTGGTTGAACGTCTACAACGCGGCCACACAGACGTTGTTGTCCGACCGTCCGGAGCTGTACGACTCCCAGTTCCGGTTCTTCCGGGCGGACGCCGTCACGGTCGCCGGAGCCGAACTGTCGCTGGACGACGTGGAACACGGACTGCTCCGCGGCCGCAGCAAGTACGGTCTCGGCTACGTCCCACGCCTCCTGCGGTCGCGGTTCGAACACCGCCACTCGCTCCGGAGGCCAGACCCGCGGATCCACTTCGCGCTCAACTGCGGTGCCGCGAGCTGTCCGCCGGTGGCGACGTACTCCACCGACGTGGACCGGGAGTTGGACCTCGCCGCCGAGGGGTACCTCGCGGCGACGGTCGACCACGACCCCGAGGCGGGTGTGGTGCGGGTGCCGGCGGTGTGTCAGTGGTTCCGTGGCGACTTCGGTGGCCCCAGTGGGGTGCGAGCGATGCTCCGGGAGTACGACCTCCTCCCGGCCGAGGCGACCCCACGAGTGACCTACCTCGACTGGGACTGGAGTCGCACTCGACCGAGCTACCGGGAGCTGTGACCGGCACCCGAACCCGTGGACTTTTGACTCGGCCGGGCGAGAGTGACGACGATGAAAGAGTCTCTGCTGGACATCGTCTGTTGTCCGGTCGACAAGTCCGACCTCGAACTGGAGGGTGCCGAACACGAGGACGGCGAGATCGTCGCCGGAGAACTGGTGTGTGTCGAGTGTGGCGAGGCGTACCCCGTCGACGACGGGATTCCGAACCTCCTCCCGCCGGACATGCGCGAGGAGGCTTGAGCTCCGTCCGGAACGAAGATTTTTGTCTCGCCCCGAACACCTACCGAGCGTGTCACGCGCCCAGCGTCCGGAGACGCTGTCGGTCGCTCTCAACAGAGAGCGACTCAACGGGGTGTCTGCCCCGGACCGGTTCGAGTGTGTCGGGGAGTTCCGCGTCGGTCTCGACAACGCCGACTCACCGGTCCACGTCCACCTCCGGTTCGACGGGCCGCTCGGCAGTGTCGTCGACACCACGGCCTCGAACCACTACCTGGAGCCGGGCGATCGGATGTTCGTCGACGTAACCGTCGCGGAGTTGGACACCCCCGTCGCCGGGACCCTCGCGATCGTCACCGGCCACGGCTCCGTCGAGAAGACCGTCCAGATCACCGTCTCGCCGGTGACGGGCGGCCCCGTCGAGGTCGACCCGACGGTCACCGAGCGAGCGGAGCCAGAGTCGGCCGACACCGAGTCGTCCACGCCGCCGTTGTCCGACCGGGTCGCCGCATCCACCCCGACGGTCGACCCCGGGACGTTGCTCGTCGTCGGATTCGCCGTCGGCGCGGTCGTACTCGCGGTGACCGCCCGGGTAACCGTCGCGAGCACCCCGGTCACGCTGGGGCTCGCAGCCGTGCTGGCGGCCGTCGTCGCCGCCGGCTACACTCTCCGCGCCGGCTGACGCCGCCGGCTGTCGCGCGTCGCCAGTCGTGTCTCGCCACGGGCGGGTGTCTGGCTACTCGTCGTCGGCCAGCGTCTCCTCGCTGATCGCCGCAGGGAGCAGCTCACCGAGCGTGTACTCGACGAGCGTCTCGCCGTCGAGACACACCACCGGCAACGACTCGTCGGCGAACTCGGCGAGCGTCTGGCGACACATCCCACAGGGGGTGACACCGTCGCGAGCGGCAGAGACGACCGCCAGCTGCGCGAACGCCGTGTGGCCCCGCTTGACCGCCTCGCCGACCGCGACTTCCTCGGCGTGTAGCGAGTTGGAGTAGTTGGCGTTCTCGAGGTTACAGCCGACGAACACCTCGCCGTCGGCCGTCTCCAGTGCTGCCCCGACGGGGTACTCCGAGTAGGGGACGTGTGCCGACTCCAGCGCCGTCTCGGCACGCTCGATGAGCGCGCTCGCGTCGCCGTCCATACACCACCTCCCCCGGGCGACGGCAAAAACACACCGAGACACTCCGGGAGGAGGCGACTCCGACAGACCAAAACCCGCGCGGTTCCCAGTGTGATCGTGACAGACGAGACGGAACACCCGTCGGACTCGCCGGCTGGAGTCCCGCCGGGCGGCGACGGCCGTCGGTACCTCTACGGTGCCGCTGCGACCGTGGTCGCGTTCGCCGGTCTCGCGGGGTACACACTCGGCGCGAACAGCCCGGTCGACAGCGCGCGACTCGCGAGTACCGTCACGCTACCGGTGAGTGGGCTGTCGCTGGCGGCGTACGGCGTCGTCTTCGCGGGGCTGTTGGTCGTCGGCATCTTCGGTGTCGTCCGGCTCCTCGCGCAGTTCGACGACGACGCCGTCGCGTGACGAACGGACGGCTTTTGCCCCCGGGAACGTAACGCCACACGATGAACGACGAGGCCAGTGTCGACGACGGGCCGAACCTCGACCCGGACGTCGGGGCCGACCGGAGCAACCGCCGCCGAGCGGCGTTGTACGTCGCCCCGTTTCTCGGCTTGGGGCTGGCGGACGTGTTGTTGTTGTTGTGGTGGGGGATCAACCCCCTGTGGGGGTTCATGATCCTCCCGCCGATCCTGTTCTGTTCCGTGCTGGCGTACCTGGCCTTCTCGACGGACTTCCTCGACGACCGGACCTGACGGTCGACCCGTCCCGGCCGTCGGTCGAGGCCCCCGACTCAGTGGGCCGACTCGTCGGCGGGCGCACGCATCTCGTCGATCTTCAACACGAGCGTGTTCGCGGGTTCCTCCTTCCCGTCGACAGTGCCGTCGATGACGAGCTTCGACAACGGTGTCGGGCCGACGGTGACACTGTCTCCGTCGCTGACGTGTCTGACTGACCCTTGGACGCGCACCTCGGCGCGACACAGCTCCGGGTGGTGGACGGAGGTGAGGTTGATCTCCTGGACGTTGAGTTCGGCCTGGTCGGAACCTTCCAACGCGATCGGCGTCTCGGCCGGCTCGTCCATCCGTTGGATGTCCAACGCCTCGAACGCCCGCGTCGTCGGCCGGTAGCCACCTTTCGGCCCCGGAACGCCCTCGACCAACTGGAGTGCCTTCAGGCTCTGCATCTGGTTGCGGATCGTGCCGGCGTTCCGGTCGACGGTCTCGGCGATGGCCTCCCCTTTCACCGCGTCCTCCCGTTCCCGGTGGAGGTCAACCAGCGCGGAGAGGATGTCGCGCTGGCTCGACGTGAGTTCGATAGACGACATTTACCGTCGGTTGGCCGCCTACAGTCATAAACCCACGGAGCGGCACCAGGGTCGTCCCCGACCGGGAGGGTTTTTCAGACGCGGCGACGGAGACGGCGGTGTGGGGCTGTACGACAGCTACCTCGCCGTCCGCTACCGACTGGCCGACGGCGATCCGCCGGCACACGTCGCGGTCGTCCTCACGGAGCGAGACCTGCTGGAACAGGGTGCCTACGACACGCTGACCGACGTGTTCGACTGGGCGTTCGACTACGGCACCGAGCGCGTCACCGTCTCGGTGTCCGTTCTCGACGAGGCGGTCGTCGGTACGCTGACACGAGAGCTCCGCGGACTCGACGCTCCGCGGCCGGTGACCGTCCGCGCGCCCGGCGACACGGAGCCGGCCGACACGCCGATCCGCGTGAACATCGGGTTGGGTGGGAAACGCGAGTTCGCGGCTGCCGTCCGCGAGATCGCCGACAGTGTCGACGACGGCAGGCTCGACCCCGACGAGATCACTGCCGCCGACGTCGAGGAGCGACTGGTGTTCCCCGAGGAACCGGACATCGTGGTCAAGACCGGTGCCGAACGACTCTCCGACTTCATGATCTGGCAGTCCGTCTACTCGGAGCTGTACTTCACGGACGTGAACTGGCGCGACTTCCGCCGCCGCGACTACCTCCGCGCACTGCTGGAGTACCGACGCCGACAACGACGGTTCGGACGGTGACGGGCCAGACGCCTCAGCCGGGGCGGTCGAGTCCCAACCCGGCGACCGTGTCGGCGTAGTCGTCGTACGCCACCTGCACAGTGTAGCCGGCGACCATCCGCGCGCGCTCCCAGTCCTCGGGCGTCGTACAGAGGCTGTCGAGCGCGTCGAGCCCGCGCTGGAGTTCCTCGGCCGTCTCGCTCCGGAGTGTGCGGAACAGTTCTGCACACACACTGTCTCTGTCGGCGAAGAACGAGACGATCTGGCTGTGGGTGCGTTCGCTGACGAGCGCGCGGGCGATCAGCCCGGCGGCGACCCGTTCGACTGCTTCCGCCCGCTCGCGGAGGTAGGTGTGGAGTGTTCCGCCGTCCGCGGGGTCGTAGGCGGCTCCGAGTGCGTCACACACCCGTTCGCGGTGGTCTGCTTCGCGGTCTGCCGTCCACGCGAACAACGCCCGCGTGTCGACTTCGCCGGTGGTCGACGCGGGCTGGTCACTGGCGGTCGACGCCCACTCGCGGAAGGTGACCTGTGCGGCGTGTTCGCTGTCTGCGGCGGCGCGCAACACGGCCGGCGGCGTCGGCTCTCCGTCGGTCAGTGCGGGGAGCAGTCGCTCCGAGTCGAGACGGGCCAACTGTGTCCGCCGGTCGGACTCCAACTCCGCTCGGAACGTCTCGGCGTCCATACGCGCCTCTGGTCGGGCGACGGGGAACCGCTTTCGGCACGACGGTGCCGCAGTCAGTCGTCGGCCGCCGCCTCGCCGCCGTCGAGACTCCCCTCGCCGTCGAGACTCGGGGGGTACTCGCCACGGTCGAGCTTCAGATCGGAGGCGGGCCGCGCCATACACGTCAGTGCGTACTGCTCGGCCTCCTCCTCGGTGATTCCCCGGGCGACGGCGACCTGTTGGTTCACCTCGCCCTCGAGAATCTCCGCGGAACAGGCCAGGCACATCCCGACGCGACAGGAGTACTCCTGGGCGATCCCCTCGTCGAGACAGGCCGCGAGGATCGTCTCCGTGTCCGAGACCGTGATCTCCTCGCCGGCCCCGACGAACTCCACGGTGTAGTCTGTCACGCTCTGGGGGTGGGCGGGTCGCCAGGAAAAAGTTGTTATCGCCGGCCCGTCGAGGCCGGCCACGCCGCCACGACGTGACGACACAGTTTCGTGGGTGGGCGTCCAACGAGAACTGTGTCCGAAATCGACGCCGGCGAGGTACTCCCGAACGACCGCGTCCAACAGATGGTCGCCAGCGGCGAGGTGACCCAGATGCACCGCGGACAGGCGTACGCCGAGGAGGGTGACACCTTCGAGATCGACGGCGAACCGTTCGAGATCGTCGACGTGACCCACCGCACACTGGGTGACCTCACCGACGAGGACGCCCAGGCCGAGGGGTCGGACGATCTCGAGGCGTACAAACGCCGGATGGAGATGGTCCACGGCGGGAACTTCGAGTGGGACGACGACAGCGACGTAGTGCGGCACGTCTTCGAACCGGCCTGACTCACTCCCCGCCGAAGGCCGGATCGCGTTTCTCGACGAACGCCGACACTCCCTCGGCGTGATCTCTGGTCTCGAACACTGCCGCCTGTGCGCCCGCCTCGCTGTGGATCGCCTCTCGGAGCGAGGCGTGATCCGCCTGGAGGAGCCGTTTCGAGGTGCGCAGCGCGACCGACGGCCCCGAGGCGATCTGCTCGATCAGCGCCTCCGTCTCCTCGCCGAACGTCTCGTCGTCGAACACGTGGTTCGCGATCCCCAACGTCCGGGCGCGCTCGGCGTCGACCATCTCGCCCGTGTACACCAGTTCGGCGGCGACGTTGTCGCCGACCAGCCGCGGGAGGAGATAGGAGGTCCCGGAGTCGACCGACAAGCCGACGTTCCGGAAGCCGAACCCGATCTCGGCGGCCTCGTGGAACAGGAGTACGTCACAGGCGATCGCGAGGTTCGCGCCGGCACCGAACGCCGGGCCCGTCACGGTCGCCACCGTCGGGAACGGACACTCGTACAGTCGCCGGACACACCGCGCGGTGTTCTGGATCACGTGTCGGACGGTGTCGTCGAGCGACTGGTCCGTCTCGGCGCGTTCGACCATCGCCTCGATGTCGCCGCCCGCGGAGAACGTCGGCCCCTCGCCACTGACGACGACGCACCTGGTGTCGGTCCCCGCCAGGTGATCGAGGGCGGCGATCACGCCGTCGGCGGTCTCCGCCGACAGTGTGTTACGCCGCTCCGGGTCTGTCAGTGTGATGCGTGCGATTCCGGTGTCCGACTCGCGGGTGAGCCGGACGCAGTCCGTGCCGGTGTCGTCGGCCATCGTCCGTGTTCGGTGTCCCCAGCCGTTTCCCTCTGCCGGCACGGGCTGTCGCCGCCCGGGGGTCGCCACGACCGTCGCCCGCGGTCGGCGCGTCAGGCCGACTCGCCGAGGAGTTCGAACTTCTGGACCTTCCCGGTCGTCGTGCGCGGGAGTTCCTCCACGAACGACACCTGGCGGGGGTGTTTGTACTCCGCGAGGCTGTCGAGACAGTACTGTTTCAGCTCCTCGGGTGTCGTCTCCGTCTCGGGAGTCGGCACGACGAACGCCTGTACCGTCTCCCCACGGCGGTCGTCCGGGACGCCGACGACCGCGGCGTCGGCGACGGCCTCGTGTTCGAACAACAGCTCTTCGACCTCTCGCGGGTAGACGTTGTAGCCGCCGGTGACGATGACGTGTTTCTCCCGGTCGACGACGTAGAAGAAGCCGTCCTCGTCGTGGTAGCCGATGTCTCCGGTGTGGAACCACCGTCGGCCGTCGTGGTCGGTGAACGACGACTGGTTGGCCGCCGGGCGGTCGTGGTAGCCCAGACAGACGTTCGGCCCGCTGACGACCAACTCCCCGGTGATCTCGTCGAGATCCGTCTCCTCCTCGTCGACCGGTCCCGACGGGACGGGACCGACTGTCTCGAACCCGCCGTCGACGATCCGCGCGTCGATCTCGGGCAACACCCGGCCGATGGAGCCGACCCGCCGTCCGTTGTCGGGCGTGTTGAAGTGTGTCACCGGACTCGTCTCCGTCAGTCCGTACCCCTCGTAGATCTCGGCGTCGTACAGCTCCTCGAACCCGCGGAGCACCTCCTCGGGGATGCCGGAGCCGCCGACACCACACAACCGGAGCTCCGACAGATCCGCGTCGCCCCCGTCGCTGGTGACGATGTCGTTGTACATCGCCGGCACGCCGTGGAACACGCTCACGTCGGCCGACTGGATCACGTCCAGTGCCTGTTCGAGGTCCCACGACGGCAACGGCATGTACGTGCCGCCCGCGAACAACACGGAGTTCATCGTCACCGTCATCCCGTAGATGTGGAACAGGGGGAGCACACCCAACATCCGATCGTCGGGGCGGATTCCCTCGCCGGGCGCGAGCGTCTGTGAGACGGCCGCGTTCGACCGGAGGTTCTCGTGGCTCAACAACACGCCCTTCGGCTGGCCGGTCGTCCCGGAGGTGTACGGCTGACAGGCCACGTCGTCGTCGTCGCGCGCGACCGTCTCGAACGCCGGATCGCCGAGGAACGACTCGAAGTCCACCCCGGCCCCGGCGTCACCGCCGACGGTGACGACCGTCTCGACGGCGGTGTCCTCGCGGACCTCCTCGACGAACGGGACGAGATCGGCCAACGCGACGACGACAGTCGCCTCGGAGTCGGACAACAGGTGCTCGATCTCGCGGGCCTTGTACTGCGGGTTCATCGGCACGACCGCCCCGCCGGCGCGCAGCGTCCCGTGGAATCCGACGACGAACTGCGGGAGGTTCGGCAGGTACAACGCCACCCGGTCGCCCGGCCCGACACCCGCGTCTGCCAGTCCGGACGCGAACGCACCGACCTGTCCCCAGAACGCCTGGTAGTCGAGTTCGTGGTCGTCGTACGCGACCGCGAGCCGCTCGGGGTGTTCTCGAGCGGTCGTCGCTACTTCGCCAGCAATGTTTGCCATGTCGGTGGAATGTCATCAACTATCAAAAACCTTCGCTAGCCGGAAGCGTCGACTCGACACCACGGGAGTGAAACCGGTGCCGCCCCACGTGTGAGACGTGAGAGAGACGGAGTCAGTGACGCGCCGTCGGCTGCTGGCGGGTGTCGCCGTCGCCGGCCTGTCGGCCGGCTGTCTGGAGTCGACCGACGAGGGCCCCTACGACGGCTACCTCGCGAACGCCAACGGGTTCGAGGAGGTGGTCGACCGCACGGACGCCGACAGCGTGAGCGTCGCGGTCGGTGCAGACGGCGGGCTCGCGTTCGCCCCCACGGCTGTGCGTGTGTCCGCCGGAACGACGGTCGTCTGGGAGTGGACCGGCCAGGGCGGCCGCCACAACGTCGTCAGCGAGAACGATCGCCTGTCGAGTAGCTACTACGTCCAGAGCGGAAACACCTACGAGGAGACCCTCTCGGAGACGGGCGTGATCGAGTACTACTGCTCACCACACCAGGCGAGCGGGATGCTCGGCGTGGTCGAGGTCGTCTGAGGCGAGGGTGTCTCCCGCCCGGCGCTGACGGTCGTGTCCACGCGGAGACCGACCACGCAACGTATTCCAGTGTCGGTTCCCCACCAGACAGTGTGAGCGACGCCGACGACACGGACAGACTGGCGGAGATTCGCGAACGGAAACGCGAACGACTGCGCGCGGAGGCGGGGGAAGTGTCCCCAGACGAGGCTACGGCGAGTGGGACGGACGCGTCCACGCCGTCGGAGCCGATCCACGTCGACAGTGCCGAGGCGTTCGGTGATCACCTCGCAACACACGACGTGGCGCTCGTCGACTTCTACGCCGACTGGTGTGGCCCGTGCAAACAGTTGGAACCGATCGTCGCCGAACTGGCCGCGGAGACGGACGCCGCCGTGCTGAAGGTCGACATCGACGCCCACCGACAGTTGGCGGCCGAGCACGGCGTCCGGAGCGTCCCGACGCTGGCGGTGGTCGAGGGCGGTGACGTGGTCGAGCAGGTGGTCGGTGTCCACGGGAGAGACCGACTCGCGGCGCTCGTCGGCCGGTACACCTGAGGGCTCGTCGGTCGCGGGGTCCCGGACGGAACTCGTCGGTCGAGGCTCCCGACGAGGCGTGCGTTCCCCGCCTCCGTGGCTCACAGCGCGATCAGCGTCGCGGCGAGGAAGACAGCTAGCATCACCACCACTGTGATGGCTGCGATGGCGTCGGACTCTGTCATGGCTCGACGAGTGGTACGTGGCCGAACCGTATAGTATCTATCACGATTCTGGACGGCCTCGTGCGACAAGACGCCTCACGGTGGGCGGTGTTCCACATCGTTAACTGCTGCCGTCGCCTACCACCCAGTGTGAACCGACGCCAGTTCCTCCGGGCCAGCGGCCTGAGCACGGCCGCCGTGCTCGCCGGCTGTGCGGGGCGGGGTGAGGACTCCCCACGCGTGAGGACGGATCGCACCACCGCCACAGACGAGACGGCCACGTCGACTGCGACCGACGGGACGACCACCGGTGACCACACGCCGGGGGCGTACGTCGTCCAGACGGTCGCCGAAGGGTTCGCTTCGCCCTGGAGCGTCGAACCGCTCGCAGACGGTCGGCTGCTCGTCACCGAGCAGGGTGGTCGGCTCCAACTGGTCGACCCCACCGCGGGGACGGTGACGCGTGTTCCCGGGACGCCGACGGTGTTCGCCCGGGGCCAGGGTGGCCTGCTCGACGCGAAACTCCACCCCGACTACCCCGCCGAGTCGTTCCTGTACCTCACGTACGCCGCCGCCGGCGACGGTGGCCGTTCGACCACTCACGTCGGTCGTGGTCGGCTCGATCTCGACGCCCCGCGGCTGCGGTCGTTCGAACGCCTCCACGCCGCCGAGCCGTTCGTGGAGTCGAACGGCCACTACGGCTCTCGGATCGCGTTCGACCGCGACGGTCGACTGTACGTCTCTGTCGGCGACCGGCAGTTCAAGAACTTCGGACCGGACCACCACGGCCAACGGCTCGACACGGACCTCGGAGCGATCCTCCGGTTCGAAGCCGACGGGACAGTGCCGGCAGACAACCCGTTCGTCGACGACCCCGACGCCCGCGACACGATCTTCTCGTACGGCCACCGCAACGTCCAGGGGCTCGCCAGACACCCGACGACGGGTGCGATCTGGGCCTCGGAGTTCGGCGAACAGGACGGCGACGAGGTGAACGTGTTGGCCCGTGGTGACAACTACGGCTGGCCCGTCGCCGACGAGGGGTGTACCTACGGGGGCGGCGATCCCATCGGTGTCTCACACGACGACCGCGACGACGTGACCGCCCCGGTCGTCTCCTGGCCGTGTGGCTCCGGCGGGTTCCCACCCAGCGGGGCGACGTTCTACGACGGCGACGGGTTCCCGGAGTGGCGAGGAGACTTCTTCACCGGCGGACTCGCCTCTCGTTCGCTCGTCCGGATCGGCGGCGACCGAGAGACGGCGGGTGTCGACCAGACGCTGTTGGCCGACCGCGACTGGCGACTCAGAGACGTGGCGACGGCACCCGACGGCTCGCTGGTGGTCGCCGTCGACGACGACCCCGCGCCGGTCGTCCGGCTCGTCCCCGCCTGACTCGTTCGGACACTGCGGTGCCGGAGCCGTCACCGCATCTCGACGCCGTTCTCGTCGCGCATCGCCGCTTCGAGATTTGCCATCTCCCCGTCGAGTTCGCGCTCGAAGAACGTCTCGACGCCCGGCAGCCGACCGTCGACGACGAACTCGTTGACGAGCCGGGTCATCTCGTCGTCCGTCTCCTCGATGGTGTGTTCGCCCGTCACTCGGAACGCGCGTGACTTGCCGACGAACCTGACGTACGTCGGCGGGTCGATCTCGACATCTTCGGTCTCGACGCGCATCGTCGACGAGATCATCGGGATCGGGAGTGCGACGTGCCAGACGGCGGTGTTCGTCCCGGTCTCCTCGAAGTCGTCGACGACACTGATTGCGCCGGCACGCTCCTCCGGATCGGAGATGAACGCCCACACGGCCGCTGGCTCGGCGTCGAGCAGGAACTCGCGGGTCGCCCGTACGGTCATGTGACCCGATAGAACCGACCGGCGAAAAAACGACCCGGTCTCGCCGGACGGGGAGACACGACGAGGGAACTGAGACACGCGGGGAGACGACCGTGGGGAGACGGAGGAACCGACGAAGTCAGGGGAGTTCGACGCGCCAGGTCGTCGACCGGGCCCGGCCCCACTTCTCGATGTCGACCTCGTCGGCCTTCTCGGCGAGCTGTGGGAGGCGAGAGCCGACCTGTTTCGACGACAGCCCGATCGCGTCCGCGATGTTCTTCGCGCGGAAGTACTGCTCGCCACGGGCGACGCTGTCGCGCAGGTAGGCGACGATCCGCTTCTCCTCGTCCGTGTACTCCGTCATCGCTGCTGTCAGTGTGTACGGTGTGCTCACTCAAAACCCTTTGTTCGGTACGCAGACGAACGGTCAGACGTCGAACACCTGGACCGCGACGACGGACAACGCAGCCGCGATCATCGCGGCCGCGAACCCCCACGCCGCGATCGACTGCGAGAACGCACCCAGCAACGACTGTGAGGCGTACAACAACACGCCCGCACCGACGACCGCGAACACCCCGAACACCATCGTCAGCCCGATCCCCTTGTCACTCGTGACGGTCTCTTCGGCCATACCCCCGGCTTCGACACGCCCCGTCTTCACTCCTCGGGTTCGAACTCGCTAGGCGAACTGCCAGCAGTCGACGACCGACACACCGTCCAGAGACGCCTCGATAGTCTCACTGTTGTCGACGACGTCGCCACGGTCGAACGTGACGAACCCGACACCCGACCGGTCCGTAACCACCAGTAGGTGGTGTGAGTCGAGGAGGAGATCACGGTCCGTATCCTCGAGCATCGCGTCGAGTTCACTGTACCTCGTCTCGTACTCGGACCGGTAGCTGTCGAGCCCACCCGTGAACCGTTCGAGTGCCAACGCCCCCTGCCCTCGTCTCAGCCGTTGGACCCTGTCGTCTGGCTCTGCGAAGTCCTCGGCAATCTCGTCGTATGTCGACTGAAGCGCCCGTGTCGAGTCCGTCTGCGTGAGTCCGAGAAACGCACTGTCGTGGTAGTCGATGTAGTCGAGAACCGGATCGGCCTTCCCCCAGTCGTCTGCGAACGTGGCGTAGACGAAGTCTTTCACGTCGTCGACAGTGTCGTAGCCTCCAGCGTCGAACTGCTCGAAGACGCGGTCGGCAGCCGTGCGAGCGCGTCGACGTTGTTTCTCGACGACACGACGGGCCTCTTCGAACACTCGTGTGCTCGCGACCGTCTCCCGCTGTGTGCCGCGTGCCTGCAGGTACGCGTCGACCGGCGGGCCGAGTCTGTCCCAGTCGACCGTGTAGCCGAGCAGTAGATTCGTGTCCCAGAAGTCGGCCGTCTCAGTCACGGCGTGGCTCCTCCAGCAACGAGTTGGCCACCGCGCCCCACCCACTCTCTTCGCGCATCCGAACCGACTGCTCGTCGTGTCCGTGTGGCGCATCGTACAGGTCGAACTGTTCGTCCAGCGTCGCCTCGAAACGCCGGAGACTGTCGTCGAGCGACTGCTGTGAGTTCTCGTACTCCAGTCGCCAGCCCGCTACGTCGTCGGTGTACGCCGCGTCGTGTTCCTCGATTCGGAGTCGTTTGGCGAACAACTCCCACACGTCCTCGGCCAACCGTTCGAACGTCTCGACTACCGGTTTCTCCGACTCGTCGACCGTCCCGAGGTACGTCTCCGCGAGCGTGACGAACCGCGAGAGCCGTCTCCGCCACCCGTCGAACGCGTCGCCTGTCGGCGCCTTCGCCTCCGCCCGAGCGAGCCGGAACTGAATCTCGTCGGGCGTGTGCGTGAGGTAGTACGGCTCTCTGGCGAACTCCTCGACGGCCGGGAGCACCTCGAACTTGTAGTACCGTTGGAACTCGTAGGGTGCGTCGACGTAGATCTCCTCTCGGAGCCGCTCGTCCAAGTCGCCGAACACGTCGTACTCCGCGACCACGGTCTCGACTGCGTCTTCGGCCGCGATCACGTCCCCGTCTCGGTCGATCGCCGGCGGGTCCGCCTCTCCTGGCGTGTACACCTGCCCGCCCGTCGTGGTCGTCCGACCGTCGACGATTTCACTGTTCTTCGCACCACGGAGCGTGTAGCTGACGGCCTTGCTCATCGGGCCGTGTTGGTACCAGTAGAACGGTAACTCCGCCGTGACCCGGTTCTCCGGGTCGAGACGCTTCCTGGTCAGGTAGAAGATCTTCTGTGTGTCGATGTACTTCAGTTCGGTGCGCTCTGGGAGGTGTCTGAAGAGGTGATCCACGAGGTGTGTGAGGAGAGCAGAGTCGGTGTCCCGCATGTTGTGTGTCACATAGTAGTAATATGGCCACACAATATAAGGATTTTGTCAGCTGCGTGTCACTGAGAACTGTCCGTCCGACCCGAAGCTCACACCACCGTACTCCACTCGAACTGTAACGAACGCCACCGATTTCTTTCCGTCTACTCGACAACTCTCAGTTCACGCATCGTCGCTAGTTCGACACTAGCACGATCTTTACCACCAGTAGTCACGTTACGGCGAAGTACGACGCTGTGGTGGGCGCCGTGGAAAACGGCAGGGCGTAGGAGCGCCCTCCCACTGCAACGTCGTGCGGTCCATCACACGACATGTATTCGAACGACTCACCGTCAGAAGAACCTGACGGCACGACAGCGGCAGCGACACTCGCAGCAGAGTACGAAGAGTTCTCACTGGACATCGCGGAGCAATCGCTCCCGAGCTACCGCACCGAGGAGTTGCGCGTCCGCATTGAGGAGGTGCGCGGCTCGCTCGCGGCCGAAGGGGTCGCCTCGGCGGGCCAACTCCAGCAGTTGTTGCGGACGGTGACGGAGGCGCTGGCAGACGTGCGTGCCGCGCAGGTCGTCCCCGTGCCCGAGAGCCGCGATCTCTCACAGGCGGTGCCGGGTGCGAACGACACCGGCACGGCCTACGAGGTGACCGAGACGGAACAACGGAAGACGGTGAACGTGCTGGTCAACCTCCTGTTCTCCGTCGTCGAGACGCCGGCCCGCGAGGACCGGCGGCGGGCGACCGAAGAATCCGGTGCTCGCGGCGACGACGAGGCTCGTGGCACCGACGGCGACGACGTTCGCGACAGCGACACTCGTGGTGGCGACGCGGGCGACGCCGAGACCGGCGATACAGGCGACAGCAACAGCTTCGGGCTCACGGGCTACGCTGGCCCGGAGTGACGCGGTCGGGCGCGGTCGGCCCGTAGTCAGCGGTTCCAGGGACCGAAGCTCGGGTCGACCCGCCGACTCCGCTCGTCGATCTCGTCGATCCGCGCCATCTCGTCGTCCGTCAGCGACAGTTCCAGGCTCTCGAAGTTATCGAGAACGTGCGCCTCGCTGGTCGCCTTCGGGATCGTCGTCACGTTCTTCTCGCGGAGCCACGCCAGACTCACCTGCGCCTCACTGACGCCGCGGTCGGCCGCGATCTCCGAGAGCACGTCCACCTCGAACACTCCACCGCGGGCCAACGGGGAGTACGCCACCAACTCGACGTCGGCGTCGGCACACGCTGCCCGCAGGTCCTCCTGCGGCAGCAACGGGTGACACTCCACCTGGTTGGCGAACAGTTCGCCGTCGAGTACGTCGAGTGCCGTCTCCAACTGCGCGGGCTCGAAGTTCGAGACGCCGATCCGGTCGACCAACCCCTCCTCGCGGAGGTCGGCGAACGCCGACAGTGTCGCCTCCGCGTCGTACGTCCGGGCCGGCCAGTGGACGTACAACAGCTCGACGCTGTCGACGCCCAGCCGGTCGAGACTCTCGCGTGTCGTCCGCCGCACGTCCTCGGGCGCGAGGCTGTCGATCCACACCTTCGTCGCCAGGAACACGTCCTCGCGGGGCACGTCCGCCTGCGCGATCCCGTCGCCGACGGCCGACTCGTTCTCGTAGATCTGTGCCGTGTCGACGTGGCGGTAGCCCGCCTCCAACGCCGTCTGCACCGACTCTGCACACTGCTCGGGGTCCTCGTTCTCCCAGGTCCCGAGCCCCAACACCGGCATCTCGTTCGTTCGCGGCCCACCGACTGCTCGTTGTTCCGTACTCACACCAGTTGGGTGGGCGGTCTCCCGTTTCAGCGTTCCGAAGCCGGTCGATCACGGAACCGGTCGATGCTCGTCTGTCGCCGCCGCCGGACGCCTCAGCCGATGTACCGCAGTTCGTCGTCGGACGGCATCCCACCACCACCCCCCTGCATCTCCTGGATCTTGCCGACGACCTCCTCCATCTCCTCGGCGCGATCCTCCAAGTCCGCGAAGTCCACCTCGAAGTCCAACACCGTCTGGAGCGTCTCCAACAGTGCCTGCGCGCTCTTCGGGTCGACCAGGTAGCCGGAGGTCTCACCCATCAGACAGGCGGCGTCGAAGCCACGCCGGGTCCCGAGCCCGAGCACGAGCCCGGAGACGCCGACGATCCCGCCGGCGGGTTCGTCCTCGCGGAACTCCACGCCCGCCTCGGCCAACTCCTCGCTCGTCTCCGTGTCCGCGACGGCACCGAGCACGTCGTACTCGTCGTCTTCGATCAACTCACCCGTCGGCACACCGCCGAGTGCGAACGCTCGCTCGGCACCCAACGACTCCGCCACGTCGAGAAACGCGTCCGTCAGTTCGTAGTGGCCCTCGTTCGAGGCGGCCTGGTGGTCGCCGGTCAACACCAACAGCTCTGCGCCGTCCGCCTCGACGTAGTGGAACTCCGCGTGGGTCAACTCGGCGACGCCGTCGTCACCGACCGTCACCTGCGGGGGGAACTCCGTCGTGTACACCCGCCGGACGAGCGTCCCGTCGAACTCCTCGACGAGGTGTTCTGCGGCCAGCTTCCCGACGTGTCCCACGCCTGGGAGCCCTTCGATGAACACCGGCTGTGTCGTCTCCGGCTCCGCGACCGTCTCGATCTCGATGTCGTCCATACGCTACACGCGGGCTGGCGTTCACAAAGGTGCGTCGGCTCGTCGCCGCTCACTCCGTCTCGCCGCTCACTCGCGGCGACTCTCGCGCGCTCGTTCGCGACGACTACCGCTCACTCGTCGCCGGGAGCGTCGGGTGTGGTGTTGTCTGGCCCGTCATCCGCGGTCTCCTCGCGGCGCGCACGCCGCTTGGCCCGTCGGCGGTACTCGCCGTGTGGATCCGCAGGGTCGAACGGTGCCGGGGCGGCGTTGACCGCGTCACCGCCACACGTCGGACACGTCTCCGCGAGCGTGTACACCGGACGGTCGTGTGCCGCCTCCCAGTCCGCACAGACTCGGATGTCCGACTTCACGTCGCGCCACCCGAGACGGCCTCACCCGACGGCGTCACTCGTCGTCCGTCCGACGGTCGCGGTGGTACTCCCCGTCGCCGCCGACGGTCGCGATCTGGTCGGCGGCCCGCTCGGCGGCCGTCTCCAGTTCTCGCTCGGCAGTCTTGTAGTCCGGTGCCTGCACTCTGATACGGTACTCCGGCGACCCGACGTAGGTGACCGACAGGTCGACCTCTTCGGGGACCTCGCCGTTCCCCTCGGCGGCCTCCAACGCACCCTGGATCGCGTCGACCCCGTCGGGGGACGCACACTCCAGGTCGACGTACCCCGTCACTTTGACGTACGGAACGGAGACGTTGTCCCGAGCCGTCTCCACGACTGCCGCGACCTCGTCGTCGGTGAGGTCGACGTCCTCGAGCGCCTCCGTGCCGTGGATCGCCGCCTGCTCGAACCCGTCGTACATCGAGCCGAACTCCGCGAGCAGTTCCGTCGCGACGCCGCTGTACTGCTCGTCGGTCACGTCTTCGCCGAAGGCGATCGTCATCCAGTTGTCCGCCTTCCGCTCGTTCTTCCACTCCTGGATCTTGTCCGACCGTTGGTGGTCGTTCACGTCTTTCAACGACAGGTCGATCTGCTGGCTCGACTCGTCGATGTCCAACACCTTCGCGACGACCCGCTCGCCCGTGCTCACGTGATCGCGGATGTTCTTGATCCACCCCGCCGCGACCTCGCTGACGTGGACCAGTCCGCGTTTGTCCTCGTACTCCTCGAGCTCGACGAACACACCGAAGTCGGCGATCTCGTCGACCTCGCCGACGATCAGATCGCCCTTCTCGGGCCACCCGCTGAATTTCATGTGTGTCGGTTGCCGACCGAGCCTAATACCGTTTCGCATCCGACCTTTTTCACTCAGCGGGAGACTGCCGCCGGCAGTCTCCCGGAGAAAAAACGTCGATGAAAAAGGCGCTCGCGGGCGGCTCCG
>P_A23_Liq_2_FmtDRAFT_1000076_pt1 | contig 21299 bp, 20 predicted proteins | sample PonA232FremontCA_FD_10599 | JGI IMG/M metagenome (IMG submission 10599) | reverse complement strand
CGTGATAGATTTCCACGGTTCGGCGGCGTTCGGCCCCCCACTGGCGGCCGAATTCGCCGTCCGATCGGGTCCACGGCCCGATCGAGACGCGCCGTCGCGTCGCAGGGGCCGATCAAAAAGAATATTATTCGGAGCGGGCATGTTCAGGTAGTAGATGTGTCTTGGTCGCACGGCCTCGCGGCCGAACGAGTGGATCGCGCCGACGTCGCCGCCCCCGAGGTGCGTCCATGTATGAGCTGACGCCGCATTTCGACGCCGAGGTCGATCCCGGGACCAACATTCTGTTGACCGGCCCGCCGCTCAGCGGGAAGCGGTCGATCATGATGGACGTCCTCGCCGCAGGGACCGATCGCGACGAGGGCGCCATCGTCGTCACCACCAAGGACGGCGCCGATCGGGTGCTCCGCGACTACGAGGAGCGGACGCCCTACGAGGGGAAGCCCGTCGCGGTCGTCGACTGCGTCACCCGCCAGCAGGGGGGCGAGACCCGCGAGTCCGACCGTATCAAGTACGCCTCCTCGCCGGTAGACATGACCGGGATCGGGATCAAGCTCTCCGAGTTCCTCCAGGCGTTCGGCGACCGCGGTATCGATCAGAACCGCGTGATGGTCCACTCGCTGTCGACGCTGCTGATGTACTCGGACCTCCAGACGGTGTTCCGGTTCCTCCACGTGTTCACGGGCCGCGTCCAGAGCGTCGACGGACTGGGACTGTACAGCATCGACTCGACCGCCCACGACGACCAGGCGATGAACACGCTCAAACAGCTGTTCGACGGCATCGTCACCGTCCCCGAGGACGGCGACCCCGAGATCCGACTCCCCTGACCGGGAGCCGACGACCACGCTTCTCTTCACAGCGGCTAGGGATCCGTTTAATCGCATGGCGATCGAATCGTCGACCATGCCCGTCACGGACGACGCCGGACTCGACCGCCTGCTCGACGCAGAGACGATCGCCGTCGTCGGCTGTTCGACGACGCCCGGGAAGGCCGCGCACGACGTGCCCGCGTATCTTCAGGACCGGGGGTACCGCGTGATCCCGGTGAATCCGTTCGCGGACGAGGTGCTCGGCGAACCGGCGTACGACGCGGTCGGCGACGTGGAAGAAGAGATCGACATCGTTGACGTGTTCCGGCCGAGCGAGGAGGTCCCGGAGATCGCCGAGGCCGTCCGCGAGCGACACGCGTCGCGCGGCGACGCCGGGACGCTGTGGCTCCAACTCGGGATCAGCCACGACGAGGCGGCCGCGGCCGCGGAGGAGGACGGGATCGACGTCGTTCAGGACCGCTGTCTCAAGGTCGAACACGGTCGATTGCGCGGATAACGGACCGGGCGGCGGCCGCGGTACCGGCCGGTGTCTGGGCGGCGTCGCGCCGCTCCGCCACCTACCCCTCCCACTCCTCGAAGGACCGGTAGACGCCCTTCGAGAGGTAGCGCTCGGAGGAGTCGGGGAAGACGGTGACGACCGCGTCGTGCGGGGCGTCTATCTTGCCGTCGCGGATCTCCCGCGCGACCCGCTTCGCCGCGATCGCGTTCGCGGCCGACGAGGAGGCGACGAGGTGGCCCTCCTCGCTCGCGAGCCGGCCCATCTCCTCGTGGACGTCGCGGTCGTCGATCGCTTGGATCTCGTCGACGAGGTCCGGGTCGAACAGCTCGTTGCGTCCGGTGTCGTGGGTGCCGATCCCCTCGGTCTTGTACGCCTCGTGGTCGACGTCTTCGCCGAGGAACTCGCGGTACGCGGAGCCGGCCGGCTCGACCGCGACGACGTGGGTGTCCGGGTCGGCCTCGCGGAAGTAGCGGGCGATCCCCATCAGCGTCCCGCCCGTGCCGCAGCCGGCGACGACCGCGCCGACCTCGCCGTCGAGGGCCTCGTCGATCTCGGGGGCGGTCGTCTCGTAGTGTGCCTCGGCGTTGAGCGGGTTCGAGAACTGTTGGGGGACGACCGCGTCGTCGAGCTCCGCCGCGATCTCGTGGGCGCGGTCGATCGCGAGCCCCATCCCGTCCTCGCTCGGCGTGTTCACCACCTCGGCGCCGAGCGCGCGCATGAGCTGCTGTTTCTCCACCGAGAAGCGCTCGGGAACGACGAAGACGGCGTTTAACCCCAGCTGCTTGGCGGCGACCGCGAGCCCGATCCCGGTGTTGCCGGCGGTCGGCTCGACCACGGTGCCGCCCTCGCCGAGGTCGCCCCGCTCCAGCATGCGTTCGAGCATGTACCTCCCGATGCGGTCCTTGATGCTCGCTCCCGGGTTGAACGACTCCAGCTTGGCGTACACCGGCACCGCGGTCGGCGCGTCGTGGACCTCGACGAGCGGCGTCTCCCCGATCGCCTCCAACACCGACGACAGGGGCTCCCGATGACTGGTCATAGGGCGGCAAACGTTGCCGGGTGATTTGTGTGTTGCCATCGCTCGCTCCCGATCCGGGGCTCCAGAGCGGCGGCGTGACTTGCCGGGATCTGGCGGCGAGCGGCGAACGATGTCCGGTCGACCGTGACGCTCGGCGCCGCGGATCGAACACACTTATGCCGGTCGTCCGGTTCCGACACTGTATGAGCGAGACCGATGCGGAGGCCGAGGTGACGGTCGTCCTGCCGGACGGATCAGAACTCACCGTTCCGGCGGGCTCGACAGTCGAGGACGTCGCCTTCGAGATCGGCCCCGGGCTCGGTCGCGACACCGTCGCGGGGAAGATCGACGGCGAACTCGTCGAGAAGCACGCGGCGGTCCACGACGGCGCGCGGATCGAGATCGTCACCGACCAGTCCGACGAGTACCTCACGGTGTTGCGCCATTCCGCGGCCCACGTGTTCGCGCAGGCGCTCCAGCGGCTCCACCCGGAGGCGACGCTGACGATCGGCCCGCCGACCGACGACGGCTTCTACTACGACGTGACCGACGTGGACGTCGACGAGGACGACCTGGCCGCCGTCGAGGCGGAGATGGACGAGATAATCGCCGCCGACTACGACATCGAGCGCGAGGTCCGCTCGCGCGAGGAGGCGAAAGAGATCTACGCCGACAACGAGTACAAACGCCAGATACTCGACGAGGAGGCCGACGGCGAGGAGGTCACCTTCTACGTCCAGGACGACTGGCAGGACCTCTGTCAGGGCCCCCACGTCGAGTCGACCGGCGAGATCGGCGCGGCGACGCTGCTCGAGGTGTCGGCCGCCTACTGGCGCGGCGACGAGGAGAACGACACGCTGACGCGCGTGTACGGCACCGCGTTCGCGAGCGAGTCCGACCTCGAAGAGTACCTCGAACTCCGCGAGGAGGCCCAAGAGCGCGACCACCGAAAGATCGGGCAGGAGATGAACCTCTTCTCGATCCCGACGGTGACCGGCCCCGGCCTGCCGCTGTACCACCCGCCGGGGAAGACGGTGCTGCGCGAGCTGTCCGACTTCGCGAACGAGCTCAACCGCGAGAAGGGGTACGAGGAGGTCGAGACGCCGCACGTGTTCCGGACGGAGCTGTGGAAGCAGTCCGGCCACTACGAGAACTACAAGGACGACATGTTCCTCCTCGACGTGAACGACGAGGAGTACGGCCTGAAGCCGATGAACTGCCCGGGCCACGCGACGATCTTCGACCAGCAGAACTGGTCGTACCGCGACCTCCCCCAGCGCTACTTCGAGAACGGGAAGGTGTACCGGAAAGAGCAGCGCGGCGAGCTGTCGGGCCTCTCGCGCGTCTGGTCGTTCACCATCGACGACGGCCACCTGTTCGTCCGCCCCGACCAGATCCGGCAGGAGATCGAGTCGGTGATCGAGATGATCTTCGAGGTCGTGGAGACGCTCGATCTGGAGGTCGAGGTCGCCTTAGCGACCCGCCCCGACAAGTCCGTCGGCGGCGACGAGATCTGGGAGTCCGCCGAGGAGCAGCTCCGCGACGTGCTCGAATCGGGCGGCTACGACTACGACATCGAGCCCGGCGACGGCGCGTTCTACGGCCCGAAGATCGACTTCGGCTTCGAGGACGCCCTCGGCCGCGTCTGGGACGGTCCGACCGTCCAGCTCGACTTCAACATGCCCGACCGGTTCGACCTGACCTACACGGGCGAGGACAACGAGGAGCACCAGCCGGTGATGATCCACCGGGCGCTGTACGGGAGCTACGAGCGGTTCTTCATGGTGCTGATCGAGCACTTCGACGGGAACTTCCCGCTGTGGCTCGCGCCGGAGCAGGTTCGGATCCTCCCCGTCTCCGACGAGACGCTGGGCTACGCCCACCGCGTGAAGAACGAGCTGGAAGACGCGGGCTTCCGCGTCGAGGTCGAGGACCGCGACTGGACCGTCGGCCGCAAGATCCGCGCGGGCCACGACGACCGCCTCCCGTACATGGTCATCGTCGGCGACGACGAGCAGGAGGCGGGCACGGTCTCGGTGCGCGACCGCTTCGAGAACCAGCGCGGCGACGTCGACCTCGACACGTTCGTCGACCACCTCGTCGACGAGCGCGCGGAGAAGCGGACGGAGCCGGACTTCGTCGACGCCGAGTGACCAAACGGCTCAGGCGGCCTCGACGCCGGTGATCTCGAACCGGGCGCCGTCCGCCTCGGACGCCGTCACTCGCACCGCCCAGCCGTGCGCGTCGGCGATCTCGGCGACGATGTTCAGCCCGAACCCCGTCCCGTCCGTCGTCGTCGTGTAGCCGGTCTCGAACACCTGGTCCCGCTCCGCTTCGGGGATCCCTTCTCCGTCGTCGGCCACGTAGAACCCGGCGCCGTCCGCGAGCGGTCCGACGGTGACCGTCACGTCCTCGCCGCCGTGTTCCACGGCGTTCCGGAACAGGTTCTCGAACAGCTGTCGCAGCCGCGCCTCGTCGGCGAGGACTTCAGAGTCGTCGAGCGCGACGCGGAGCGTCCCGCCCCGACTGTCGCTCGTCTTCCACGCGTCGGTCGCGAGCGCCGCGAGGTCGACCGGGTCCGGGTCCTCGACGTCGCTCCCCTCGCGCGCGAGCGCCAGCAGGTCGTCGATGAGCGTCTCCATCCGTGAGAGCGACCGCTCGATCGGGGCGATGTGGTCGCTGTCGGACTCCTCCGCGAGGAGGTCCAGCCGACCCCGGGCGGCCGTGAGCGGGTTCCGGAGGTCGTGGCTCACGACGCTGGCGAACTCGTCGAGCCGGTCGCGTTCGCGTTCGAGCTGCTCCGCCGCGTGCTGTCGCTCCAGCTCGTAGCTCACCCACCGCGTCAGCAGTTCGACGAACGTCCGCTGCGTGTCCGTGAACGGCTCGCCGCGCGGCGTGGTCGCGGCGAAGCAGAGCGTCCCGTACTGCTCGCCGTCGATCTCGACCTGTCCGCCGATGTACGTCTCGAGGCCGAACGTCTCGTAGGCCGAGTCGTCGTTCCACCCGTTCTCGGAGGCGTCGACGACTGTCAACAGCCGGTCGCGCTCGATGGTCCGCTTACAGTACGCCTCGTCGAGGGGGCAGGTCTCGCCGGCCTGTAGCAGCGGGTGTTCCGCGTGCGATATCTCGACGTGCTGGGTGCCGTCCTCGATCCGGGTGAGGAAGCCGTTCGGCACGTCGAGGTACTCGCAGCCGAGCGTCAGTATCGCCTCGACCTTCTCCTCGAAGGTGCGGTCCTGGTCCGAGGAGACCGCGTAGAGGCGCTGGATGGCCCGGAGGCTCTCCCGCTGGCGCCGCTCTAGGTCGCGTCGCTCGGTGATGTCCCGGAGGTACACCGAGAGCCCCTCGTCGGAGGGGAACACGCGCACGTCGAACCAGACGCCCAGCGGTTCGTAGTACGAGTCGAACGAGACGGACTCTTGGACGTCCATGGCGTGGTGGTACCGCTCGTAGAACTCCGTCCCGGTCGAATTCGGGATCGAGTCCCACAGGTGACACCCCACAACCGTCTCGCTCGGATCGACCGCGTCGTCGCGCATCGCGGCCCGCAGGATCCGCCGTCCCTCCTCGTTGGCGTACGTGACCCTCCAGTCCGCGTCGAGGGCGAAGAACCCGTCGGCCATCCGGTCGATGACGGTCTGGAGGTCCTGGTCTGCGCTCGATTCGCCCGCGCGGTCGCTCATGTCGCGTCATACGCGTCACGGGGATTTAGGTACCGGTGGTCACCGCCCCGGACCACCGAGCGTCTGCGCGGGTCGACGGAGTTCGATCGGCCGGGCGCCCGCTCGCGGTGCGGCGACTTCGATCGGCCGGGCACCCGCTCGCGGCGCAGCGATAGCGGCCGGCCGTCGTCGTCGGCCGTCACTGCGTCGGCGAGCCCGCGCGTTCCGTCGGGTTTTTGTCACCGCTGGCTGGACTCAAGCGCATGTCAGAGCGATACGCCGAACGCGGCGTCGACGAGAAAGCGCCCGACGTGGGGGAGCTGACGCCGCCGGACCGCACGCTGATGGGCCCCGGTCCGAGCGACGTCCACCCGCACGTCCTCAAGGCGATGAGCACGCCGCTCGTCGGCCATCTCGACCCGTCGTTCGTCGAGATCATGGACGAGGTCCAGGAGCTGTTGCGCTACACGTTCCGGACCGACAACCAGTGGACGATCCCGGTCTCCGGGACCGGGTCGGCGTCGATGGAGGCCGCCATCGGCAACCTCGTCGAGCCGGGCGACACGATGCTGGTACCGACGAACGGCTACTTCGGCGGCCGGATGAAGTCGATGGCCGAGCGCGCGGGCGGCGAGGTCGTCGAGGTGGACGCTCCGTGGGGCGAGCCCCTCGACCCCGTCGACGTCGAGCGCGCCTTCAACGAACACCAGCCGGACGTGTTCGGGTTCGTCCACGCGGAGACGTCGACGGGCGTCCGCCAGCCGAACGTCTCCGAATTGACCGACATCGCGCACGCTCACGACGCGTTCGTGATCGCGGACTGCGTCACCTCGCTCGGCGGCGTCGAGATGCGCGTCGACGAGTGGGGCGTCGACGCCGCCTACTCCGGCCCGCAGAAGTGCCTCTCGTGTCCGCCGGGGGCGAGCCCACTCACGCTCAACGACCGCGCGATGAACAAGGTGCTCGACCGCGAGGAGCCGGCCCGCTCGTGGTACCTCGACCTCTCGCTGTTGGAGGGGTACTGGGGCGACGAGCGCGCGTACCACCACACCGCGCCGATCACGAACGTGTACGCGCTCCGCGAGGCGCTCCGCCTCGTCGCCGAGGAGGGGATCGAAGAGCGGTGGACGCGTCACCGCGAGGTCGCCGGCGACCTGAAGGTAGGGCTCCGCGATCTGGGCCTCGAAATGAACGCTCCCGACGAGTACTGGCTCCCAAGTCTGAACGCGGTCCGGGTGCCCGACGGGGTCGACGACGCCGCCGTCATCGACCGCCTGCTCGACGAGTACGACCTGGAGATCGCCTCCGGGCTCGGGGACCTGGAGGGCGACATCTGGCGCATCGGCTGTATGGGGCACTCTGCCCGCCCGAAGAACGTCGAGTACGTCCTCGCGGCGCTCGAGGGCGCCCTGGCCGAGCAGGGGTACTGACGCGTCGCGGCAGCGCGACCGCGCCCGCTCCGGCTATCGAGAGGTTTTTTACCGTCCGTCCCCCGTCCCGCTAAGGGTATGAACGATCTACGAACCGGGCTGAGCTACGGGGACGTGCTGCTCGTCCCGCAGCGGTCGCCCGTCGACAGCCGGAGCGACGTGGACCTGTCGACGCGGTTCACGCCGAACGTCGAACTGGAGACCCCGCTGGTCTCGGCGGCGATGGACACCGTCACGGAGGCCGAACTGGCGATCGAGCTCTCGCGGGCCGGCGGGCTCGGCGTCCTCCACCGCTTCCTCACCGTCGACGAGCAGTCGGCGCAGGTCGAGCGGGTGGCCGCGGCCGGCGAGCGGGTCGCGGCCGCGGTCGGCATCAACGAGGACCACCTCGCTCGCAGCGCCGCGCTGGTCGACGCCGGCGTGGACGCGATCGTCGTCGACGTCGCGCACGGCCACCTCGACCGGACGATCGCGGCCGTCGAGGAGATCGCGGCGGAGTTCCCGGAGACGGACCTCGTCGCCGGCAACGTCGCCACGCCGGCGGGCGTCGAGGACCTCGCGGCGGCCGGGGCCGACTGCGTGAAGGTCGGCATCGGGCCGGGTTCGCACTGTACGACGCGGAAGGTCGCCGGGGCCGGCGTCCCACAGCTCACCGCGGTCGACGACTGCGCGACCGCGGCCGCGGACCTCGACGTGACGATCTGCGCCGACGGCGGCATTCGGACCTCCGGCGACGCGGCGAAGGCGCTGATGGCGGGGGCCGACACGGTGATGCTCGGGAGCCTCTTCGCCGGGACGGCGGAGGCCCCGGGGGCGGTCGTCGAGGTCGACGGGACGCGGTACAAGCGGTCGCGCGGGATGGCGACGACCGCCGCCGCCGAGGACCGGGACGACAAAGGCGCGAACGTGGGCGCCGACGAGGGCGTCGAGGCGCTGACGCCCTTCAAGGGCCCGGTGGGGACGGTCGCCGAGGAGTTCTGCCAGGGGATTCGTTCGGGCCTCTCGTACTGCGGCGGGCACACGCTCGAAGGCGCCCGGGAGCGCGCCGAGTTCATGCGCGTCGCCCCCGGCGCGAAGGAGCGCGAGGGGTTCCACACCGACGACGACTGGGAGGGGATCAGCGTGGACAGCGAGACGAAGCGGGTCGCCGACTCGACCGGCGGGTCGGCCGCCGAGGGCGACGACTGAACGGTCAACTGCGTCCGGTCCCGTCGCCGGCGGACACGAGGTGCGACCCGATGCGTCACTGCGTGACGATATCACGGACCGCTTTTCACCGTGAGCGGACAGTCCGGCGTATGGCCGACGCCTTCGGACGCGCGCTCCGCGACCACAACCGTGGCGACCGGACGGAGCCGCTCTACCAGGGAGACGGCGAGGCGGTCCGCGAACATCCGATCGTGGCGTTCTATTTCACCGAGTTCGACCCCGACGACGAGGCGGGGTCGTGGCTAGCGTCCCGGCTGGAGTGCCCGCTGGTCGACCTCGGCGCCGGCGCTGGCCGCCACGCGCTGCGGTTTCAGGAGCGGTTCGAGACGGTGGCCGTCGAAGCCAGCCCGGCGCTCGTCGAGACAATGCGGGACCGCGGCGTCGCCGACGCGAGGGAGGGCGACATGTTCGCTCTCCGCGAGTCGTTCGAGCGCGACCGATTCGCGTCGGCGCTCGCGATCGGGACGCAGATCGGGCTGGCGGGGTCGATGCGCGGGCTCTCGGCGTTCCTCAGCGACCTCGCGTTCGTGACGACGCCCGACGCGACCGCGGTGGTCGACTGCTACGATCCCGAGCACTCCGAGGCGGCAGACCTGTTCGGCTACCGCGCGGACCCGACGCCGGGGCTCGCGCACCGCCTCATGTGGTTCCGGTACGACGGGGAGACGGACCCGACGCTCCACTTCCGGCTGTTCTCGCCGGACCGACTCCGCGAGGCCGCCGTTGGGACCGACTGGGTCGTGGACGCGGTCGACCGCGAGGGCTCCGGCGACGGCCCGCACTACCGCGCCGCGCTGCGGAAGCGGTAAGCGGACGTGGCCGCTCGGTGTGCGGGCCGCACGCGGTCCTACCACGTCGTCAGCGCCGCGCGACCGTGGTCCCGCGCGAGGATCGCGAGGAACGCGAGGACGCCGGTGACCGCGAACGCGCCGCCGACGTAGAAGACGGACGCCATGCTCACCTCGACCATGAGCCAGCCGGCGATGAGAGGGCCGGCCACCGACCCCGGCCGCCACACCAGCTCTCGGATGCCGAAACTGGAGGCGACGCCGCCGTCGTCGGTCCCCTCGTCGGCGAACAGCGCCATGCTGGCCGGCTCCCGGAACGAGTCGGCGACGCCGAGGAGTCCCGAGAGGCAGACGAGCGGAAGGTACGCCGGCGGGAGCGCGCCCAGTACGGGGACCGTGACGCCGCTACCGAGGGCGGCACCGATCGGCGCCGAGAACGGGATCGCCATCGCGATCACCCCGTAGGCTCCGCCGCCGCCGAACACGAACAGCGACCGCCCGTAGGCGTCTGAGAGCCGACCCGTGAACAGTTGCCCGACCATGTTGGTCGCCTTCTCGGCGGTGACCGTCACCGCCACCGCGGTCGCCCCGACCGCGAGCCCCCCGCCGCCGACCGCCGTCCCCGCGTAGATGGGAACCCACGTCCGGACCATCGTCACCGCGAAGGCGTACTGCGCCCGGAACGTCGATATCGTCAGGAGCTTGCGGTTGACCGCGAGGTCGGTGAAGGGGAACCCCTCGATCCGCGTCGGGTCGTCGTCGAGCACGCCCCACGTGACGAGCCACGCGGCCACCATCAGCGCCGTGATGACCCCGAAGACGGGCCCGAAGCCGACGGCGTCGTAGATGGCGCCCGCGCCGAGCGAGCCGAGTATCGAGGCGGCGAACGAGGCGGCGTTCGCCTTCCCGATCTTGTCTGCCCGGGTGCCCGCTTCGGCGATCTGGCCGACGAGCGAGAGCGTCATCAGCCCCGCGCCGGTGACGACGAACCCCTGAAGCGCGCGCACGGCGACGAACGTGGCCGAGGAGTCGACCAGCGGGAACAGCGCGTACACGCCCGCACCGGCCACGAGAACGGCAAGGAGGACGCGCCGCTTGTCGAACCGGTCGCCGGCCCACGCGAGCGGGACTACCGCGGCCGTCTGCGCGAGCGTGAACCCGGTGGTGTACATCCCGATGACGAAGCCGGCCGAGACCGTGACGCCCAGCACGGTGACCGCCTGCGGGTCCAAGGCGTTGATGTACGTCGGCAGAAGCGTCAGCAACGTGATGAAGCCGAACCCCTCCGCGAACCGAGTGAGGTACAGCGCCCAGAACTGCGATCGCTTCGGTCCGTCCGTCGCGTTGCTCACACGCGTCCGCCGTCCGGTGATTCAAAAGGGGTTACGGTTCGAAGGCCGGGGCCCGACGCTCGACGGCTCGTCCGCCCGGACCGGGGCGGCTACAGCGNGTCGGCGAACTTGTCGCGCCGGAAGAGGTCGATCTCCTGGGCCGTCGAGCCGGGCCGCGACGCGGCGAAGGCGATCGCCTCAGCCACCTCCTCGGGCTCGGTGACGCTCCCGGGCTCGAACCGCTCCTCGAACGGTTCGCCGTCCTCGCTCCCGAACTCCGTCCGGACCTCCGAGGGGTTGACCACGGAGACGGCCACGCCCTCGTCGCCGACCTGCGCCGCGACGCTGTGCGCGAACCCGCGGACCCACCACTTCGTCGCGGCGTACACGGGGTTGAACGACCGCGGGTACTCCCCGGCGAAGCTGCCGACCGCGATCAGGCTCCCCTCGCTCTCCGTGAGGTGCGGGAGCGCCGCGCGCGTGAGGAAGAACGCGCCGTCGACGTTCGTCTCCTGCATCACCGAGTACTCCTCGTCGGTCATCGTCGCCACGTCGCTCCCGCGGGCGACGCCCGCGTTGACGACGGCCACGTCGAGGTCGCCGAACTCGTCGACCGCGGCCTCGACCGCCGCTTGCGAGGTCGCCGGGTCGCGCACGTCGCCGTCCGCGACCACGGCCTCGACGCCGTGCTCGGACCGCACGTCGTCCGCGACCGATTCGAGCGCCTCGCGCCGCCGCGCCACGAGGACGACGTTCGCCCCGCGCTCGGCGAGCGCGTGCGCCGTCGCCTCACCGATTCCCGAACTCGCTCCCGTTATCACCGCCGCCGCGTCGTCGAGACTCGACATGTACGCAGCGTCGTCGTCGGCGAAGCACATAAATCACCCACGCCGCGGCGAGCGGCGCAGGGGCGGTTGAGCGAACTGCTCGCCGACCGCCTCAGCGGTTGGAGGAGGTGACGCGTCGGTGGTTCGCGCCCGCCCGCATGTCCACGTGGCCGCAGCGCTCGCACCGCCACACGTACGCGTCGATCTTCACCGCCGCCCGTTCGCCGTCGACCCGTTCGGTCCGGTCGCTCCCGCGCCGGGCGCACTCGTCGGGGCGGTACTTGCTCTCGACGGACTCCTGCTCGGCGACGCCGTCGCCGTCGCCGACCGCGATCCCCTCGGCGACGGCGCGAACGTCCTCGCCGCTCATCCGTCGTCGCAGCCGAGTCAGCTACTTCCGGAAGCGCTCGGTCCGGCCGACGAGTCGGTCGTACCGGCCGTCGTCCGTCGGATCGCCGCCGTCCCGCCACTCGTACGCCGAGATAAGCACGGTGGTCCGGTAGTGCTGGTCCAAGAGCAGGTGGTAGTCGGCCCGGTGGAACAGCGTCTCGACGGTGTCGACGAGGTCCGCCTCGAACACCGGGCGTTCGATGTCGCGGCCGTACGGCGCCTCCGCGTCCGGGGCCGACCGCTCCCTGACGCAGAGCACGCGACAGAGCGACGCCTCCGACCGCGACCGTTCCAGTATCTCCTCGGCCGCCCCGTCGCCGAGCGACTCGTCCGGCACGAGGACCGCGACCCCGCCGTCGAACGCCTCGGCGAACTGGGCGGTCGTCAGCCCTCGGCGGGGGCGTACTCGTCGAGCCAGAGCCCGGAGAGGTCGGCCCGGGTCTTGTTCGCCTCGCAGACGACGACCGACGAGGCGAGAAGCGCCACGGGAATCACCCACCGCGGGCCGCTCGGCGCGACCGCCCGACCGGCCGCGGCGTGGCGTCACTCATCGCGCTCCGTCGGCGCGGCGCTCGACTCGCGCATCGACTCGGAGAGCCGCCTCGGCTCGACGGAGAACGGGTGGACGGTCATGAGGTCCTCGACGAGCGAGACGGCCGTCTCGACCGATCGCTCCGCGCGCCGGAGGTCAGCCTCGATGAAATGACGTTATATTGATTATTTCTGGGTGTTTCGTCGAACACAGCGCGGGTAGCCGGGATAATCTGTTCGGTCGCTGCCGTGCTGAATGCCCGGATAAGTGCGCCACATGGGCTCGTTTCGACCCTCGATCACGGCCTCGACCGGCGCTCGGAGCGCCGAGGGCTCTCGTACATATCGAAATTATTTAAATATCGGATACTGGAATACATCCGAAAATGGCTCCCGACACTCAGATGAATCCCGTCGTTATCGTGGGGGCGGCGATCATCGTCGTAACAGGGGTGATGAGTGTGCTCGTGGACGTCGACTTTGGGATACTCGCACTCCAGGCCGCGGTTCCGATGCTCATCGGAGTCGGATTGGTGTCGTACGGGCGGCTCCGATCGGACGGGGTCGCCGCGACGAGCCAGCGGACGGTGTTGAAATGGACTGTCACCGGATTTCTCGCGTTCGTGATTCTCGGAGCCTGGTTCGGGGAGATGGCCTCCCGAGCGGACTCGTCGATCCTGCTCTCGATGACCGGATCGCTGAGCGTCGGCGCGGCGCTCGGCACGGTCATCGGCGTGTACGCGGCGCGGCTTCGTCGTACGAACGAGGAGCTCGCGGAGACGGTCTCCGAACTCGAACGGGCGAACGAGCGCCTGACGATGCGGAACGAGCAGCTGGATCAGTTCGTCGACGTCGCCAGTCACGACCTCCGAAACCCGGTGAACGTCGCGAAAGGGCGGATCGAACTCGCCCGCAGGGAGTCCGACAGCGAACACCTCGAAACGGCGGACGCCGCCCTCACTCGCATGGAGGCCCTGATCACCGACCTCGTTTCGTTGACGAAGGCGGGCGACCGGATCGACGAAGTCGCCCCCGCGAATCTCGAAGCGGTCAGCCGGTCGGCGTGGGGGAGCGTCGACACGGGCGACGCGTCGCTGCGCGTCGAGACAGAGATAGCCATTTCCGCCGACGAGAGCCGATTGCGACAGATCTTGGAAAACCTGTTCCGCAACTCGGTCGAACACGGCGGCGAGGACGTGACCGTGCGGGTCGGAGCCATTCCGAACGGGTTCTACGTCGAAGACACCGGCGCGGGGATTCGAGACGACCTTCGCGACCGACTGTTCGAAGACGGAGTCACCACGGGCGAAGGGGGCGCGGGCCTCGGACTGACCATCGTCAAGCAGATCGCCACCGCTCACGGGTGGGAGATAGGCGTCGAGCAGAGCGCCGAGGGCGGCGCTCGCTTCGCGTTCACGGGCGTTGAGTTCCCAGACGGGTGAGGAGTGTCACACGCAGTCTGACTCCGGCCACCCCGCGGGCCGGAATCGAGTGTCGGTCCTGTGGCGCTCGATCCCTCGTCCGTTTGTCCGTGCGGTCCGCCAGGAGTCCCGTCGACGGGCAGAGCCGTCCGTTCAACGTTCGTATCAACCGTCTCGGCACGACTCTTCCCCCTCGGCTAGTTCTCCGAGCCGTCGGCCACCTCGATGGCGCCGATCTGGCGTTCTACCCCGTTCGTGATTCCGCCTTTCGAGACGGCGGCACAACGCGGGAACTCGTCAGTAGACGGTGAACCGTTATGAGAAGCGGGCCGGGCGCGATTGTGAACCACGAGAAGACGGTCGCTCGCTTCGCTCGCGCTGCGACTTCTCTACTTCAAATCGCTTCCGTCCGGTTCCCTCACCGCATCGCTGTCGCTCTGCGGTTCAGTGTACGGGCCGGGCGCGATTTGAACACGCGACCGACGGATTAAGAGTCCGTCGCTCTCCCTAACTGAGCTACCGGCCCTCACAAGTTCGTACCCGGGTCACGGTAAAAGGCCTTTTCATTCGACCCCGTCGGCGCTCGGCGGACGCCGGTACAATCGCACGAAAGCGACGGTATCGCGTTCGGACCCGAACGCGTCTCTCGGGAGCGAAGCCGCCGGACTCGGCGACCTCGTGGCCGGGGGACGACGCCGAGAGCGCACTCGTTAAGTGTCGTGCCGCGGAAATCCCTCCAATGAGTAGTGGGGCATCCGGATCCGCGCGGACCCGGTACGCCATCCTCGGCTGTGGAAGCGTCGGTCACGCCGTCGCGGAGGAACTGACCGAGCGCGGGAAGGACGTCCTCATCCTCGACCGCGACGAGAGCCGCGTCGAGGCGCTCCGCGACCAGGACCTCAACGCGCGCGTCCAAGACATCGCCGAGCCGGACGTCGTCGACGAGCTCGCCGACCGCGACATCGTGTTGATCCTCGCCAGCGACGTGGAAGCGAACAAGGCCGCCGTCTCGGCGGTCAGAGAGACCGGCGGCGACCACTACCTCGTGGCCCGGGCCTCCGACCCCGTCAGCGAGGACGAGCTGCGCGAGCGCGGCGCGGACGTGGTGATTAACCCCTCGACGGTGATCGCCGACAGTGCCCTCCAGTCGCTGGAGACCGGCGAGCTGGAGTACATGGCCCGCCAGCTGGCGGAGATCATCGAAGACGGCGGCGACCGGATGGCCATCCTCACGCACGACAACCCCGAGCCGGACTCGATCGCGTCCGCGACCGCGCTCCAGGCGATCGCGGAGGCGTTCGGCGTCGACGCCGACATCATCTACTCCGGCGACGTGGGCCACCAAGAGAACCGGGCGTTCGTCAACCTCCTCGGGATCGACCTGCTCGCCCGCGGCGAGGCCTCGCCGCTCTCCGAGTACGAGACGATCGCGGCCGTCGACCTCGCGAAGGCCGCCGCCGAGGACCTCGATCTCGACGTGTCGGTCGACATCTACCTCGACCACTTGGAGGCCGAGGTGCCGTTCGACGCCCGTTTCGTCGACGTGCGGACCAACGTCTCTTCAACGTCGACGATCCTCACGAAGTACCTCCAAGAGTTCGACCAGTCGCCCTCGGAGGCGGTCGCGACCGCGCTCCTCTACGGGATCCGCGCCGAGACGCTGGATTTCAAGCGGGACACGACGCCCGCCGACCTGACCGCGGCGGCGTACCTCCACCCGTTCGCGAACCACGACACGCTCGAACAGGTGGAGTCGCCGTCGATGAGTCCGGAGACGCTGGACGTGCTCGCGGAGGCGATCCAGAACCGCGAGGTCCAGGGGAGCCACCTCTTCTCGACGGCCGGGTTCATCCGTGACCGCGAGGCGCTCGCGCAGGCCGCGCAACACCTCCTCAACCTAGAAGGGATCACGACGACGGCCGTGTTGGGCATCGCGGACGAGAAGATCTACCTCGCGGCGCGTTCGAAGGACATCCGGCTGAACATCGGCAACGTGCTCGACGAGGCGTTCTCGGAGATGGGCGACGCCGCCGGCCACTCCACGCAGGGGTCGCTCGAGATCCCGCTCGGGATCTTCACCGGCATCGAGGCGAGCGGCGACAAGCGCGACACGCTCCTCCACCTCACCGAGGAGGCGGTCCGGCGGAAGCTGTTCGACGCGCTCGGCGTCGAGGGCGGGAGCGGCGACTCCTCGAACGGGTCCTGAGCCGCTCCGACCGCCGCCGCTCGGCGCGGTCGTTTTCCGGCTCGGGGACGTACTTCCGACCACCGCGCCGCATGTACGTTCCCGAGGATCCGCCGGCGAACTGTCCCGCCTGCGGCGACCCGTACGACTCGGTCTCCCGACACACCGGCGGGTTCGTGGCGAACCTGCTCGACAACGAGCGCTACCAACGGGTCTGTTTCTACCCCGCGACCGACGGCAGCGACCCCGCGTTCGACTGCTATCACCACACGCACGCGCAGGCCGGCGTCGACGACTGAGACGGCGGTCGCTCCGAGGCGGTCAGAACTCGTCGCCCTCGGTGATGGAGGTGTGCGAGCCGATCAGCGCGCCAGAGAGGTCGACTCCCTCCAGGGTGGCGCCCGTGTCGATCACGGAGTTGCGGACCTCGGAGTCGGTGATCGTCGCGTCCCCGAAGACGACGGCGCGGTCGAGCGTCGAGTCGGTCACCGTCGCGCCGCCCATCACGTGGACCACGTCGCCCAGGTCGCTCCCCTCGACGGTCGCGTCGTCGTCGACGAGCGTCCCGCCGTCGAGCGCGTACTCGACCGCGTCGAGGTAGCTGTCGGCGGTACCGATGTCGAACCANGCGCCGTCGAAGGTGTACGCGTTGACCGCCCCGCGCTCTTGGAGCCACTGGAGGAACCAGCCGGGCTCGTCGGGGTTCTCGCCGTCTTCGAGGTAGGTGGTGAGCTTCGGGAGCGTCTCGGCGGGGAATGCGTAGCAGGCGATGGAGACGAGCGTCGACTCCGGGTCGTCGGGCTTTTCCTGGAAGTCGACCACCTCGTCGCCGTCCAGCTGGACGAGGCCGTACGACTTCGCGCGCTCGCGGTNGCCCACGTCGTAGGCCGCCAGCGTCGGCGTTCCCTTGTCCTCGAAGAAGTCGGCGAAGTCGCCCAGATCGAAGCTGATCATGTTGTCGCCGGCGACGACGATCAGATCGTCGTCGACCGACTCCCGCTCGACGAGCTGTTCGAGCGCTCCCACGACGCCGAACTTCTCGTCTTCCTCGACCGTCTCCTCGACCGAGAGCGTCGGCTTCTCGAAGGGGCTGTCGTCGAGGTACTCCGCGAAGGTGTCGGCGAAGCGCTCGTTCGTCGAGACGAACACCTCGTCGACCCGGTCGTCGGCCTCCAAGTCCTCGAATATCTCGTCGATGACGGTGTTTTCCCCAACCGGGAGGAACATTTTCGGCCGGTGTTCGGTGATCGGCCAGAGCCTGGTCGCGTAGCCACCCGCGAGTACGACGGCTTTCATACTCNCCCGNTCTCACTCCGGTGACATACCTCTTGTGCCCGTGTCGGCGTCGGACGCCGACCGGGCGGTTTTACTCGCCCGTGTCGAACGTTGGGTATGGAGACGACTCGCCAGCGGATCGCCGACGCCCTCCGCGAGGAACCGCGGACCGCGAGCGACCTCGCGGCGACGCTGTCGCTGCCGACGCCGACGGTATACGAACACCTCGAACACGTCTCGCGGTCCGTTACCGACGAGAGCGGATCCGAAGAAAGGGACGGCGGGGCCGACGAGGAGTTTCTCGTCGCGCCGCCGACCTGTCGCGAGTGCGGGTTCGACGGCTTCGACGATCCGGTCAACGAGCCGTCACGGTGCCCCGAGTGTAAGAGCGAACGGATCGAAGAGCCTGCGTTCGTGATCCGCTGAGCGGTCGCCCGACGACTCACCGCTCCGCGACGACTGCGTCGCAGCGAACGCCACCCGGGATCCGCCGCATGAAGAGGTCGATCCCGTACATCGCGTCGCCGGCGAGGCCGACGTCGAACGGTAGTTCGGCGACGCAGCACTCCTCGGCGGACTCGGACCGCGGGTCGCGGACGAGCACTCGGAAGCCGTCGGCCGTCGTTCGCGCGTCGACTGCGACCGCGTCGACCGCCTCGTCGAGCGCGGCTTGGAGGATGTTCCGGACGGCGAGGACGACGGTCCCGCGGTCGCGGTCGATGGACCCGTCCGGGTCCACCGTCACGGTCGCCGTCGCCGAGAGGCCGGCCTGTGACACCGCTTCGCCGACGGCGTCGGAGAGCTGTACGGGGCGGGTCGGATCGGGGGTAGTCGGCGACGAGTCGCCGGTGTCGAGCGCTCCGAGGACCTCGGCGAGGTGCGTGTTCGCGGTCGACAGGAGCGGCGCGTCCAGTTCCGACGGCGGGCGCGAGAGGATCCGGCTCGCGGCCTCGATGCGGCCGCGGACCGCCTGCGAGGCCGCCGCCTCGTCCGCGCCGGTCGGTTGGATGAGCCCGAGGATCGCGGGCTCGCCCCGGTAGGTGACGCGGCTCCCGACCACCGTCGCCTGAAACGTGGAGCCGTCCGCCGCTAGGAGGTCGATCGTGTATCTGACGCGGTCGTCGTCGCCGGACTCTCGCCGTCGGATCGCCCGGACCACTCGGTCCCGATCGTGCGGGGCGACGATCGACGACACCGGCTCGCCCACGAGTTCGTCGCGCCGCATCCCGAGCATCTCGGCGAGGCGGCGGTTCGCCAGCTCGAAGCTCCGGTCCTGTGACAGCCCCGCGCCGATCAGCCGCTGTTCGAACAGCTGCGAGTACCAGTCCTCGACGCGCTCGCGGTCCCGTCGTTCCCTGAGCCGCGTGACGCACGTTCGGATCCGGTTCGCCAAGAGCTCGTACTGCTCTTGGCCGCCGCTCTTCTGGAGGTAGTCGGAGACGCCGGACGAGATCGCCTCGCTCGCGATGGCCTCGCTGCCGCGCCCGGTGAACAGGATGAACGGCTTCGACGGGTAGCGCTCGCGCACGGCATCGAGCAGTTCGAGGCCGTCGACGTCGGGCATGTCGTAGTCGCTGACCACGCAGTCGAACGTCGACTCGTCGAGCCGGTCCAGCGCCGCCTCGGCGGAGGTGACGCCGACGGCCCTAATGTCATCGTGCTGTTGGTCCAAGATGTCCGCGGTGAGCGTCGCGAACCCCGGCTCGTCGTCCACGCAGAGGACGCGTATCGGCGGCCGGTCGGCCATAGACATGCGTTCACACGAGACGCGATCGCATAATAACTGTTGTATATAATATCGGATGCTTTTGCCGCGAAACTGAGGACATCGCTTATTCGTTCGCTCGGGCAGGTTGGTAGCGTGATCGGTTCCTCGGAGGCGCACAGCGAGGCCGACGCGTCGAACGCCGAGTCGTTCTACGCGGCCGACCGCCGGATCGGGGGCGTGTTCGGTGCAATGTCGTTGACCGCGACGCAGGTCAGCGCGGGGACGCTCATCGGCACGATCGGGATCCACTACGCCGTGGGCGTGAGCTTCGGCCTGGTGTGGCTCGGCATCTGGGCCGGCTGGGTCGCGTCGCTGCTGTTCGTGGGGCCGCACCTGCGCGCCCGCGGCGGGATCACCGTCTCGGAGTTCCTCTCGGCGCGCTTCGACGGCGACAACGAGGTGGTCGGCGGGACGACCGCGGCCCTCGTCAGCGTCATCTACCTCGTGTACACGACCGCCCAGTACGTCGCCGGGGCGGTCATCCTCGACGCCGTCTTCGGAGTGCCGCGGGTCCTCGGCATCGCGGTGTTCGCCGCAGTCGCGCTCTCGTACACGCTCGTCGGTGGGATGCGGCTGAGCATCTATTCGGACGCGGTTCAGGTCACGGCCCTCCTCCTCGGCGTCGCGGCGGCGGCCGTCGTCGGAGTCGCCGAGACTGGGGGCGCGAGGGCGCTCATCGACGCGGCTGCGGCTATCGACCCGGCGTTGCTGTCGGGCACCTCGGCGCCAGCGCTCACGACCGGGCTGGCGCTGTCGTTCGGGTTCGGTATCGCGGTGGCCCCGTACGAACTCTCGCGGGTCTACGCCATGCGAGACCCGGAGACGGTCAAGCGGGCGATCCCGATCTCCATCGCGATCCAGGCCGTCATCGCCGTGTGTATCCTGACGCTGGGGCTGCTCGCGCGCGTCCGGTTCCCCGGGCTGGCCGACCCGGACGCGTCCGTCGTCCGGCTCGCGCTCGACCTGTTCGGTCCCGCGGTGGGGCTGCTGCTGCTCGGTGCGGTCGTCGCGGCGGTGCTCAGTACCGTCGACTCGGTGCTGCTGGTCACGTCGGCGGCCGTGGCCCACGACATCTACGAGCGGACGCTGCCGGCCCTGGGCCTCGTCCCGGAGCCGACGCCGGCGCGCGTGCGGCGAGTCAGCCGGATCGCGACCGTCGGCGCGGCGGTCGTCCCCGCCGCTCTCGCCGTCAACCCCGGTCCGTTAGGCGGGGTGGTCCAGCTCATCGTCGCGCTCTACACGTCCGTGCTCGGGTCGACCCTGTTCGTTCCCGTCCTCGGCGGGCTTCACTGGGACGCGGCCACGGGCGACGGGGCCTTCGCCGGCGTCGTGGTCGGGTTCGTCACCGCAACGGCGTGGCAGGTCCTCACCGAAGTGTGGACGGTCGACAGGCTCGGATCGCTGACCGCGGTCGACCCGGTCGTCCCCGGCGTCATCGCGAGCGCCGCCGCGTTCGTCGCGGTGTCGCTGGCCGACACCGACCGGCTCGGCTCGGCGTGATCGCATCGGGCACGCTCAGAGCTCGCCGAGCAGCGTCTCCGCCGCCTCGGCCGACGAGCCCGGGCCGCGGGCCGTGATCAGGTCGCCGTCGACGGTGACGCTGGTGTCGGCGTCGAGTTCGGCGTCCCACTCCGCGCCCGCCAGCCGGACCTCGTCTTCGACCCAGTACGGGAGCTTCCGGCCGTCCGGCATCACGTCGTGGTCGTCGACGATCCCGTCCTCCCAGTCGTTCGGGAAGCCAGTGACGGCGCGCCCCTCGACGAGCGGCGTCCCGTCGGCCTCGCGCGTGAACGCGAGGATGCCGACGGCGTGACAGACGACGAGGGCGACGCCGTCGTCGCCAGCGACCGCGTCGAGCAGCAACTGCCGGGCGTGCCGGTCTTGGTTCACGTCCCAGACGGTGCCGTGGCCGCCGGGGAAGACGACCGCCTCGTAGCCGTCGGCGTCGACGGTCGCGACCGGTTCCGGATCGTTCAGTTCGGGGTGCTCCTCGTCGACCTCGCGGAGCTCCGCGACTCGCTCCTCGCCGCCCGCGGCCTCGGGGTCGAGCGAGCGCTCGTCGACGACCGGGGGCGACCCCGACGGCGTCGCGACGGTCACGTCGACGCCCTCCGATTCGAGCGTCGTCAGCGGCT
>P_A23_Liq_2_FmtDRAFT_1000074_pt1 | contig 21578 bp, 26 predicted proteins | sample PonA232FremontCA_FD_10599 | JGI IMG/M metagenome (IMG submission 10599) | reverse complement strand
CGTCGCGACCGGTCGCCGTCGCGGCCAACCCGACGGAGCCGGCGGCTGCGACGAGCGCCACCACGCTGTAGACGGTCGGTGTCCACACCATCCGACCGGACCGTTCAGGCCGTACCGACTTGGTTACACCGGTCGAGACGAGGAGTGACTCCCCGACGCGACGCTTTTCCGGCTCGCCCCGCCACTCGGTGTATGGTCGAGAACGTCGCGAGCGTCGTCGCCGACCTCGAGCCGGAGGACTTCTACCTCCTCTCGGGACTCGAACAGGGGATGCGGTTCTCCGAGTGGGTCGACCTGGAGAAGCTGCCGGAGTTCACCGATCTGACCGAAGCGGAGACCGCCTACCGACTCGACCGGTGTGCCGACCGCGACCTCGTCGAGGGGAAGACGATCCAGTACGACGGCTACCGGCTCGCCTTCGAGGGGTACGACGCGCTCGCGCTCCACACGTTCGCCGAACGCGACACGGTCGCCGGGGTCGGTGCGCCCCTCGGTGTCGGAAAGGAGTCGGACGTGTACGAGGTGTCCTCCTACCGAGAGTTCGCGTTGAAGTTCCACCGCGAGGGGTACACCAACTTCCGGGAGGTGATGCAGTCCCGCGACTACACCGCCGACCGCGACCACGTCTCCTGGCTCTACACCGCCCGGAAGGCAGCCGAACGCGAACACGAGACGATCGAAGCACTCTACCCGGACGTGTCCGTCCCGCGCCCGATCGACTACAACCGCCACGCCATCGTGATGGAGAAGCTCCCCGGCCCGGAGCTGGCGGACGCCAGGCTGGAGTCCCAGCAGGTGGTTGGCGTGTTGGACCTGATTCTCCGCGAGGTCGCGACCGCCTACCGGAGCGGCTACGTCCACGCTGACCTCTCGGAGTACAACGTCGCCGTCGGCGAGGACGGTGTCGTCGTCTTCGACTGGCCGCAGGCTGTCGACACCGACCACGAGAACGCCGGCGAACTCCTCAATCGGGACGTGGAGAACCTGATCGGCTACTTCCGGCGGAAGTACCCCAACGAGACGCCCGACGTGGACGACCGGGCGGTCGCGCAGGCGATCCGGGACGGGACGTTCGAATCCGTGCGGGCGTTCGCGTAGACGAAGTGTCGCTGTCCCGTGTCACCGACTTCGGGGGCTACTGTGTCAGGAAGTTCACGTCGAAGTCGGGTTCCAACTCGACGATCAGCGACTCGCTCTTCTCGCCCGTCGGACTCCACGGTGTGGTGCGAGAGACGCTCTGGTCTTCCACCCCGGTCGATTCGAACGTGACTGTCACCTCGTACTCACCGGGAGGAGCGACGTCGGTGAGCGTCGAACGGTAGGACGGTGTCGGTGGTTGTCTGGTTCGTGTCCGATAGACGGTCTCCGGACTCGAGAACACGCCTCCCTCGCTCTCGACGGAGATCTCGTTCCACACTTCCTGTCCGGTCAGATTGGCAACTTGGATGTTCCCACTCTCACGACGAGAGAGTGAACACCCAGCGAGAGGAACGGTCCCAGCAGCAGCGACGATGACAGATCGCCGTTTCACCGTATCCTGCTACTCTACCAAGTCACAGATAAGTGTACCGGACCATGTCTGACTGGTGGCTGGCGGCAGTGTCGGGCGCACCGTCTCGTTCGGGAGTGTCGCCAGTTGGCTCTGGACCGCTACGTGCCGAGGCGCTCGCGAACTGTCTGCCGTGCCCCCAGAGTGTGACTACGTCGGCAGTGAGGAACAGATCGGGCTCGTGATCGGTAGTTGAGCGGTACGCCGAAGCGCCGCGACCGAGGCGCGAGTAGACGTTCGGTACGCTCTCGTCGATCGTTTCGGGGTGCGGAGCGATCGACGCGTAGAACACCCTTCGGACCGACCCCCCGACGACTGTGACGACGACACCTCACTCGCGGTCGGCAGTCGCGGCCGCCGCCGTCGTCGGCGGTGCAGCACACACAGCAGTCGTCGCCGGGCTCGGTTCGTGGTTCTTCGACACGTCCGTCCTGTCGACGGGACTCGGCTGGTCGTACGCGTACACGCTCGTCGGGGCAGTTCTCACGGGTGCGGTTCCGGTCGGTCTCCACCGGGCGCGACGTGCTCGGACGCCAGTAGCCGTCGTCGCCGTGCTCGGACTGCTCGCGGCGGCCGGGAGTTGGCAGACGGTCAGTTCTCCGGGGGTCCCCGTCGGTCCGACGCCGTTCGGCTGGTACCTGCTCGGCTGGCCCGTGGTCGTCGGCGCTGCCGCCGCCGTCGGTGGACTCGAACTGTGGTGGCAAACTCGGAGCGGTCGGCTCCGTCCCGGAACCGCTAACTGACGACGCGACACACAGACGGACAAGATGGAGTTACCGGCGGCACAGGTCGCGTTGCTGGAGGCAGCCAGCGCGACAGAGCCCAGACGAATCGACGACCTCGCGGCCGACACCGGCGAGGACCAGGCTACCCTGACGGGGGCCGCCGCCGAACTCGAGTCGGCGGGGCTGGTGACCGTCACGGAGACGGCCGTCGCCGAGGTCGAACTCACCGACGAGGGACGCACGTACGCCGACGGTGCCCTCCCGGAGGTGCAACTGTACCGGGCTGCTCGTGACGCCGGTGCCGACGAGGAGCCGGCACCGATGGGACAGGTGATCGGTGCCGCTGGTCTCGACGACACGGTCGACATCGCGTTGGCCAACTACGCCCGGAAAGGGTACGGTGTGGTCGATGCAGGCGAGATCACGGCGGACGCGGACACCGACCCCGCAGACGACTCCGAGCGGGCCGCGCTGGCGCGGCTCGCGGACGCCGCCGCAGATACTGACGACGCAGGCGCAGTCGACGCCGACGAACTCGCAGACGAGGTGCGCGAACAACTCGTCTCTCGCGGGCTGGTCGCGGTGACGGAACGCACCGAGCGGTCCGTCGAACTCACAGACGACGGCGTCGACGCGCTGATGACCGGCGTCGAGACGCGCGAGACGGTCGACCGGCTCACACCCGAACTGCTCACCTCCGGCGAGTGGGCGGACGCGGAGTTCACCGACTACGACGTGGCGGCGGACGCCCCCGAGGCCGGCGGCGGCCGTCGGCACGTCCTGCGGGCGTACGCCGACCGCGTGAAGGACGTGCTCGTCGGGATGGGGTTCCAGGAGATGCAGGGGCCACACGCGGACGCGGACTTCTGGATCAACGACTGTCTGTTCATGCCCCAAGACCACCCGGCCCGGACCCACTGGGACCGGTTCGCGCTGGATGTCGACCCAGCCGACAACATGCCCGCCGAGTTGGTCGACCGGGTGGAGGCGGCCCACCGCGACGGCGTCGGCGAGGACGGCGACGGCTACCACTCCCCGTGGAGCGAGTCGTTCGCCAGCGAGGTCGCCCTACGCGGCCACACCACCTCGTTGTCGATGCGCCACCTCGCGGGGTTCGCCGACGCCGACCTGAACCCGCCGGAACGGTACTTCTCCGTCGAGAAGGCGTACCGCAACGACACACTGGACGCCACCCACCTGTTGGAGTTCTTCCAGATCGAGGGGTGGGTGTGGGCCGAGGAGCTGTCCGTGCGGGACCTGATGGGCACCTTCGAGGAGTTCTACCGGCAGTTCGGGATCACGGACATCCAGTTCAAACCCCACTACAACCCGTACACGGAGCCGTCGTTCGAACTGTTCGGTGAACACCCGGAGACGGGCGAACTGATCGAGATCGGCAACTCCGGCATCTTCCGGCAGGAGGTGCTCGCGCCGTTGGGTGTCGAGGGTGACGTGATGGCCTGGGGGCTCGCGTTGGAGCGGTTGGCGATGCTCGCGACCGGTGCCGAGGATATCCGCGACCTCCACGGGACGCTCGCCGATCTCCAGTTCCTGCGGGAGGCGGAGGTGCCGTACTGATGACCACAACCACACACGAGGTGATCGACTGATGCCAGTCGTCGACATCGACACGGACGAACTGCGCGCACTGACCGGCCACGAGAAGAGCGACGACGAGTTCCGCGAGGACCTGTTCGCGCTCGGACTGGAGTACGAGGGCGAGACGGACGACGGCGACCTCCAGTTCGAGTTCGCGCCCGACAGACTCGACCGGCTCTCCGTCGAGGGGGTGGCGCGGTCGTTGCGCTACCAGTACGGCGACGCCCGCGGGGTGTACATCCCCGAGACCAACACCGCCGACTGGGTGATCGAGGTCGACGAGACTGTCCCCGACGATCGGCCGTACGTCACCGGCGCGGTCGTCCGCGGGGTCGACCTGGACGACGCCGCCCTGGAGTCGCTGATCCAACTCCAAGAGAAGCTCCACGCGACGATGGGGCGGGCCCGCGAGAAGGGGGCGATCGGGATCCACGACCTGACGATGCTGAAAGGCGAGGAACCGATCGCCGCGGGCGTGGACACACCCGACATCGAGCCGACAGAGTCCGACGCAGAACGCGACCCGGCCGACGAGGACCCGATCGAGGCACCGACCGTGACGACACGGGATGTGGAGTCGTCGTCTCCGACGGAGACGGCCAGTCGCGCGCCACAGAAGTCGATCACCTACCGCGGGATCGAGCCGGACGGCGACCGGTTCGTCCCGTTGGACCACGAGTCGATGCCGATCGGCGACAGTGGCGCGACACCCGAGGCGGTGCTCGCGGATCACCCGACCGGGGAGCGGTACGCCGAGTTGGTCGCCGACTACGACCGGTACCCGGCGATCTACGACGCCCGCGGGCTGTTCTCGTTCCCGCCCGTGATCAACGGCCAACGGACGGAGGTGTCGACGAACTCCCGAGACCTGTTCGTCGAGCTGACCGGCACCGACCAGTGGACCATCGACAAGATGTGTACGGTGATCTGCTACGCGTTGGTCGCTCGCGGCGGGCAGTTGGAGGAGGTGCAGGTGGAGTACGCCGACGGCGCACGCCACCCCGCAGAGTACGGCCCGGAGCTGCTCCGCCCGAACCTCGAGCGTGACGAGAAGTCCGTCTCACACGACCGGATCGAGGCGACACTCGGGATCGAGTTGGACGCCGACGAGGTCGTCGACCTGTTCGAGCGATCCGGTCTCGACGCCGCCTACTCGTTGGGCGAGGAGACCGTCTACGACGTGGAGATCCCCCCCTACCGGGTGGACGTGCGGCACCCGACGGACCTCGTCGACGACGTGGGACGGACGTACGGGTTCGACGACCTCCAGCCGACACTTCCCGACGTGGGGACGGTCGGCGGCCGCCACGAACGCTCCCGGCTGGAGGACGCCGTCCGGACCACACTCGTCGGACTCGGCTTCGAGGAGACGCTGAACTTCGACATGACCGCCGCCGGGCGGAACTACGACCGAATGCGGCTCGCGAACGTCGACCAGGAGTCGGACGCGCCGTTGGGCGCACGACCGCCGGCAGAGATCACCGCCCCGTACAGCGAGTCGTACACCCAACTGCGGACGTGGGCACTCCCGTCGTTGGTCCAGTTGTTGGAACAGAACACCCACCGGACGTACCCGCAGGACCTCGCCGAGGTCGGGTTCGTCGCACACGCCGACGACACGGAGCCGACCAACGTCACCGAGGCGCGCCACGTCGCCGCCGCGTTGGCGCGTACGGACGCCACCTACGAGGACGCGAAGGGACGGCTCCAGGCGGTGTGTGACGCTTTCGACGCCGCCCTCGACACACCCCCGACCGACCACCCGTCGTTCCTCGACGGACGGACCGCGCAGGTCGTGATCGACGGCGAGCCCGCCGGCGTCGTCGGCGAACTCCACCCGGAGGTGCTCGTCGCGCACGACCTGGAACTGCCGGTCGCCGCCTTCGAGTTCGACCTCGCGGCGTTGGCCGACGACTGAGCCGCCCTGTCGGCCACTCGGTCGCGGTGTGCTCACCGGCGACTGGCCGCCGGCAGATCCGGAAACATTTGTACCCACGGCCGCTCGTGACACCCGTGGACCGCCAGCAGATCATCTCTATCGTGCTCGTCCTCCTCATGGTGGGGTCGTCGTTCGCGTACGCCGTCACGCTGTTGTGACCGTCGACGGCTGTGTCGCGCGTCTCTCCCACGCGTAGTCACCACTGTGGTGTCCTCCGCCGGTTCCACTGGAGACGACGGGTTGAAGCCCGCACGCCCGACAGATTGACACGTGGCGACGCCGCTCCGATTCCGGTACTGGCACGGCGAGTGGGCTCCCGACCGTGTCCGACGCGATCTGTACGAGGAGTTGGACGACAACCTCGGTGCGACCAGCAGTGCGCCGTGGTTCGCCCCACCGGACGGCTACGAGGCCCGTCGATTCGACATGGACGACGGGAGTCTGGCGTTGTTCGCGTGGACGGCTGGCGACGACGGCCCGACCGGCACGGACGGTGGACCGGGCGGCTACTGGGTGGGCAACACGGAGACCCCGTCGACGTTGTGGAGAACGACCAAGTACGGCTTCGCGGCGGCTCCGGACCCGGTCGCGGCGTGGGCCGAACGGGAGCTGACGGCCGTGCTCCACGAGGCAGAGCCGTGGCTGGAGGCGTACCCGACGTTGTCGTGGTTCTTCCTCCCGGTGCTCTGCTCGAAAGACGGCGCGACGACCACGCGACGGTTCTTCCGCGACGCGAGCGCCGGCTTCCCGGACGCCACTCGCGAGGACGCGCTGGGGTTCTACGAGTCGTTTCTCGAACGAGGGACACTCGACGACTCGCGCGAGGAGATGGCGGCGAAGCTCGGCACCTCGGAGGTGTTCGACCGCACCCGCATGACCGCGACGATGGGAGAGTTCGACGCCGCGTGGCTACTCGACCGCGCGGGCTACGAGGTGACCCCCGAGATCGAGGTGTCGACGGACCACGTGATCGACTACCGTGCGGAACGCGACGGCGACGCGACGCTCGTCGAAGTGACACGCCCCGTTCCGACCGGCCGGCGCAACGCCGGCACGCCGATCCAGGCGCTCCAGGAGACGGTCCAGACGAAGACCAGCGGCCAGTTGTCGGCACACGGCGGCGGTGTCACCCTACTCGTGGACTGCTCGTCGTTCCGCGACGACGACTGGCGTCGTCTCTACGGCGAACAACCAGACGTCGGCCACCGTCCGGCCGTCGTCTTCCGGCTCCGCCCATCCGGGTGGGTCCAGGGGTACACTGCCGGGAGTGTGCCGTTAGAACTGGGGCCGTAGCTACGCCACCCCGTCGAGCAACTCCCGTGCCGTCGCGGCGTCACGTGCGAGCATCACGACTTCGCCGTCGACGACCGCGTCCGTCTCCGCGTCGACTCGTCCGACACGCTCCGCGACCGTCCAGTCGTCGGCTGCGCCGGCTGCCCGGACGGCCACGCGACGATCCACGCCGTGCTCACGGACGGCCAACAACGTCTCCGCGAGCGGGTCGTCACGGCCGAACCGAACGCCGTCGTCGCCCGTCGTCGCGACATCCGCCGGTCCGTCGGCGTACGGCGTCGCGACGGCGACCGTCTCGCTCGTCTCTCCGGCGACACTCGCCGCCCACTCGCGACTCTGTTCGCGAGCGGCGTCGTTCCGCAACGCGACTGTGTGGTGGACCGCACCCGGACCCTCACCCACGTCGAGCGGGTACCGCACCGCACGCGCCAAGAGATCGACCCCGCGATCGACGGCCGTCCTCGTCGACGCGCCGGCGGCGAGTTCGGCGGCGATCGCGCTCGACAACGTACAGCCGGAGCCGTGGGTCGCGTCCGTGTCGACCCGCGGGTGGGTGAACGTCTCGTGCTCGAACGCCGCGTCGTCGGATCGGCGGACCAACACGTCTCGGACGGGGTCGCTGGCGACGTGTCCACCCTTCACCAGCGCGGCCTCGGCACCCGTCTCGACCAACGTCTCCCCGACGGCCCGCAGGTCCTCGGCCGTCTCCGGCTCGACACCTGTCAGAACGGCTGCCTCGTCGGCGTTGGGCGTCACGAGCGTCGCCTGCGCGATCAGTGCCTCGTAGGCGGACTCCGCGTCGGGCGCGAGCAGTCGGTCGCCAGAGGCTGCGACCATCACCGGGTCGACGACGAACGGACACTGCGTCTCCCGGGCGCGGTCGGCGACCAACTCGACGATCTCCGTCGTCGCCAACATCCCCGTCTTCACCGCGGCCACGTCGAAGTCGTCGAAGACGGCGTCCAACTGTGCTGACACCTCTTCGACCGGGAGCACGTGTGTCGACGCCACCCCACGGGTGTTCTGGGCCGTGACGCTCGTCACGGCGCTGGTCCCGAACGCGCCACACGCCTCGGTGGTCTTCACGTCCGCCTGAATCCCGGCACCGCCGCCGGCGTCGGTGCCCGCGACGCTCAACACGACCGGCCGCTCCTCCGGTGTCGGTTCGCGCATACAATCTGTTGTACCACCGCGTCGTAACAGCTTTCGGATCGCCGAGTCGCTGTGGGGTCCACACCGGACGGCAGCTTCGGGGTGACGGTACAGTTCCGCCCGAATCGGCCGAGAGGCGGTCTCGTCGCCGTCGGGTCACCCGTGGTCGACGACTCGAGAGTCGTCGCTCACAGCTCGATGCCGAAACAGACTTGTGCGATTCTGCGGTACCGGGCCGCGTGAGCCGCGGAATCGACTACGCGACGTACACGAAACGTGGCATCGCCTTCGGGTTCCTCCTCATCGGCGTCGGAGCCCTCGGTCACACACTCCTCCCGCCACTCGTCGGGCCACTCCCGGGGTGGGAGCAGACGCTGTTGTTCGACTCCGTCGTTCTCGGGCTCGCCTCGGAACTGATCTCCGTGTTCGGCTTCGGGATCGTCCTCCCGTTGATCGACGGCTGAGCCTGCGAGAGTCGACCGCCTCCGAGAGAGACGGACCGTACACCGAGAGCCGCCAGCGGGTCGTCTGTCACCTCTCTCGCGGCTTCTGTATCGCGTCTTCCGATTTACCGGTCTCGATCGTCGGCCACGCCCGTCGTCGAGAGACGCGCTCCCGCTCGAATCGACGAACAACTCCGGTCTCAGTCCAGGTCGACGGCCATCATCACCTCGTCGACCGGTTCGCCGTCGATCCGGTAGTGGCCCGCTCGCCGGGCCTCCTCGCGCCAGCCGTGTGCCCGCAAGAACTCGACTGCGCGCTCGTTCGTCGCCGGGACGCTGTTGTACACCTTCTGGTACCCCCGTTCGCGACTCCACGACAGTCCCCGGTCGAGCAACGCGGCACCGACCCCGTGGCCGCGGTACCCCGACAGCACGCCGACGGTCAGTTCGGCGGTGTGTGACAGTTTCTCCAACTCGGGACTGGTGACGTGGACCCACCCGACCACGTCCTCGTCGACACAGGCGACGAAGAACACCCGCGACTCCAGTTCGTTGTTCCGGAGCAACACCTGTTCGTGGTCGAGCACACTCGCGACGCTCTCGGCGACGACGTACTCCTCGTCGACGGCCGTCCGGATCAACCCGACCAACCCCGTGATGTCGGCCTGTCGCGCCCCGCGGACGGTGAACGCGATCTCGCCGTCGTCGTGAACCTCCTCGTCGGCCCGCGCGTACGCCACCCGGAGTCGGTCGTCGTCCGTCTCCGCGAGCACCCCGTCGCGTCGCAACACCTCGACGTGGTGGCCGAACTCGCGGCTCTCCATCCCGAGCGCCCGACGAACCTCGCGTGGTCGTACCTCCCCGTTCCCCTCGACGTACTCGTAGATGTCTTTCCGCCCTCGGTGGTCGAACTCCCGCCGTCCGGACAGCTCCATGTGGTGTGGTACCACACGAAGGTAGTTAACCATTGTCCGTGAAAAATCCAGAGAGCAGTCGTCTCTTGCCCCTCTCACCGGCGTCAGTCGACGATGATGTCCTCGTCGGTCGCGACGGGTTCGGCGGGTTTCAACTCCGTCTCGTAGCGCTCGATCCACTCGGCGAAACAACCCGGACAGCGCCGTTGTTCGTCGACAGTCGTCCCGTCGACGGAGAGGCGCACGGTCCGGGCCAGCGCGTCTCCGACCGCCTCCCCGCAGTCGTCACAGGCGTCTGGCATACCCCGTCGTGGTGTGGCCAACGGCTTAGTCGTTGCCCGGTGGTGGTGATCGACACGACTAACCTCCCCGCCGGTGAGACGACAGTATGTACGTCGGACGACTGCTGATCGCCGGACCGTCGGTCGGTGCCTACCGCGTCTCCTCGCGCTCGTTCCCGAACAGGGAGACACTGCGCCGCGACGACGAGACACTGACCGTGGTTCCGACCGACGAGGCGGAGCCGACGGACAACCCGTACGTCTCGTACAACTGCGCTCGGGCGGTCGGCGACGGCGACCGCCGGGGTGCCGTGATCGGTAACGGCTCACACGTCGACCCGATCGCGGAGAAGTACGACCGTGGCTACCCGCCGCGTGACGCGCTCGTCGAGGCGCTCCACAGCCTCGACTTCGAGAAGGACGACTACGACACCCCGCGGATTGCGGCCGTCGTCGGCCGACGGGCCGCGACGGTCGGGATCGTCCGACGGGACGCACTTCTCGTCCGGCGCGTCGAGGAACCCCACCTCGTGGCGACGTACGAGCGGGACAGCCCCGAACCACACGAGTTCCAGCCGACGACTGCCAGCGCGGCCGCCGAGACCGCGCTCGCCGCCGACTTCGAGCACCCGGTGTGTGCCGCCGGCGTCCACGTCGCCGACGGCGTCGGTCTCGCCGTCGAGAACGGCGACTGACCCCGGGAGCCGACGCTCACCGGCTCACAGTCAACTGTTCGTCGATCAGCAGCCGCGTCTCTCCCGGTGGATCGACCGCGATCTGTGGCGGATCCGTCCGTGTCAGCGTGTGTGACCAGGTGGTCGTCACCGCGAACCGGTCCCACGCCCCCGTGTCGTCGGCCAACACCGCCGTGACGAGCTCCCACACCGCTCGCGTGTCCGTCCGGGCGAACGCCGGTGGGGCCAGCCGTTCGTGACCACAGGTGAGACAGTCGAGTTCGGCGACCGCCGGCAGTGTCGTGCCACAGGTCCCACACACCCCCTCCGGCTCGTGGTCACTACAGGCGAGCAACCGAGCGGCCGTCTCCCCCCCACACCGTGGACACACCCCGTCGGTCATCGACCGACACTGTCGCTCCAACCGCCGGTGTGCGGGGTCGAGCAACGCCGCCGGCTCTCGGACCACGGCACCCGCCGGCGGGAACGGGAGCCGTGAGATCGTCCTGTCCGGGAGCCCGGTCGCCGCCAGGAGCCCCGTACACTCCACACACCGGGTCGTCAGGTGGCCCTGTTCGTACTGGACGGTCACCACCCCCCCACACCGAGGGCAGTCGGCGTCGACCCGGGTCGGCCGGAACCCGGGGTCGTCGACGGCGAAGCTCCGCAGAACGATCTGGACCGCCGTCCGCCCCGTCTGTCGGAGCGTGTACCCCCCGTCGCGTTTCGCGACGAACTCCTCGGTCAGCCCGGAGAGGTGGTAGTTGAACTTCCCACTGTCGGCGACCCCCACTCGCTCTCGGAGCTCCGTGTACGAGACGCCGGGCTGACCCGGTCCGTCGTAGTCCCGGAGCGCGTCGTACAACGCCTCGAGAATCGCCAGTCTCGTGCTGTTGGCGAGCGTCGCGAATGCCCCCTCTGCGCCGGACCCATCCATCGTCTCTGGGGTGTCTCTCCCGGTGTAATAAACTTCGAGTAACCACACGTGTCTGTCGTCGCCGAAAAAACCAAGTTTCTGTCACTTCACGAGTGATTCTACACCCGACGCTGAAACTCGTCTTTCAGCATCCGAACGGTCTATAACGGTCGCTCACCTTCCTCGTGTCGATGGAGGATCTGAGCGCCTTCCAGCGCGACACGCTGTACGCCGTGGCGTCGCTGGGGGAGCCGTACGGGCTCGCGATCAGAGACGAGCTGTCGGAGTACTACGGGTCGGAGGTGAACCACGGCCGTCTCTACCCCAACTTGGACGAGCTCGCCGACTGTGGCTACCTCGACAAGCGTCGCCACCACGAACGGAAGAACACCTACTCGCTCACCGAGGCGGGGCGTGAGTTGCTCGTCACACGCCACGAGTGGGAGGCGGACTGTCTCCTCCAGCGGTCGCCGCCGACGCCGGAGCCGACCCACTAGTCCAGCACCTGTCGGTCCAACGCCTCCGACAACCGCTCGCGCGCCTCGCGGAGCTGTGCGATCTCCGTCTCGACGGCCCCCGACTGGAGCCGTTCTCGCTCCTCGTCGTCCAACTCCGTCTCTGCCCGCACGGCCGTCCGTAGCTGTCCGTAGTCGTCGCGTCTGGCGAGCCGTGGGAGCCGGCGGGCACGCGCGACGACAGACTCGGGCGCGAACTTCGCGGTGACGGAGACCAACTCCTCGCCGCGCGCCCGGAGCACGCCCGCCGCCGGCGGTGGCGACCCGACGACCAACGGCTCCGGACCCAGCCGCTCGAGGTAGCCACGGTGGACACTCACCCGGGCGGCGAACTGTCCCGCGTCGGGGACGTAGTGGTCCAGCTTCGACGCCGAGTACGACTCGTACTCCAACAACGTCGGGATCGGCTCTGCCCCGGCGGGCGACTCCGCGAGGTACGTCTCGAGCTCCGAGGGGGGTGACTGGAACTCCACGAGCGGGTAGTGGTCCGTCTCCGCGACCGTCGACAACACCTCCTCGGCGGCCGTCTCGGCCAGAAACGTCTCGAAGGCCTCGCGGACGGCCGCGTCGTACGCCGCGATCGGCTCCGTGATCGCCTCGGTCGGCGCGTCCAAGTCGGCGTCCCCGAACCGCTGGAGCCGTTCGAGCGCCTCGATCCGCTCGTCGACGGTCGACAGCCGCCGCCGGGCCGCGTGTCTGGCGTCGTCCACCTCGGCGGCGGCCGTCTCGCGGGCCCGGAGCAGTCCAGTGTACTCTTCGACGTCCGCGAGCGCTGCCCGAGCCTCCTCGAAGTCGTCCACCGACAACCGCCGTTGATCGACGTGTTCGTTCGCCCGCTCGAACGCCGCCCGCCCCGGGAGATCGTCTGACAACTCCTCGACGAGACTCTCGAAGGCACCCTCGAACTCCACGTACGCCTGGAAGTCACCGGTCCCGGTCGCGTCCCCCTCGTAGCGGTCGAGCAGTTCCCGTGCGCGGTCGAGTGCCTCTGCGACCCGTTCCAGCCGCGGCTCCCCGTGGTCTGCGACGACGGCGGCCGCGTCCTCGTAGGCGGCCCGCGCGTCCGCCAACTCGTCGAGCACGCCCGCGGCCGGTTCCTCCCCCAACCCGTCACCGGCCGACATCAGTACACCTCGTCCGGGTCGAACACCCGTTCGCCGTCCGTCTGGACCGCCAGTTCGAGCCGTTCCTCGTCGGTCGCCGTCTGATCGTCCGTGTCGTCTACCGTGACTCGCCGGTGAAAACAGCTCTCGTGACCGGTGTGACACGCGCCGCCGTCCTGGCGGACCCGGTACAACAGGGTGTCGGCGTCACAGTCGACCCGTACCGTCTCGACCCGTTGGGTGTTGCCGCTGGTCGCACCCTTCTCCCACAGCTCCTCGCGCGACCGAGAGTAGTAGTGGGCCCGGCCGGTGTCGACCGTCCGCTCGACGGCCTCGCGGTCGGCGTACGCGACCATCAACACCGCGTCCGTCTCGGCGTCCTGCGCGACCACCGGAACCAGCCCGTCCGCGTCGAACGCGACCGTGACGGTGTCTGTCATCTGTCCCAACTCCACGCGCCGACCGTCTTGTCTCCTCCGGTGGCGACACGACGACCGGCTCCCGGCGGCACCGACCCGGTCTACTGCGGTGCCAGCGCGTCCTGGACGACGGACGTGTACGACGACTCACCCTGGTTGTACCCGAGCTGGCGGAACACCTCGCCGTCGAGCGACTCCTCGAAGACGGTCGCGAACCGCTCGGAGAGCTGTTGGCCGTAGTCGTTGTTGACGTACAAGGTCACGGCGCTGGAGGCCTCCAACCGCTCGGCGGTCACCTCTGCCATCACCCGACCCTGGAGAATGTCCGAGGGTGCCGTCCGGAAGATGAAGTCGTCGTCCTCCAGATTCGTCACCGACAACGCGGTCGAGGACGGCGAACAACCGACCACTTCGTTCGGGACGAACACCGACTCCGAGACGGGGACGTTCACACCCGAGGAGGCCGTTCCACAGACGGACGGCACCCCGGCGTTGACCAACCGTTCGGCCGCCGAACTCCCCGCGTTGGGCGTGGTCTCGGTGTCTTCCACCTGCGCGTTCACCGTGAGATCCAGGTCGGCGTTGTTCACCTCCATCACCGCCAGTTCGGCAGCCTGGACCATCGGCTGCCCGACGGACGCCAGATTCCCCGTCTCCGGCAGCAGGATCCCGATGTCGATCTCCCGACCGAGTCCACCGGGTGCACTGTCGGCAGTCGGACCGCCACCGTCCGGGTTGTCTCCCTCGAAGTTCTGCACGTCCTCCGTACTGGTCGTCTCCTCGTCCGTGCCGGCGAACTCCCAGATGGCGTACGCCGCGGAGGCCGGGTCGCCGGCCTCGTTGAAGTTCACCGCCGAGGACGCCCCCTGGTAGTTCACGTCGTCGCCGTTGGCGGCCGCCTCGACCCCCTCGACGAGGTTGTTCGGCGTCACCTCCATCCCGCCGGGGTTGGCCACCCGCCGCATCTGCTCGCGCACTGCCGGCCCGGAGTTCTCCCCGGCGGCGGCGTTGGCCAACAACTGCACCGCGACGGAGTCGTACGACTGCGAGGTGAACACACCCGGTGCCTCGCCGTACTCCGACTCGAACGCCGACGTGAACGCCTCCTGTGCCGGCCCCCCCGCCGCGGGTGCCGTCCCCGTGACGTTCGCCATGTCGTTGCCCACCTGTGCCGGCAACGCACCGTCGCGGAGTCCGTCCGGGATGAGGATCTCCTCGCTCCCGTCGCTGACGCCGTAGTAGTCCCGGAACAGTTGGGTTCCGTCTTCTGGGTAGCCGATGACGATCACGGCCTCCGGGCCGTCACCACCACTGCTGCCGCTCTCGCCCGCGGTCGTTCCCTCGCTCCCCCCACCACCGGTGGAACAACCTGCGAGGGCCGCGACCCCGGCGGCACCGGTGGCCTGGACGAACCGCCGTCTACGTACCGTGTTGTCGTCTGACATACAGTGTGGTGTTGTGTGGCACCCGATAAAAATGTACCCCGCGTCGTCGGACAGATTCCGTCCGGTCACCGTCGGCTGGTCGCCCCGGGCAGCGCCCACCCGTGTGTCGTCACCTCGGCGACGGCGGCAGCGTCGATCTCCCGAACGGGAGCGCGTGTCTCGCACTCCGACGCCCCCAGTCGGGAGACTCACCACCACCCGACAGCCGCCGGAGCGACGACACTTTGACCACCGCTGTCCAACGACCCGGCGTGAGCGACGACAGTTCGACCGTCCCGGAGCGACCTCCCTCGGGCGGGTTGGTGACGGTGCTCGACGTACGACGCAACGCCGTCGTCGGCCTCGCGAGCGGGGCCGGTCTCGCGGCCGTCGTCTACCTCGTCCGCGTGTTCGAACTGCTCGGGCCGGTCGGCGGTGCCCGGAGCTACCCCGCTGTCGGGCCGGCCGGCTGGTTCGCCGTCCTCGGGTTCGTGCTCGCGGTGGCGACCGCCCTGTTGGTCACGACGTTGTTGACCGCGCTGCGTGCCTACCGGCTGGCGACGGCGGAGTAGTCGACGCGTTCCGGCACGCTGAAGAGTACCGCACGCCTCCACCGAGACGGATGACCGACGACCGAGACGGCGACCCCGACCCGGAGTCGGAGCCCGAACGGGGTGAGGCCGCTCCCGACCTCGCGGAACTCGCCGAGCGGCTGGAGGAACTCCGTGGGTCCGTCGACCAACTCGACGACCGCACCGTCGAGCAGCCGGCGTTGGAGGCGGAGCTGAAACGGTACGTCCGCCGACAGACGAAACGCCGACGCGCCCGTGGCTGGGGGCCGTACCTCGTGTTGTTGTACGGGACGGTGATGGTCGTCGCCGCCTTCCGGTTCCTCCAAGGGTGGTTCGCCATCGGCGGGATGCTGATCGCCTTCCTCTCGACGCTGGGGCTGTACACGTTGTTCGTCGTCGTCGGCTTCGGGTTGAACGCGCTCGGACTGCCGCGGCGTGCCGTCGACGCCGTCCGCCGCCGGAGGTAGTCGTGGCCACCGCTGCCGACCTCCTCGCGGTCGTCGCGGCACTCGTCACCCAGTTGGCAGACGCGTGGCTGTTGCTCTGCGTGTTGTCGCTCGGCTACTGGCTCGCTCCGCGTGTCGCCGCCGACCCACGGGCTGTCGTGGCGACCCTCGTCGGACTGGCGTTCGCCGCACTCGCGGTGTCGCTGGGACTGAAGTCCGTCTTCACAGTCCCGCGACCGGCGGGGGCTGCGACCGCGACCGCGCCGGATTTCCTGGCTCCACCACTCACAGAGCTGTTCCGGAGTGTCGCGACCAGCGACGGGTTCGGGTTCCCCTCGGGCCACGCGACGGCGGCGGCGGCGGTGTACGGCGGGTGCGCGGCGTTTCTCGATGTCGGGACACGCCGCGACCGCTGGCTCGTCGCCGGCAGTGTGATCACGGCCGTTGCCGCCTCTCGGGTGGTGTTGGGTCTCCACAGCGTCGCGCAGGTGGTCGCGGGCGTCGCCTGCGGCCTGACACTGCTGTGGCTCGCGGCACGCGTCTCCCGTCCGGGGCTGCGGTCCCGCCCGGACCGACTGTTCTTCGGGGTGGCACTCGTCGGGCTCGCGGCGACACTCGCGACCGGACTCCGCGGCGGGGGTGAGTCGGTGACCGTGACCGCCGTCGCCGTCGGCGGGAGTGTCGGTGGTTACCTCGTCTGGCGGGTCCGCGGCCGCGACGACACGCCGGTCGGCCTCGGTGGTGCCCTCGCCGGACTCGCGCTCGCGGCCGTCCCGCTCGGCTACGCCGGGGTCGTCGTGACGAGCGGTGTCCCGGCCGTTCTCGGCGTTCTCGCCGACACTGTCGCGCTGCGTGCCGTCGCGGCGACGTCCGCTGCGGCCGTCGCGGTCGCGTTCGTCCTGTCGTGGCCGGCGCTGCTCGGTCGGACCTGGCAGCCAGAGGCGTGACTGACGAGCGATCCGCTACGACCGTCGCTCGTTGACTCAGGCTGGCGGCCTAGTCTGGTATATCGCCAGGCCGTTCTGGACGACAACCGCGACGACGAGAGTCAGGGTGAAGTGGCCAACTGCTACCATCACCGACTGCTGCCGGGTGAGCTTGTACGAGTAGGTCACTGCTACGAAGTCAAGGAGTAACGCGAGAGCGATCACCACCGCTACTGGTAGAAACGCCTGCGACAGTCCAACCGCCGTCATCACCACACCGGGGAGAATTGCCCGCCCGATCTGGCTCTCGCCGGTCACGTAGTAGGCGGCCGTGTTGGCCAACAACGTCGACAACGTCGCCAACAGGAACGCCCCACCGGCGACCTGGAGGCCAGAGACCTGCAGTGTGAGCACGTCTCGTCGCACACACCCCAGCGTGGTCAGTCAATCGGTGTGTCGCCGTTCGCGCCGACGAACCGTCGCCACTCGCGTCGGCGACGAACCGTCGCCACTCGCGTCGGCGACGAACCGTCGCCACTCGCGTCGGCGACGAACCGTCGCCGCTTATACGCCCGCGACACGTAGCCTGTGGCGATGTCGATGAAAGGGAACGGGACGGCAGCACTTCGAGAGATCGACAGCCACGAGGCGGGCGTGGGGTGGCTGGCGTACCCGGACGAACAGATGCAACGGGCCAGCCACGCGGTCGTCCACGACGGTGAGGTGTGGGTGCTCGACCCGGTGGACGCACCTGGCGTCGACGACCTCCTGGCGGAGTTGGACGGCGACGTAGCCGGTGTCGTCACCTGTCTCGACAGACACAAACGCGACGGCGCGGCACTCGCCCGTCGTCACGACGTGTCCGTCTACGTCCCCGACTGGATGACGGGTGTCGAGTCGGATGTCGACGCGCCCGTCGAACGGTTCGGCCCGACGCTCACGGAGGGTGTGCGGACGATCACTGTCCGAGACTCCTCGTTGCCGTTGCCGTGGCAGGAGGCGGCACTGTTGTTCGAGTCGTCGGGGACACTGTACGTCCCGGAGGCGCTCGGCAACGCCGAGTACATGGTGACAGCCGAGGAGCGAATCGGTGTCCACCCGGCGCTCCGGCTGGTGCCGCCACGGTCGGCGCTGTCCGGCCTCGACCCCGAGCACGTCGTCGTCGGTCACGGCCCCGGTGTCCACGACGACGCCGCCCGAGCCGTGGCAGACGCACTCGCGAGTGCCCGTGGGAACACGTTGTCGTTGTACGGGAAGGCCGCGAAGTCGTTCCTCGGCTGACCGGCGGAGAGGAACCGGCACGGGTTTCCGTCGCCGTCCCAGTGTGTGGGTGTGGTCACCATCACCCGCGGACTGCTGTCGGTGCTCCGCGAGCGAGCGGCCGCCCGCGACCCCGACGCGGTCAACGTCGCGTTGGACGCGACTCCGGCGGGCGATCTCGACTGGTCGAGCGTCTCCGGACTGGCAGCGGATCTCGACCCGACGACACCAGTACTCACTCACTTCTACCTCCCGGCGGCCGGTGCCTCGGTCTCGGCCGTCTTCGGGATGGATCTGGGCCGCCCCAGCGGGGCCGCGCGGTTCCTCTCACACCCCAGCGGCCGGCGGGGGATCACCGAGGCCGACGACCTCGCTGCCTCCGTTCTCGTCGCCACACCACCGTACGAAGAGGACCACGTCCGGGTGTACGACCGCCGTGGCCGCCGGCAGTCGCTGCGGGTCGTCGACGCCGTCCCACCCGAAGAGTCACTCGCCGACCCGTCCGGCGACCGGTCGACGACCCCGTAGGAGACGCCCGGGCCGACGGCAACACGGAACGTTCAAGTGTTTAGGCTCGCCTAAACCATGTATGCCGACCCACACGGACGGACGGGGAGACACGGAGGATGCGCCGACACTGACGGCCTGTACTGCCGGTCCCGAGCGCACCGTCCTGTTGGAGTCCGACAACACCGACGGGTGGATCGCCTCCGATCTCACCGTCGACGCCGAGGAGTTCCGCTGAGTCGCCGCGGTTGTCGCTCGACTCAGAACACGTCGTCGGCGTCGATCGTCCCGTCCGTCTCCGGCCCACGGACCGTCACCTCCTCGCCGAGCCGGAGCTGTTCGTCGGTCCGGACGCGCTTCGTCTCCGTCCCGTCGTCGAGTACCACCGGGTCGCCCGCCTGTACGACCGTCCCGGTGAACTCGGTGTCGCCTCCGTCCGTCTCGTCTCCTTCGGTCGCCGCCACGGCACCACCGGTCGCTGCCCCCGCGGTGGCCGCCGCCTCCGTCTCGGCCGTCGTACCGTCGTCGCCGAACGCCCCGAGCCCACCCTGGTCGCCGTCTCCGTCCGCCTCTGGTGTGGTGTCACCCAACACGGTGACCGTCGACTGCCAGCCCGCAGACGCCTCCAGATCGTCCTGCCAGCCGTCCTGGATCTCTACGTCCGTGCAGGCGACCTCGTCGGCGAGGTCGATCGACATGTCCGCCTTGTCACCCCACAGCGCGACCCGGATCTCCCCGGTGTCGTCTTTCAAGCGGACGTTTCGCACTTGCCCCTCGCTGCCGTCGTCGCGGTCGAACGTCCGTTTCTCGCTGGTCTCGATCACGCCGCCCGCGATGTCCGCCGTCTCCTCTAACTCCAACTCCCCGATGGGCTTCGTCTCCGGCTCGTAGCTCACCGTCTCGTCGACGACCTCGACGGCCCCACGCGAGCCGACGTGGAGCTCCAGATCGCCGTCCCGTTCGCGGACGTAGCCGTCGACGATCTCGACGGTCTCGCCCGGCGCGAGCTCCTCGGCGCGTGGCGCGCGTTCGTCCCACAACGTCACCCGGACACGGCCGGTCTCGTCACCCACGGAGAGGTTTGCGACGCGGCCCTCGCTGCCGTCGTCGCGGTCGAAGGTCCGCACGTCGTCCGTGTCGAGTAACTCGCCGACTAAGGTCACGTCCGAGGCCCCCATCGTCAGATCCTCCACCCGGTACTCGTCGACGATCTCCACGGCTACGTCACCCTCCGGGTTCGCGTCCACGTCGTCGACAGACACCTCCAGTCCGTTGTAGCCGTCCTTCGGGCGGCCGGCGACGTCGATCACGTCCCCCACCTGGAGGTTCTCTTTTGCGTCTTCGGCCATCCGGTCCCACATCGTGATCGTGATCTGACCGGACTCGTCTGCCACCTCGACGTTGAGCACCTTCCCGTCCTCGCGGTCCTCGTCGTCGCGCTCGAACGTCCGCAGGTCCTCGACTCTGGCCACCTTCGCGAGGAACGTCACGTCGTCGTGCCCCGGCTCCACGTCGGCGATGCAGTCCACCTCCTGGTCGTCGTACTCGTGTGCGACGAGCATCGCGGCCGTCTCCTCGTCCGCGAGGCCCCCCATCTGCTCGACCTTCGACTCGACGGCGTCGGTGAACTCCTCCAACGACAGCTCCGCGTCGAGATCCTCGTAGACATCCTCGATCACACCCATCTGTTCGTCGTACCTCTGGTGGACGGCTCCGTTAAGCGTTGCCGTTCGGTCGTGAGCCGGGCGTTCGCGGCCACCCGGCCGGCGCGTGTGGGCCGAGGCGGACTGTCGAGTGTCGCTCGCACGGGCCGTCTGCGTCGGCTCCCCACTTCAACCTACGCCGCCGGGCGATCGCTGCAGACGAGACGGGTGGCGTCAGACCGTCGTCTCTGCGACGGTGGTGGTGTCCCCGTCGTCGCCGTGTCGCACCTCGACGGTCGCCGGCAGGTCACCGCTCGTCTCCACCCGCGCGGTGTAGCTCCGGTAGACGAGCTGTTGGGTGCAGATGTCTCCCGTCTCGACGGTGTCGACAGTGACGACGAGCCGGTCTTCGGCCAGTCGTGCCGACCCGAACGACGGCTGTGAACAGCCGGTCGACCCCTGGATACACCCCGTGACGACGACACCGCTGTCGACCTCGACGGACGCCCCGCTGTCGCCGGGCGCGCACTCTCCCGTCCGTTCGAACCGCACCCGTCCGGCGTCCGCCTCGACCGTGGACACGGAGGCGGCTGCTCCACCGGTGTCGGTCGCAGTCGGCGTGTCTGTGGGGGTAGCCGTGTCCGTGTCGGTGTCCGCCGACGACGGGGAGCCGTCGGCCGCTCCGGAGTCGGCCGGACCACCCACACCACCACTGCTCGTACACCCCGCGGCCGCACTCGCCGCGACCGCGGCGAGGAGCGTTCGTCGTCTCACGTTCCACACGTGTGGTCCAGAAACTCATATACCGCTCGGTGGGACAAACGACTGTTTGAGTGTCGTCCCTCGGTGGATCGTAACTGTCTTACGTGACTCCGGCGTACTCCGAGTCGAGTCCTGGTAGGGTAGTGGACTATCCTCTTGGCTTGCGGAGCCAGGGACCGGCGTTCAAATCGCCGTCAGGACGCTTCTGCCGACACGAACCGACGAGCCACTGTCACGGCGTTCTCTCACAGACGAACAGACCGATCCTCACAAAGAGCAGTCAGTGTCGGACACTCGGTAGAAAACGAGCGACGGGAGAGTAGGTAGCAAACAGTGGGTGGTACGGAGTGGCGAGCAGGCAACAGAAAGCAAGCGGTGCGGCGTGGAGCGGTGAGTGCGGAGAGCACACCCTCCGCGAGCGAGGGCCGCAGGCCCGAGCGAGCGCTTTTTGATCGAGCTTTTTTCTCCGGGAGACTGCCGGCGGCAGTCTCCCGCTGAGTGAAAAAGGTCGGTTAG
>P_A23_Liq_2_FmtDRAFT_1000073_pt1 | contig 21589 bp, 16 predicted proteins | sample PonA232FremontCA_FD_10599 | JGI IMG/M metagenome (IMG submission 10599) | reverse complement strand
TCAGTTTCAGTTTCAGTCTCAGTGTCGGTGCTTACCTCGGTTGCCACATGCGAATCTGGTATTGAGTCAGCATTCGTCTGATTTTCTATATCAATATCAACTTCAGGATTGGCATCACTGTCGCCATTACTATCAGCATCAGCATTACTCTCAGCACCAGTATTGGGAATACCTGGGTGTGAATTGGTCTCCTGTGATTGAGACTCAACTGTAGCTTTGTGTTTATTATCTGCTGGTTCGGCAGGTACCGACTCATCTGTTTCGTTCTGAGTTGCATTTTCATCTGCAGATGCCGGGGTTTCCACGCTTGTTGAGTCTGAATCTTCTGTCCCTTCGCCGCCAAGCACGCTGAGGACATGTTCACGATTTGTAATAATTCGATTAACAAGATCATCGAATAGTTCGCGTTCCTCACTTGTCAGACCTGCAGTGTCGGTCTTCATATCAGCCGCGTCGAACGAAGCAAGCTTGACAACCTTACCGATCCGGCGTTCATAAATAGCCTTCACAACCTCTTCGGCAGTTTTGATCTCATCAGTCAGTCGCCCAACAGCAGGGTCGCCAAAGGGATCATCCGTTGTTGATGCAAGCCGTCGTCGTTCCGCCTTCCGCTCAGCGATGTATTCAGCAACATCTGCATAGAATGTATCAGATAGATGCTGCAGGCTATCCATCTGTCGTTCTGTCCGCTGGACGTCCTGCAGTTCGGTTAAATCCATCTGTTATGATTCAATTCCGGTATTGTGGCTCATAGAGTACATTCATTTCTTGCTCCCACAAATGGGTCGCACTAATATCTAGTCAAGGTTAGTAATCATCACCCTAAATACTTTATCTCATAGTCGGAGCAAGAACTTATTCTATAAGTATAGGTTCATCATTCAGTGATGTAATTGTGGGCTTAGGTGTGTCGTACCCACAGAGGACTTTATAATGACGTTCCAAATAACAGAGCATCATAAATCACTGATAATCAGTGTTTTATTGGCTACCGAGTTGTTCACATAGCTGAATTCCGGAGAGACACAGTCTCAATTGTATTTCATTCAGTCACTTTCTCAGCTCGACCACGAGCCATCAGGAAAATCCCTAAGCACTCTTCGACAGTCTTGTTTCCTTCAGTGATATCAAACGTCTCACCATCAAATGTCGTCACTCCGGAGTCGGTGATTCGTATCTGTATGTCTCGACCTCGAAATCGATCAGCAATAGCATGCTCAAGTGGGTGAAACGAGGGGATCTCTTCACGGTCAAGTGGGGTAACCAGTAATCCTGACCCGCCATGAAGGCTTCCAGGGAGTCTAATCAGACGGTTCGTATCAGTCGTCACTGGTTCATCGATTGGTGCAGTCTCCGCTTCGAATGCTGTTTGTGCAAGTGCATCAGCAAGGATGCGGATCCCTGCACCGCCAGCCTCAAGATTTCCTGCATGAATTGCCTCTGGATTATTTTGAATCTGTCCAAGAATTGTCTCTGCTCGTCCTGTCCCAATCCCCTCAAACGATTGCAATCGTTCAAGAGCTTCTGTATCATCACTTGCTTGGAGAGTCTCGATAAGTTCAACTAACCGTTTGTGAATGCGCTGTCCCCATCCACCACGATGTTTTAAAATCCGCTGTGTCGTGCCGTGATTCGATTGTGTCTCAATGAGTGTCTCAATGTTGAGATCGATTGCACGAATATAATCAACAATCTCTCGACGAGCAGCGCTATCAAGCGAACGAACCTGCTCATCGCGGACGTGCACGTGATATCCCCGCCCCCCGGAAAAGACGACTTGCGTTTCATCGAAATTAAAATCATCGTCAATAAACTCAAGTAGCGTTTGAAGCTCCGTCTTACACGCTGTGAGCATATCTGCATATGATGTGGTATCGGGATTGACCCCTGGGAGGTGATCAGCATCAAGATCAAATATGAGATCAGCCGATTGCCAGTCTTTTTGATCCATTGTCGTTGCACCCGGGTCATTAAACCGTGCTGCAGAGAAGTATATGTGCTTTGGAGCAGTCCGATGAAGGAAGTCATCGAGGGTGCCTAATTCAAGAAGTGATTGATGACGGACCATTGTCGTGCTTCCAGCACTCCAAGGAATATGTCCCCATTCACGGCGATTGGCTGCTGGTGGCGTATCCATCCGAGCACGAGCATAGTAATCGCCGAAACGACCTTTCAGATACGTTCGAGTGCGATCCTCCATCGCTCGCGATATATTCAAGGCGAGGCTAAATCGGTTGCGTCTCATCCCCACTGACGTAACGGCGTCATATATTCTAGAAAAGTGTGAGTGACTGTTGACATCCTCCTCCGCCTGAAGGCGGGAGGGATCACGACACCGTACCGCTTCGCTTGGTTGGGAGTGTCAGCTTTGGCTCTGGCTCTGGCTCTGGGTTTGGGTTTGGGTTTGGGTTTACAGACTCCCAATACCAAGCCAGTCAACCGTTGGAATCGGTGTGTGGTCGGTCACTGCGCAATCTCCAGGGAGTGCCACATCTCAGCCCCCAGTACTCCTCTCTTCACCCGATGCGAAGTCCCTGTGTTGGTTGTGCCACAGGAGCGGTGGTCAGTGGTCGGCACTCGGGTTCACCAGACTCGGAGTTACTTGCATTGGTGACGAGAGCCCGATGCTTGCTGTTTGATTCCCACATGGGGCATATTCTATTTCCAGCGTGGGCGGACACTCACACTCGAACCGCCACCTGTCGGGCACTCGGCTACACTAGGGTCAGAGCTGATATGCCGACACTCACATATACGCCGTTGTCAAAATTCCAACCGGTTGGAAACCACAATATAACGGCGCGTATCCATGTCGTGAACAGGCGTGGTATTGCGCCTGTACCATCTATAATATGTGGTCGATGAGAAATACCAATATCATTAAACTATAATTGTGCATCTGCATCCGGAATATCCTTGCCGACAGACATCGAATTATGGATATGACGGTGACACTCACTACCCGCGAACTTTCAGAACTAACACCGGATGAGCGGGCAGCATTTTTTGATCGAGATGCTGGGGTGGCTGATGCTCGCGCAGGCGCTCGTGATATCCTGGATCGTGTTCGAAACGAGGGTGACGTGGCGCTTCGTGAACTTGCCCGCGAACACGACGATGTCGAGGTTGGGACAATTAATGTGACCGATACTGCAGAACGAGCATATGATGACATTGATGAGGCAGTTCGTACATCACTCGAGACAGCAGCCGCGAATATACGCGCGTTTCATCAAGAGCAGATCCCAGATGACTGGCGACATACATACGATGAGGACCACCGCGAGCTAGGGCGTCGATTTCGTCCACTCGACCGGGTTGGTGTATACGCTCCTGGTGGAACCGCAGCGTATCCATCAAGTGTCTTGATGGGTGTTATCCCAGCTATCGTCGCTGGTGTTGAACACGTCGCGCTTGCAACGCCACCAGGAGACCCAGTTCATCCAGTGACGCGTGCAGCTGCTCATATTGCGGGTGCAGATCGAATTTACGCTGTTGGTGGCGCACAGGCTGTTGGAGCACTTACATATGGGACTGAGTCAATTGATGCCGTACAGAAGATTGTTGGACCTGGCAATCGGTGGGTCACAGCGGCGAAGGCAGAGGTTCGAGGTGATGTCGATATTGATTTTCTTGCTGGTCCCTCGGAGGTTCTCGTGATTGCTGATGAGACTGCAACGCCTCAGTATGTTGCTGCGGACTTGCTTGCACAGGCTGAGCATGACCCAAACGCGTCAGTCGTCGCTGTCACCGATGATCAAAAAACTGGTGAGGCAATTGTCAAAGCAATCGAAACTCAAGTGAACGCTCGAGAGCGCTCAGATGTTATTATAGAAGCACTTGAACAGGCCGCATCAGGTGTCATCGTCACTCGATCCATGTCAGAGGCGATTGTGTTCGCCGAGGAATATGCTGCAGAGCATCTCTCAATTCAGGCTGCAGATGATGAAGCAATTCTTGATCGAATTAAGAACGCAGGAAGTGTGTTCTTAGGCTCGCATACACCAGTAGCAGCCGGTGATTATGCTTCAGGAACAAACCATGTGCTTCCGACTTCTGGTGGCGCGCGTCAACATGGCGGGCTGTCTGTCGACACGTTCCTCCGGTCAACGACGGTTCAGCGTATTGATGAAATAGGATTNAACCGNCTGGATAAAACAATCCAAACACTCGCAACAGCAGAAGGACTTGAGGCGCATGCTGAGAGTATTCAAGTCCGGACCGGAACAGCCGATGTCAAAGCTGAATCAGAATCGACAAACGAACGCGGTGGTGACGCGGATACCGATGACAATGAGCCAAAAGATACGATTGACCACGGTGTCACGACCACTGAGTCGAGCGAATAGCAGTTTTTACCACTGTGATTATTATTGTTCGAGATAAGACGTGCCAAGCGGCATTTTAAATCTGAGCGCGGATTCGCAGATAACTATTCGCATTATCAACCACTGAGAAGATCCACTGGTTCCCAGAGGACATGAATATCGGTGATGTGGAGATTGCAACAATCGCAACCTCATCATCAACGGTCAAAGACTGTGTATAGCTGCCTGAGAAGACCGCTCACATACAGCGTTCGGCGAGCGCCAACAGTATCGAAACCACAGATGACCCATGATATGAGACTAATGATAGCGTCACCATTAACTCGGTAGATATGGTATCATAAATCATGAGTGCCGAGACAGATGATGCGGGTGGTGAAACAACTGTAACGATTACTCAACAAGCGGCGTCTGAAGCTATCCAATTGATTGAGTCAGAAGGTCTTGATACCGACAAGGCAGGCTTGCGACTGTTCGTTCAACAAGGCGGTTGTGCAGGATTATCCTATGGGATGCGGTTCGATCATGAGCCAGAGCCTGACGATGCAATTGTTGAACAAAATGGATTACGTGTGTTCGTTGACCCCGCAAGTCAAAATTATATTGGCGGGTCNAGACTACAGTATGAGGGCGGACTGCAAGGCGCCGGCTTTCATGTTGACAATCCGAATGTTGTCAGTGAGTGTGGATGCGGTGAATCATTCCGAACATAGTGTGCCGCGAGAACGACACTGACTTTCTTAGCTAACCAAGATTATCGTAGCAATTGACTGTTGAGACGCCTCTGTTGACATATGTAACCGGTCTGGTATTAGCATTCGATAGCTGTATTGAGTACCTCATATTGAGTTCGTGGATCACGACGCACGCAAACGTGATACCAATGTAATGGTATTTCGAGACAGACTTGACACTCAATATCCAGTATATTACTGTTTCACCCGTCCATGATACCGGTAGCATCGGTCCTCGTATACTCAATTGTGCCAAAAGGATGCGTTGCGACCGTGATAATGTGTGACAAATTTTATATTCAACGGTAGTATATGTATTATTGTATGCCCACTGTTAGCACGCCTCTACTAGAGGAGGCCCAGGCAATATTCGCACGTCTTGGGTACAGTGTGTCGGGCGACGGATCGGAGTTCATCGCTGAACGGAAATGGCGAAGTGTCCACGTGACAGTGCTTCGTTCCGGCGCGACACTAAGTAATAAACGCGCACGAACAGATGGCGGCACAGTATCAAATCAGTGTCAACTGCGATGCTTTGTCGCTCCCAAGACTGAGACCACACTTATCAAAGAGCGACTCACAGCGATGAATCCTGAGTATGAGTGGGCAATTATGGGTGTTGAGTCCAATGAGGATGGAAAGGGACATACAGATAAATATGATGTCATATTACCGGAGACAAACTAATAAGATATAGCTCATGTCATAAAAAGAATCTTATTAATCGAAGGGGCGCATCCGTGATACGATGTTAACATCTATGTATCTTAAGCAGGTCACTGGGTCACTGTGAACTCACCCCGGGGCAGTCGTCTTGTACCGTCTGCACATATCGTGTGCTTGACTCCTTCTCAACAGATTCATATATCGATTCTATTGAATAACGACGAAGACCCTTTCTGACAGATTCAGTGTTGATGCGTACCGACGAATATTTTCGCGCTGGTATCTCATCACCACGAGATGCCGCGATTGCTTCAGTACTCGGATGTTGAGAACGTCTTTGACAATCCACGCCAAGCAGGACGCCTTGCTGGAGCGATCAGGACTCGGAATGATGACCATACAATTATCTGCGGGACCGGAGACAATACCGCACCGGGCGTCCTTGCATTAATTGACCGTGGGCAACAGGCGTTAGAATTATTCGAAGCGATCAATACGGATGTTGAAACATTCGGAAATCATGATTTTGATTTTGGAATCGAAGCCATACAGTCGATTGTCGCAGCAAGTCCACAGACGTGGGTATCAACAAATATCTATCATCAAGATGATGATGGAACCGCTGGGGAGCGGTTTGCTGCGAATGATTCCGTTCCAACAACAATTGAATCGGTAAATAAAGAAACGGTTGGATTTATTGGCGTGACAGACCCGGCGACGCCATCATTGAATCCAATGGCTGATGAGCTCTATTTTACCGATCCATATAATGCAGCAAAAAAAGCAGTTAGAAAACTTCAGGCGGCTGATATCGACTATATTGTTGCGCTTTCGCATCTCGGAAGTGGGGATGATAAACTCGCTCGACAAACAGATATTGATGTTATCCTTGGCGGACATCTCCACACGAAAAGACATGAATGGGTCGATGGAACACTCTGCGTGCGACCAGGTGCGGGTGGCAAGACAATTACCGAAGTGACACTCAATAACGAAGATATCACTGCAACACAGCATGAGACAGCTACTGCGCCACTGGCAGATGATGTTGTTTCAGCGCTTCAGGGTCGGATTGACGCTGCAGGGCTTGATCAAGTCGTTGCGCATACCTCACAGCCACTTGAGCGGACTCACAGTGACGTGTTTGCAGGTGAATCACGAATTGGAAATTTTGTCGCTGATGCATATCGGTGGGCGCTTGACACTGATATTGGACTACAAAATAGCGGGGGAATCAGAAACGGTCCAGCATTGAGCGGCGATATCACAACTGCTGATCTTATGAGCGTCGTTCCATTCAATGAGCATATCGTCTGTGCAGAAATAACTGGGGAAACGTTACGTGCAGTGTTGCGTGAATCAGCCGCATCAGTCGTCGACTTTGGTGAACCGGGATGGTGGCACAGTCATCTTTCAGGGGCGAGAGTTGTATGGGATGAGGATGCTGAAACAATACAGGCAGCTTCTGTTGATAATCAACCGATTGCTCCTAGGCAGTCATATACGCTTGCGACATCAGCATATGTGCTACACAGCGATCATGAGTTCCCAACGCTCACTAATCGTCACCGTGTTGATGAAGGTGGGATTCAATTTGAGATTCTGATAGAGTATGCTCGCGAGCAGGGAGTTGACGTAGCAGTTGAGGGGCGTGTCAAACGAATTGGGTCATCTGATAGTCAGTCTGCATCGCAGAGTTCGAGCGCCACTACTGATTGAACTTCACAGCATACTATTCGAGTGAATTAACCCAAGGCGATTGCATTCACCGGTAGTAAATGATGCCAGTCCATACAGATCAGGATCTCCACAACCGTTATCAAGAAATTAAAGAGATGGTATTATGTGTGAACGCAGTTAATTATAGATCGATTTAGTATAATGGGTGTGTTGTTTGACTCTGATATCTCTGCCTTTGGATTAAACTGTGAGATGAATCAATGATTCCATATTTCAACACTGTGGTCATTGTTGCAAGTGAAAACGTTCAGGATGCGTGAGAGAGTCTACATCAAATGATGACGCGTGTGGTTGTGCCGGTTCGATATCCGTTGACAGAGCACTCGCGGGCAACACTTGCTGAGGCTATCTCAATTGCAGGTGAGCAAACTGCAGAATTAACTGTTCTTCATGTTGACCTGTATCAGCAAGGTGATGATGTTAGTCGTGCGGAATTAAAGCGTGCTGTTGAGGCTGCTTTCGGTCCCATTGAGCGGGCACGTTATGTCGTTCGGCGCGGATTTCTTGTCGAGGAGACTATTCTTGAAGAAGTAGCAGCAGATAACGCTGACATCGTTGTCATTGGCTCAAAACAAGTAAGTCGATGGCGACAGATGCTTCGACGAGTGATTGATGAGCCTGATATCGAGTCGTATTTGAAAGAAAAGCTTGAATGTACTGTAACTACCGTTAGACATAATAATATTGGGTAAGGTATTTCCTACCGAAATAAAACGTGGGTGACTCAGGCTTCGGGCGAATGGACTCTTTTGATCGAATAACGCCTGTGTGCTTAACATCACCGTGACTACATATTCAAGAGTACTTTATAGAATACACATGATAGCTTCGGCGAAGAACTATTACGAACTATCTGGTGAGCGTTCGATTTTCAGCCCTTGGAGTTTATATAATTGAGCGAAGGACTTCAAAAACTAGATGACCCTATTTGTGAAGGTGTGATCAGTCTTGTTATATGCGTATATGCGTGATTGAATCGGCTAACTGAGAATATGAACCAGATCTTTATGAATATACATGTCGGTTATTCAGCTTGAGTATCGGTGCTTGTGTCTACATTTGAGTTCATATCATCATTTTCACTTTCGTCTGTATTCGTTTCCGAGGTGGTTGGTGATTTACCACCGGCTGGACCGGTCTTAACAGTTGCATCAAGAGATCCGCTTGTGTGATCAAAAACAAGATGTCGGTGGGGATATGCAAACTCAAGTTCTGCTGCATCCTCATGGAATCGCGACCAAATAGCATCTGCAACGTCGGATTCAGTCGCTTGGAGCCTATATGGTCGGACAACCCAATATCGAAGTCGGAGCACAATCCCATCATCTCCAAATGAATCAAGAAATACAGTCGGACGAGCTGGATATCGAGCATTCCCAACACGAATATCAGGACCGCCCTCAATGACATCATCAATGCTTGCCGCAGCGCGTTGAATCAATTCGCGGGCTCGTTCAAGATCAGACTCATAGGTAACAGCAATATCAAGTGTCTGTCGGACACGTTCATCTTCTGCTGAGAAGTTTGTCACAAGTTGTTCGCGAATAGATGAATTTGGAACCACAAGAAAGGTATTATCAAGTGTAAATATCTTCGTGTATCGGATTGTGATATCGTCAATAAATCCACGCCGTCCATCATCAAGTTCAATCATATCACCGATCTCATATGGCTGATCGGCAAGAATAAATAATCCATTGACAATACTCCCCGCAATTGGTGCAAGAACAATACCAAGAACTGCAGAAAATACAGTCACCGACAAAACAATATCACCAACTTGTAATCCAACAATGCTCGCTGCAACCGCAACGGTAAATAGAACAATACTCAGGCGAACAAGGCGAAGTGCTGTCTGTGCAACACTTTGTCGTTGAAACCGCCGAGCGACCTGACGTCCGATTAGGCGGGTGATATATCGTGAAATGACAATACCTACGATAACAACGGCGAGTGCGACCACCCATCGCCATCCTGGAAACTGAATCCACTGTGGTATCACGTTTGCAGGCGATGTATTCGATGATCCCGACGGTGTCGGTGTCTGCGTTTGAACTGGCAACAGAATCTGTGTCAGCAGCAATATACTAGATGGACTCATAAACACCGGTGATTCCAGTAACAACAGATACTCAAATATATCCTTTCCTGGCACAACAACGGATACCATGTCGATAATCACATACTGGCGGTTGATTATACATCATTATCGGTAGAAACCACAGCCAATCATGAATCGGTCCGCTGTCTTCGGATATGATACAACCCTGATGATAAGCCCAAATCAGGAGTTTCTAGAGTAGATCGATTCCGACAATGCATTGAGATATTATATTATCCTCAATGACAGTATTTAATCCTTACAGGCTATGTCTCCTTTCTCAACTCCCCGCCGAATGACCGGTAGGAGTAGGTATGGAGGAGATACAAGTCAAATACACAATCTAATACGGGGATATCAACAGAGGACCGTATCTGTATATCGGATTTCGGATACAGAATTATGAATATGATGCTACTCGAAATATAGTAAATAGTAAGTCATTTCAGATAAGATATATTGGCATGCCAGAAGACTTGCATGTAACTATGGAGCAAGTGGGCGAGCGATTCAATCTTGGTGAATATGAGATTGACGCATATCTTGCAGTGCTTGAACACGCCCAATTGACCGCCTCTGAGATTGCAGACCAGACCGAAATCCCACAACCACGGGTTTATGATACCGTTCGGAGTCTCTCTGATCGTGGACTTGTCGAGTTACGCGAATCACGACCGATGAAAATTGTCGCTGTTGATCCTGATGACGCCTTTGAGAATGTTCAAACGTCACTTGATGAGTTAATCGCCGAACTTGAGGCTCGATATACCGCCCCAGCACGAGATACCGAAGCTGTATCGCTTGTTAAATCGCGGTCGACAATTCTTCGATACATTGAGGAAATAATTCATAACGCTGAGTATGAGCTTGTGCTCTCACTTACCCCAGAGTTACTCAGGCGATTCCATGATGACCTTGCAGTTGCGATTGATACAGGAGTCAGTATCGATCTGCTCATAACGCCGCTTTCGCGTGCCCCCAATCCATCAGAATTCGATTATCTTGAGGTTGCAACAGTCACTCGAGCACGCCGAGGAATTACAACACCTGTGCTTGCAGTTGCAGATGGCAATTACTCAATTTATGCAACACAGGACGCGCTTCGGGATGACCGTGACCGATATGGTGTCATTTTCAATCGTTCTGCGCTTGGATTCCTTGTATCGGGCTTCTTTGGGACGGTGCTTTGGTCAACGGCTGAGACACTTGCGGATGATGGTAAACAGCGACCATTCCCACGCCGATATGCATCAATTCGCCGCGCTGTCAAAGATATTCGTGAACTTGAGGGAACATTCTATGCGTCGGTGTCAGGTCGCGATGTTGAAACAAGCGAGCCAATTGTCGCTGAAGGTCGGGTCATGACCACAACATTCGAGGAGACAGAAGAAGTAGCAGCAATCCGGCTTGAAACTGAGGATGACGTCGTCGATATCGGCGGACTTGTTGCAGCACTTGAGGATATCGAAGCCCAACAGGTTGTTCTTGATCGCAATGGAATACCTAATCGCACACAGTTTGAATGAGAGCGTGAAAATTCCATAACTCAGTATAATTGGATGCACTTTTTCGACACAAGAGATATATATTCAATCTCAAAATATCAAATATAGTGTCAAAACAAACCGTTCGCTTCCCCGATGAGGTCGTTGAATCAGTCGAGTCACATGTGAGTGATGAGGAGTTTACCAGTATGTCGGAGTTTCACCGATTTGCGATTGAGCACTTGTTGTGTCAACTTGATACCGAATATGAGCCGGTCATTCAAGAATACGATGAGATCGAGCGCTCAACGGTGTACACTGGAGAAGCAGCCGCGTCACAAGGTGTGGGACGAGCGGATGAAAGGGGTGAATTTCTTCAGACAGCTGGTCGTGTCCGTCAGTACGCACTTCGCGGTGATATTGAAACAGCATATGATCTCATTGACAACCGATATGAACCGAGTAGCCCAATGGCGATGTTCCTTGATTTGATCGTTCGGGGTGCCGCAGGAATTCACTCATCCGCAGACAATCACCCGTCATTACACTCAGAGTGAACTACTCCATACAATTGAGTGAAGTGAAAATTTATATTCTCTCCATATTCTAGATATTTTTCAGCTAAAATTGAGGACAGGATCTCTTTTTTATTGACTAACAGGAGTGAGTATGCTAGGTGATTTAATATCCGATACCATCTTGTGCATCCTACCCGTTGTATCTATAGATATGGCTCGCTCGACAGATTCTCATATGAGGTTATTCCGGTCATCGAATAGTAGTTCGCACTGCCGATATCCGTCTCAGATCTTGTGGGTTTTTGATGATTCACATTGTGCTCGCTCTGTTCATATGATCGGCAATCAAGAAGGGTTGGAGTCTCCTTATTCCTCCATCATAACAACATGACTGACTGGACCGAGCGATACCGGCCAACGACATTATCTGCGGTCCGGGGGAACAATGCTGCCCGCGATGAGTTCATTGAATGGGCAGAATCTTGGGATGATCATCATGAGTCAGTCGTGCTTCATGGTGCACCCGGAGTCGGGAAGACCTCAGCCGCACATGCACTTGCAAGCGATATGGGATGGGAGACCGTCGAGCTCAATGCGTCAGATCAACGAACGAGTGATGTCATCGAGCGACTTGCCGGACGAGCAGCAAAAAATGCGACACTCGCCGGTGCTGTAAGCGGAACCACAAGCACTCGGCAATTGATTATCATGGATGAGGCTGATAATATACATTATCAGTATGATCGCGGAGGCAAGCAGGCTGTCACGACTCTCTTGAAGGATGCGAATCAGCCGATTGTCCTTATCGCGAATGAGTACTATGATATGTCAAGAGGACTCCGTAATGCCGCTCAAGACATCGAGTTTCGCGACATTTCTGCACGCTCGATTGTCCCTGTCCTTCGGAATATCCTTCGGAAAGAAGATATCGAATTTGAGGAAGCAGCGCTCAAGCAGATTGCTGAGGTGAACAGTGGCGATCTCCGTGCGGCGATCAAAGATCTACAGACGACTGTCGAGGGCAGCGATCGCATCACTGTTGATGATGTCAAAACAGGCGGTCGTGATCGGGCAATGGGTCTCTTCTCATTTCTCGATAGCGTATTAAAGGAGGATGCGGCTGAGGAAGCACTTCAGAACTCATATGATGTTGATGAAACCCCCGATGATCTCCTGAAGTGGGTTGAAGATAAAGTGCCACTAGTATATGATGACGCTGAGCTGGCGCGAGCTTACGAATTTCTCTCGAATGCAGACATCTGGACAAATCGCGTGTACGCGACTGATTACAATTACCGTTGGTGGCGGTATGCAACTGATAATCTCGCTGGGGGTGTCGCAGCCGCTCGTGAAACACAACGAGGAGGATGGACACGGTATGGTGGTGCTCCATACCGTTCGACACGTGACTCAACTCGTGATACAGTGGTACGTGAGGTTGCGAAGACGGGTGGATTTTCGATGGCAACAGCTCGTACAGCGGTAATACCGTTTCTGTCTGCAATCACGCATTTGTGTAAACCACGATCNCTCACTGTTGGTATGGCGGCATGGTATGAACTTGATGAGGCTGGCGTATCCTATATTACAGGAAGTGGTGAAACAACAAAGAAAGTCGCTTCAATTGTTGAGGATGCGGCTGAGCGTCGATCGGAAGCGGTTGAGGCACACGCCGGGAGTGCATTTGCTGAAACAGAGACAGAAGAGAAGACCAACTTTACCGGAAATCAGGACTCTGGTGTGGACGTACAGTCTCACAAGAGTGCTGAAAGTGGAGATGATACTGTCACAACAGCCAATACTCCTGCAGAAGACCATGCGCAATCAGGAGCCAGCGAGACAGCCAGTGCAACGGAGTCAGCATCTGATTCGGATGCAAGTACGGATACAGACGCTGATGATGATGATGGTCAGGCTGGTCTTTCAGAATTCATGTGATGAGTTGTCTAACCCGAGGGGCGAGATGCTAATCGATGATGATTTTACTCGATCTATCGATAAGCGAGTATTGATAGACTGAATCGCACGGAAAGAGAGATTACAACAATTTAGAGAGGAATTGTTTTCCGCGCGTTGTTGATGGGTTTTCAAAGAATGATGTCGGGGAAGCACTCTCGACAATTCGACCATCAGCCATCAGCACAACACGATCGCCAACCTCGCGAGCGAATCCCATTTCATGAGTAACAACCATCATTGTCATCCCATCACCCGCGAGATCCCGCATTACACCAAGTACCTCTCCAACAAGTTCTGGATCAAGCGCGCTTGTCACCTCGTCAAAAAGCATTATTTTCGGCTCCATCGCAAGCGCACGAGCAATCGCGACACGCTGTTTCTGCCCACCAGATAACTGATTTGGATATGATGATGATTGCTCAAGTAGACCAACTTCATCAAGTAAATTCTCAGCGCGCTGTGTTGCCTCCTTATCAGGAAGGTTTTTTACCTTTCGTGGTGCGAGAGTGACATTTTCGAGTGCCGTCTTATGAGGGAACAAATTGAACGATTGAAACACCATTCCGATCCGCTGGCGAAGTCGGTTGACGTCAGCATCCACTGCTGAGATTGATTGTCCATCAAGCCGTATCTCACCGTTTTGGATTTCCTCAAGCCGATTGGCACATCGAAGTAAGGTTGATTTTCCTGAACCAGAGGGACCAACAATGACACAGACTTCGCTGGTGTCAATATTCAGTGTAATATCCTTCAAGACGTGCGTTTCTCCAAAGTATTTATCAATGTCATCAAACTGCAATACGGCATTATTCATTCGTATCACCACCCCAGTCGGCACGTGTTTCAAGATACTCAACAAGTCGCCCCATCGGAACAGTGATTGAAAGATAAGCAATTGCCACTAGTAAGAGCGGTGTCCATGGATCAAATGTTGCACTATTGACATCGCGGAACTGTTGGATAAGTTCCGGAATTGCAATGACAGTGAGTAACGACGTATCTTTTACTAAGATAATCTGATCATTACCAATAGCTGCAAGCGCATTTCGCCACGCTTGTGGGATAACAACCTCACGCATCGCTTGGACATATCCCATGCCGAGTGACCGCGCAGCCTCCATTTGACCGTCTGGTACCGCACCAATACCGCCACGAACTGCTTCACCAACATACGCGGCATGATTGAGCGTCAGTGAGAGTATCGCTGTTGGAAGTCCCCACCCCTGGATTGGAAACGTTCCTGGCCAGAGGGTTGGGATACCGAAATAAATCACAAAAATCTGAAATAATAGTGGTGTTCCGCGAAAGAACTGAACGTATGCTGCTGAAATTCCTCGAGTGATATTTGTTTTTGAGACACGAGCCAATCCAACAAAAATGCCTGCAGTAACAGAGAGCACACTGCTGGCGACAACAATCCCGAGCACAAGTCCATATGCGCCAATGAACTGCGGGAGGATTGTTGGGATTAGTCCATAACTAATCTGTGATGTAAGGATATACGTGAGTAACAGGATAATACCGAGTGCGAAGAGACTCGATACTGCAACACCAACGCGTCTAAGGACAGTATCATCGAAAAATCGATCATCTGCAACAACTGTTTGTGCATCCGTGTCTGTCTCTGTGTCTGAAGTCGCGCCTGAGTATGAATCAGCCATTATTGAATAGCAACAAGAACGTATGTGGTGAATTCGAGTGTGTGTCGTAAATTATGTCTAACGAACCGACAAGTCAACGTTTGTCTATTACCCTGAGAAGTACTCTGAGTAGATTTCGTCGTATGTGCCGTTATTCTTAATCGTCGCAAGCGCCTCATCCACGCGCTCAAGGAATTCGCTATCATCTTCTCGGAATGCAATACCATAATTTTCGACAGTCAGGGTTAGATATGGGGGCGCATCTTGACCGGCTTCAACTGCAGCACCCTCACCTTCGATAAACTCAATATTGTCTTCTTGACTGGCAAATTCGGCATTCACTGTATTATCATTGATCACTGCGCTGACCTGACCGTTTTTAAGAGCCTGAAATGCGGCAGGAATCTGATCATATCGGTTTAATTCAATATTTCCATCAAACTCGGATTGAAGTTCCTCTGCAGCGTTTGCACCAGTTGTGCCCTTTTGAACACCGACAACAGTACCCTCAAGATCTCCGCGTGAGCTAATTGAACTATCTGCTCGAACAATGATGGTTTGATACGCCGTGAAATACGGATCGGAAAAATCAACCTTCTCATCGCGGGTATCATTGATTGTCATTGCCGACATGATAATTCGGAAGTTACCGTTATTTAACGATGGAATAATCGAATCGAAGCTTGTTGGTTTGAACTCATAATTGACACCAAGTTGATCTTCAAATACTGCTTGCGCAATGTCAACATCAAATCCAGTCAATTCGCCGCTCGTTGTCTCATACTCGAACGGTCGATATGGGATATCGGAGCCAATAACAACATTTGAGGGAACGACTGACTCTGCAGTTGCGGTTTCTGTGTCTGATACTGTATCAGTAGGTGTATCTGTCCCGGCTGAAGAGTCAGCAGTAGCCGTTGACTCTGATTCAGAATCTGATCCTGTACATCCCGCAATAAGGCCGCCAGCAATAACACCAGCGCCAGATTTTATGTAACTACGTCGGTCCATACTACCGTTCGATATTTTCCAGGACTATAACAAAGCATCGGTTCAGCAGATAACAATTCAATTCAAGCCCACATTTATATACGATCTCTCGAACAGTCGATGAATAACTCAATACATTGTTATCACGCAGATTGTGCACTCACACCACAGGCTTTAGCGCGCGGATATAGCTCCAAACGTCGTTTTAATCGGTTTTATCCCGTACTGAGCACTGACCGAAGTGGTCTCTCTGTCCTGCTTTAGTGAGATAGTATCGGGATTTTTTCCATCATGGAAGCCATCCTGCTGATCAGGTGAACGGGATGCAGGAAGCACATGATAAAGCTGAATCCGCACGTCTCTCGACGGTGAACTAACGTTAACATACACGGGTCTGATTGTTATATCAAAAAATAAGTATTACTGCCTGACACTATGAGTNTATCTGTGGTCAGTCACCACCAGGAATACCGCGGGAAGGTGGATGTGTATCTTTTCTTCGAAGGGTCACGACCGCACCAATAGTGAGGGCAAGAATGAACAAACTGCCCCCCATCGAAAGATACTGTAGCATACCGGCATAGACCTGTCGTCCGATAATAAGTAACCCAATCATTGTCGCCGCCGCAAGGCTGGCTGTCATGCGCACACGCCATGCCGAATTGGAGTCATCAACCACACTGGGTGCCCATGCTCCGATGGTAATAACTGCTGTATAGATCATCAGTCCAACTGCATAGTAGACTGACTGAACAGTTGGGTCAAATATGATAAACGCATGAGGTGTCAGCAATATAAGAATTGGAGTGGCAACCATCGCGAGCGTTCCGATTCGGAAGAGAGTAGATCGATTAATCACAGGTTGACTCCAAACGGTCGCAAGCACAACTCCGGTGAAGATCAATGAAGCCGTAAGAAAGTGTGCTGTTAAGATTACCCACTCATACGTCGTGACGGTCAGTGCTCCAAGGATAATTTGTGATGGTAACAACACTGTTGACCCAGCAAGCGCAATTCGGATGCGTCGCTCAATCCTGCGTCGCCATGCTGTCACGGTTGTCCCAAGAATAATAATTCCAGTTATCATCGCAACGAATCGATGGAACCATTCGATGAAACTGCTCCAATTTGCTGGGAAAAGGCCAAGATAGCCGTCACAAAACGGCCACCGACCCGCACATGTTAATCCAGCACCCGCGGCCGCAGTGTAGACGCCAAGCACCATCAACACTCCTGTGAGAAGCGTTGATGCGGCGATAAGCCGGCGAAGTCGTGTGTCAATGCTCATGCGCGGATGTGTGAACTGCAGTTACTTGAATTGCTCTTTCGCTCCTGATATACAGCGGTAATTAAGCCATCAATCATTGATGATGTGCGACTCGCTGTTGTGCTGATGCTGTTGCTGTTGTTATTGATATATCGTTTTTGATCACTCAGCTGACCTAGTTGACATCCTCTCCGCCCTGAACGGCGAGGATTCCCGACCGCAGTTGGGATATTAGGGTAGGGTTTGCAGTCTACCACTTTTCCTGCGGTTGGAATCCGCTGGACAACTCCTGAAGGGAGACTCCGGACTGTGCCAACCAACCGGCACTCCTATGCCCACCCAAATCAGATGAAGACTCAGAGTTATTTTCGTCGGTAATGTCGAGACGGATGTTTTCCGCCCCATTCACATCAGCGGTGAACGCATCATCATGTTCTTCACGCACGTACAATCCCCGTTCGACACGCTGACTCTCGTCCTTCCTACCACAGATAACCGATATATTTCAAACAGATGCACCAATGATGATTGTATGAACACGGATCAACTCACCCATCGTCAAGACAGAATTGAGGCGTTTCTTGATACTGAATCAATCGATGCCGTCTGGTTTGCACGTCCACAAAATTTCACATGGATAACAGGTGGGAGTAATGTTGTCGATCATACTGCCTCAGTCGGTGTTGCCGCTGCTGGATATACACGAAATGATGGATTCGTCTGTATCACCACCAACATTGAGGCAGAGAGACTCCGTGCAGAGGAACTTCCCGATGAATTCACAGTCATATCTTATGAGTGGTACGAACAATCACTCAATGCTGCTGTCGCCATGTACACACCAACAGCGAGTGTAGCGGACTTTGATTTACCAGGTGCCAAACAGACCGCGGGGGATCAACTCCGCCGACCGCTTGCAGCGAGCGACATACAACCGTATCAAGAGGTATCCCATGAAGTCGCAACCACGATTGAGCGGGTGGCAAAAGAGATTGAGCCAGGTGATACAGAACAGGAGGTGGCAGCAGCACTCAACGCTACACATGCTGCACGTGGTATCAACACACCCGTTATTCTTGTTGGGAAGTGTGATCGTGTATCAACATGTCGACATTTTATCCCAACAATGGCGACAATTGACTCATGTGTGACGATATCAGTGACAGCAGAGCGAAACGGACGTCATGTGAGTGCAACGCGGACAGTAGCGTTTGAGGAATCAATACTGAGGAGACTTCGTGAACATCATGACATGGCGATGCGTGTTGAGGTAACAGCACTGGATGCGACTCGAGAAGCAGCACGGAATGATGGAACTGCAGCTGATGTATTTGATGCCATCAGTGACGCATATGAGACACTTGGAGAGTCAGACGAATGGCGCCAACACCACCAGGGGGGTGCAACGGGATTCATGGGTCGAGAGTGGATGGCAACGCCTGACAGTAATAAAAAAATTGAGTCACCACTCGCATACGCGTATAACCCAACTGTTCACCAGGCGAAATCAGAAGATACAGCATTACTTATCGATGATACCATAGAAGTGGCCTCAACGACTGGTAACTGGCCAACGCAGCGTGTTACCTCCTGTCAAAGTTCGTTTGGAATTGACCGACATAAAGTGCTTGATGCGAGTTAACTCTTCAGGGATTTCGCTATTTGAGAGAAATCACTCATTTTTGAGTATATTGTTCGTTATCTGTCGAAATACGCTTCGACAGTCACCTTTTTGAATCCTGGCTTCGTCCGGCGAATATGGGATTAGAAGATGACGCGCGTGATTATCATCGCGAAGACCCATCTGGCAAACTTGAGATTTCAACGACAAAGCCGACAAACACACAGCGTGATCTGTCTCTTGCATATTCACCTGGGGTAGCGGCGCCATGTCGGGATATTGCTGAGGATTCCACCCGCGGGTACGAATACACTGCAAAAGGAAATCTTGTTGCTGTCGTCTCAAATGGGAGTGCTGTGCTTGGACTTGGCGATATCGGTGCACAAGCATCAAAGCCAGTGATGGAAGGTAAAGGTGTACTGTTCAAACGGTTTGCTGATATTGATGTATTTGATCTCGAACTTGATCTGGCAGACCCAACAGATATCATCAATTCAGTCAGTGCAATGGAACCGACATTTGGTGGAATAAATCTTGAGGATATCAAAGCACCCGAATGCTTTGAAATCGAATCACAGCTTCGAGAAGAAATGGACATTCCGGTATTNCATGANGATCAACATGGAACGGCAATTATCTCAGGCGCTGCGTTATTGAACGCTGCTGATGTTGTCGATAAGGATCTGTCTGAATTGAATATTGTCTTTTCAGGTGCTGGCGCCTCAGCAATTTCGACGGCGCGATTTTATCTTTCACTTGGTGCGAAAAAAGAGAATATTATTATGTGTGACTCAAGCGGTGTGATTAGCTCCGACCGTGAGTCGCTCAATAGATATAAATCAGAGTTCGCAGCAGATGTTCCTGCCGAAACGCTTGCAGAGGCGATGGAGGGAGCAGATGTTTTTGTTGGTCTGTCCGTTGGAGGGATTGTCTCAGAAGAAATGATTGCTTCAATGGCTGCAGATCCAATTGTTTTCGCAATGGCAAACCCCGATCCCGAGATTGGATATGTGGAAGCCAAAAACGCTCGGGATGATACCGTTGTCATGGCAACAGGTCGATCTGATTATCCAAATCAAGTGAACAATGTTCTTGGATTTCCGTTTATTTTCCGTGGAGCACTCGACGTTCGCGCAACTGAAATTAACGAAACAATGAAACGTGCTGCTGCTGAGGCACTCGCCGACCTTGCTCGTCAAGATGTCCCTGATGCTGTTGTGAAAGCATATGGTGAGCAACCACTGCAGTTTGGTCCCGAGTATCTCATTCCAAAGCCGGTTGATCCCCGAGTTCTTTTTGAGGTCGCACCAGCAGTGGCACAGGCGGCTATTGAGTCAGGATGTGCAAGGCGTGATATTGATACTGACATCTATGAGGAGCAGCTTGAGGCCCGTCTTGGAAAATCCCGCGAGATGATGCGTGTTGTCTTGAATAAGGCAAAGTCAAATCCAAAACGTGTTGCACTCGCAGAGGGACACGATGAGAAAATTATCCGAGCAGCCTATCAGATGCATGAACAAGGGATTGCACAGCCTATTCTCGTTGGTGACAAATCAGAGATTGTCGCCACGGCAAGTGAACTTGGGCTCGAATTCGGTCCTGAAATTGTTGATCCAAGCGATGAAACATGGGATCATTACACCGATAGACTCTATGAACTGCGTCGTCGAAAAGGAGTAACTCGAAACGAAGCAGAAGAACTCATCAGTGGCAATAGTAATTATTTCGCGAGTGTCATGGTTGAACAGGGTGACGCTGATGCGATGTTGACTGGACTCACTCATCACTACCCATCAGCGCTTCGTCCACCATTACAGGTAATCGGAACCGCACCCGAGGCAGACTACGCCGCCGGTGTGTACCTTCTTACCTTCAAGAATCAAGTTGTGTTTGCTGCCGACACGACAGTCAATCTCGCACCGGAAGCAGATGTTCTCGCAGAGATTACCAAACATACTGCAAGTCTCGCCCGTCGATTTAATATCGAGCCCCGAGCAGCAATGCTCTCATACTCAAACTTTGGGAGTGTCGAAAACGACGGGACGAAGAGACTGCAAGATGCTGTTACATCATTACATGATGACCCTGCAGTTGACTTCCCGGTCGATGGAGAGATGCAAGCGGATACTGCAGTTATTGAGGATATTCTCACAGAAACATATGATTTCTCAGACCTCGATGAACCAGCGAATGTCTTGGTCTTTCCAAATCTTGAAGCCGGAAATATTGGATATAAATTACTTCAACGACTTGGTGGTGCAGAGGCAATCGGTCCGATGCTTGTTGGCATGGACAAACCCGTTCATGTACTCCAGCGTGGTGACGAAGTCAAAGATATCGTGAACTTAGCTGGCGTTGCTGTTGTTGATGCACAAAACGATTGATAATCTAGAATAAAACTTTACGATGAAGACGAACCCGACTAATATGCTGGTGGTCGGCAATTGACATCCTCCTCCGCGTGAACGCGGAGGAATCCCGAGCGTTGGGAGTTTCAGGTTCAACACTCCCACCGAACAACCAGCCAGTGCGAATCTGAAG
>P_A23_Liq_2_FmtDRAFT_1000071_pt1 | contig 21738 bp, 19 predicted proteins | sample PonA232FremontCA_FD_10599 | JGI IMG/M metagenome (IMG submission 10599) | reverse complement strand
CCCGCCGCTCGCGGCTCACTCGTCTTCGGCCGGGGTCTCACCGGCGGCCGGACGGAAGGCGACCAGCCGCTCGCCGTCGGTGGCCCGCTCGCCGATATCGACCGTCACCGCGTCGCCGATCGCGACCGCCGGGGCGGCGTCGTCTCCGTCTCGCTCCGCGTCGCCGTCGCGGACCACGCCGGTGAGCCGCGTCGGGCCGAAGTCGACCACCGCGGTCGCGTACGGCGCGTCGTCGGCGAAGCGCGGCGAGGGGACGTGGACGACGCTGTACGTCTCGACGGTCCCCGTCTCGTCGAGGGGCTCCCGCGAGAGTTCGGGGGAGCCGCACTCGGGACACACCCGCCGCGGGGGAAGGGAACCGTGCCCCTCCGGGCAGACGACCGCGAACCCGTCCCCGTCTGCGAGCGCGTCGAGCCACTCGGCGTACTCTCGGTCCGTCGGCGACGAGGCGTCCGCCGCGTCCGCGCCGTCGTCGCTCATTCCGCCACCTCCAGCACGTGGACGACCGCGCTCGCGACGGTCCCGCCCGCATTGTGCGCGACGCCGACCTCGGCGTCCGGAACGTGGTCGCTGTTGGGGTGGTCGCCCCGCAGTAGGCGGGTCAGCTCCGCGATCTGCGAGCCGCCGGTCGCGCCGACCGGGTGGCCCTTCGCCTTCAGGCCGCCGGAGAGGTTCACCGGGAGGTCGCCGTCGGCGGTCGTGACGCCCTCTCGGGCCGCCGCGATCCCCTCACCCGGCTCGAACAGTCCGAGCGACTCCAGCGCCAGCACCTCGGCGATGGTGAAGCAGTCGTGGACCTCCGCGACGTCGACCGCGTCGGCACCGATGTCGGCGTCGGCGTAGGCCGCGTCGGCCGCGTCGTCCGCCGCGGGCGTCCGCGCGAGGCTGTCGCGGTCGCCGAGCGCCATCCGGTCGGTCCCCTGTCCGGTCCCCGTCACCGCGACCGGCGCGTCGAGGTCGCGCTCGGCCGCGTACTCCTCGGAGACGAGCACGAGCGCGCTCGCGCCGTCGGTGATCGGACAGGCGTCGTACAGGTGGAGCGGCTCCGCGACCGGCGGGGCGTCCATCGCCTCGTCGACGGACACCTCCTTCCGGTACTGGGCGTACTCGTTCGGCACCGCGTTGGCGTGGTTCTTCGACGCGACGTGCGCGAGGTCCTCGCGGGTCCCGCCGTAGGCGTCGAAGTACGCGTTCGCCATGAGCGCGTACGCGCCGGGGAACGTCACGCCCGACCGGACCTCGAATAGGTCGTCGGCGGCGATGGCGAGCCCTTCCGTCACCTCGTCGGTCGGGAGGTTCGTCATCCGTTCCATTCCGCCCGCGAGGACCACGTCGGCGTCGCCGGCCGCCACCGTCCGGACCGCCTCGCGGACCGCGACCCCGGCCGACGCGCAGGCCGACTCGTAGCGCGTCGCCGGGCAGCGGACCCCGGCGGCCTCGGCCATCAGCGGCGCTTGGTGGCCCTGGTGTTCGGCGAGCGAGCCCATGAAGTTCCCGTAGTTCAGCTCCTCGACGTCGGACCGAGCCACTGCGGCGTCCTCGAACGCCCGGAGCGCGGCCTCCGCGAACAGATCGCGGCCGGTCCGTTCAGGGTGGCTGCCGAAGGGTGTGAGCCCGACACCGGCGACGCGTACCTCAGACATACACGAACGATGATCGGGGATGCGGTTTAGCTCTGCCGGAAGCGGGAGTCCCGGTCGGCGGACGGCGGAGCAGCGCGTGGGCGAGGAAGAGAAAAATTGCCGGACTGCGTCGAGGGTCTGCCCGCGCTCAGCCGATGTACCGGAGGTCGTCGTCCGGCACCGCCGGCCCCTCCTGCATCTCGCGGATCTTGCCGACGACCTCCTCCATCTCCTCGGCGCGGTCCTCGAGGCTCTCGTAGTCGACGCGCAGATCGAGGACGGCTTCGAGGACCTCCAGCACGGCCCGCGCGCTCTTCGGGTCGACGAGGTAGCCGCTCGTCTCGCCCATCAGGCACGTGGCGTCGAAGCCGCGGCGACCGCCGAGCCCCAGCACGAGGCCGGAGACGCCGACGATGCCGCCGGCCGGTTCGTCCGCGCGGAACTCGACGCCCGCGTCCTCCAGGTCGGCGGTGAGGTCGCCGTCGGAGACCGCGCCGAGGACGGTGTACTCCTCGACGAGTTCGCCGGTCGGGACGCCCCCGAGGGCGAACGCGCGCTCGGCACCGAACTCCGCGGCGACGTCGAGGAACGTCGAGGTGAGCCGGTAGTGGCCCGCGTTCGACCCGGCCTGGTGGTCGCCGGTCAGCACGAGCAGGTCGGCGCCGTCCGTCTCGACGGCGTGGAACTCCGCGCAGGTCAGCTCCGCGACCCCCTCGTCGTCGACGCTCACCTGCGGGGGGAACTCCGTGGCGTACACCCGGCGGACCAACTCCCCGTCGAACTCCTCTAAGATGTGTTCGGCCGCCAGCTTCCCCACGTGGCCGACGCCCGGCAGCCCCTCGATCAACACCGGGTCGTCCAGCTCCGGCGTCGCGACCTCGTCGATCTCGATGTCCTCCATGTCCCGTCCGTCCGGGCGGCGGTCACAAGAGCGTGGCTATTCGCGCGTCGGTACCGTCCTCGCGATCGACCGAGGGGTCACTCCGTCCGTCGTCGCGCCCGCCGCCGGTACTCGCCGTACGGGTCCTCCGGCCCGAACGGGGCCGGCGCGCTGTTCTCGGTGGGACCGTCGCACTCCGGGCAGCGNTCGCCGAGCGCGTACACCGGTCGGTCGTGGACGCGCTCCCAGTTCGCGCAGACGCGGATATCTGATTTCACGGATAGAAGGGTCGTGTTACGGGAAAACGGTCGTGTCCTCGGCCGATCGGCGCTACTCGTCGTCTTCGCGGCGCTCGCGGTGGAACTCGCCGGCGCCGCCGGCGGCCTCGATCGACTCGCGGGCGCGCTCGGCGGCGGCCTCGAGCTGCGACTCCGCCGTCTTGTAGTTCGGCGCGCGGACCTTGATCCGGTACTCGGGCGAGCCGACGTAGCCGACGTCGAGGTCGACGCCGTCCGGGATCTCGCCGTTCCCCTCGGCCGCCGCGAGGGCGTCGCGCACGTCGTCGACGCCGTCGGGGGCCGCGGACTCGAGGTCGACGTACCCGGTCACGTCGACGTACGGGACGGAGACGTTGTTGCGGGCGGCCGTGACGATCGCGTCGACGGTGTCGCCGTCGACGTCGATGTCGTCGAGCGCCTCGTCGCCGCTGATCGCGGCCGCCTCGAAGGCGTCGTAGAGGCTCTCGTACTCCGCGAGGAGGGCGTTCGCGACCGTCGTGTAGCGGTCGTCGTCGACGTCCTCGCCGAGCGCGATCAGCATCCAGTTGTCGGCCTTCTGGGCGTTCTTCCAGTCTTGGATCGTCTCCTTGCGCTGATGTTCGTTGACGTCTTTGATCGAGAGGTCGATCTGGTTCGACGACTCGTCGATCTCCAACACCTTCGCCACGACCGTCTGTCCCTCGCGGACGTGGTCGCGGACGTTCTTGATCCAGCCGGAGGCGACCTCGCTGATGTGGCAGAGGCCGCGCTTGTCCTCGTACTCGTCGAGGTCGACGAACACGCCGAAGTCGGCTATCTCGTCGACTTCGCCAACCACTAGTTCGCCGGGTTCGGGCCAGCCGCTGTACTTCATGACGGAGATGCGAGGCGGTTACCGCGCCTCAACGGTTTCGACGATCTCGCCGTGAAGCTCGGCCTCACCGCCGGTCGGGGTCGCGAGGGTCGTGCCGCAGACCGCACACGACACCGTGGAGGAGGCCTTGCCGAAGACGACCTGTTCGTTCTCGCAGTCGCCGCAGGCGACGCGGTGGAAGTCTCCCGCCATGCTTACTCCTGGAACGTGAGACGGCCGGCGCGCCATCCCTCGCGCATGTGAGCCTTCCCGCAGTCGCCGCAGCGGTACTTCAGGTGGGTCTTCTTCGTCGGCTTGTCGCCACCGGGCACCTTCGAGTACCCGCCGGCGTTGCCGATGGTCGCGAGCGCGCGGCGTCGCTGCCGAGCGTCGCGTTTCATTCCGGTCGCGCGACCCGATCGAACCTTCTCCACCTCGTGCTCGTGGTGGGAGTCACAGTGGGGGCAGTACGTGTTGAAGCGGCGTGGCATTTCCATGGATATCGACCTTGAAACGCGGTTCGTCGCCGACGCTTAAAACGGGTTTGGTCTGGGGCGCCGGCGAGGCGCCGCCCCTGACCGAGCGTCCGATGCGCCGCTCAGTCCGCCCACTCCGCCACCGCGCGCACCGGCGACCCGTCGGCGCCGCGAAGGCGGAGCGGGAAGGCGTACAGCCGAAACCCCGACGGGAGGCCGTCGAGCGCGCGGAGGTTCTCGACGATCGGGAGCGAGTCGCCCAAGAGCGCGTCGTGAGCGGGGGTCCCGTCCGGCTCGTTCCGTTCGGACGACCGCGCGTCGGCCGCGCCGCTCGCCGCCGGCGTCGGATCCGGTCCGAAGGTGTCGAGGCCGACCCCGACGCCCGCGGCCCGACAGCGCTCGACGGCCGCCGCGGTGAGGTACGGGTGGTCGCGGTACCGGTCGCTCCCCCAGTGAGACGCCCAGCCGGTGCGGAGGACGAGGAGGTCGACGCCGGGGTCGAGGTCGCTCGGCTCGGGCAGCACCTCGGGCGGAATCGCCGCTCGCGGTTGCAGCGGTCGAAGGTCGACGAGGCGCGCGTCGAAGGCGAACCGACCGACCGGCTGGTCGTCGATCGCCTCCCCCTCGGGGAGCGTGTGGCGNGGCGCGTCGACGTGGGTTCCCGCGTGGGTGCCGGTCCGGAGTTCGCTCGTCGCGTACCCGTCGGCCTCGTGGGTCGCGTCGGGCGCGAGCGTCACGTCGGGGTCGCCCGGGTACGTCGGCATCCCCGTCTCGGTCGGTCGCGAGAGGTCGCGGAACACGGTCGGCGGTCGGACCGCGGCGCGGTTAAGTCGGTCGCCGTCAGTGCCCCCGACACGACGGGGTCGGCCCGCCGTCGTCCGCGGGGTTCCGCGGCCCGAACGTATTTCCTGCGCCCGCCGCTGGGTGGTTCCATGTCGGAACTGCCGCTCGACGCCTACTACGACCTGACCCAGATCGGCGAGGTCGCCGTCTCACCGGCGGGCGACCGCGTCGCCTTCACCGCGACCGAGTACGACCAGGCCGCGGACGAGGCGGTCTCCTCGCTGTTCGTCGTCCCGACCGACGGCTCCCGCGAGCCCCACCGCCTGACGAGCGCGTCGGGCGCCGCCTCGCCGACGTGGGGACCCGACGGCGACCGCCTCGCGTTCGTGGCCGCCCGCGATCGCGACGCCGAGAAGCGGGTCGGCTGGCGGGACCGCGACGATGAGGACGCGGGCGACGCGGAGGGCGACGCGAGCGAGGACGACGCGGACGACGAATCGGCCGACGGTGAGGGCGAGAACCACCTCGGCAGCGACGACGAGCCCAAGCCGCAGGTGTGGATCTTCGACCTCGCCCTCGGCGGCGACGCGCGACAGGTGACCGAGCGCGACGAGGGCGTCGCCGGGTTCGACTGGTCGCCCGACGGCGACCGACTGGTGATCGAGTCGCGCGACCCGACCGACGAGGAGTCCGAGTACCTCGACCAGGTCCGCGAGGAGGGCGGCCCGATCGAGACGACCCGCCTTCAGCACAAGGTGAACGGCGCCGGGTGGACCGACGACGTGACGCGGTACCTCTTCGTCGTCGACCTCGACGACCCCGAGACCGACCCCCGGCGGCTCGACGACGCGCACGGCGGCGGCGCGTTCGAGGACGTCGCCGGCATGGACCCGACGTGGGGGCCGGGCGACCGGATCGCGTTCACCTCCTGTCGGCTCGACCGCCCCGACGACACCACCGTCCGCGATCTCTACGCGGTGTCGGCCGACGGGGGCGACGCGGAGCGGCTCACGGGCGGCGACCTCGCCCACGGCGCGCCCGCGTGGCACCCGGACGGCGACCGGATCGCGACGACCGCGAGCGACCCGGACGACCCGCCCGCGCCGGCGGAGGTGTACCTCGTCGACGCCGCCGAGGGGGAAGGCGACGACCCGGATGCCGACGACCGCGACGCCCCGACCTCGGTCACTGCCGCTCTCGACCGGACGATCGCCCGCGGCGGCGGGGTCGAGTGGGTCGACGGGTCGATCTACACCCGGATCGCCGACGAGAGCCACACCCGGTTGGTCCGCGTCGAGACCGACGGCAGCGCGGAGCGCGTCTTCGAGGCGCAGGGCCGCGACCGGGCCATGGTCGGGTTCGACGTCGCCGACTACGGGGCGACCGCGGTGACGGTCCTTTCTGAGCCGGAGTCCGGGACCGACCTGTACGCGGTCGACGTCACCGACCTCGACGCGGCCGCCGAACCCGACTCCCTTCGCCGCCTCACGAGCGTCAACGAGTCGCTGACCGACGAGTTCCCGATGCCGGAGGCCCGCCGCGTCGAGTGGGAGTCTGACGGCTGGACGCTCGACGGCGTGCTCTACCACGGCCCCGACGTGGATCCGGACGACGGCGACCACCCGCTGGTGGTGGCGATCCACGGCGGCCCGATGTCGTACGACGAGCCGGTGTTCAGCTTCGGCCACGCCGCCCTGACGAGCCGAGGGTACCTCGTGTTCCGGCCAAACTACCGCGGCGGTACCTCCCGCGGCCGGGAGTTCACCGCGGAACTGAGCGGAAAGTGGGGCACCGCAGAGGTCGACGACATCGCGGCGGGCGTCGAGTCGCTCGCGGACCGCGGGTGGGTCGACCCGGACCGCGTGTTCGGCCACGGCTTCTCGTACGGCGGCATCGCGCAGGGGTTCCTCGTCACGCAGGAGCCGGACCTGTTCACCGCCGCGGCGCCGGAGCACGGCATCTACGACCTCCGTTCGGCGTTCGGCACGGACGACACCCACGTCTGGCTGGAGGCGGAGTTCGGGCTCCCGTGGGAGGACCCCGAGGCGTACGCGTCGTCGACGGCAATGTTGGACGCCGGGAACATCGAGACCCCGCTGCTCGTGATGGCCGGCGGCGAGGACTGGCGGTGTCCGCCCTCCCAGTCGGAGCAGCTGTACGTCGCCGCCCGCAAGCAGGGGGTCGACGCGGAGCTGGTCGTCTACCCCGACGAGCACCACAACATCGGTGACCCGGACCGCGCGATCCACCGGCTAGAGAAGATTCTCGGCTGGTACGAGACGCACGACCCGGCGATCGAGGCGGCGGACTGAATCGCGGCGGCTCCCTCCGGCGGAACCGCTCTCAGTGTTCGACGAACTCGACGAGGACGCCGCCGGTGGACCGCGGGTGGCAGAACGCGACCTCGTGGCCCCACGCCCCCGGGCGCGGTTCCTCGTCGACGAGGTCGATACCGAGGTCGCGCGCGTGGTCGAGCGCCGCCGGCAGGTCGTCGACCGCGAGCGCGACGTGGTGAACTCCCGGTCCCTCGCGGTCGAGATACTCCGCGATCGTCCCGCCAGCGTCCGGTTCGAGCAGCTCGAAGTACCCACCGCCGTCGAGTTCGAGAAAGACGATCCGCATGTCGTCGAACGTCTCCTCGTGGGCGACCGGGGCGTCGAGCAGGCCGCCGAACAGGTCGGCTAAGTCGGTCGCGTCGCGGGTCGCGACGCCGACGTGGTCGAAGCGCATACGGTTCAGTTCCGGCGGCGTCGACTTATAATGACCGCGCGGTTCCCGGTCGCCCTGCCCCTATCCCAAGGTTTGGGTGCGTCCCTGCCGTACCTCGCATCATCACCCAGCCGTGAGCGACTCAGAGACAGGCGGCTCGACGGAGCAGATGACCTCGCGGAACATCCTCGGGTCGCTGCTCAAAAGCGGGCTCCACGAGATGAACCGCGAACGGTCCGGGCTCCTCCTCTCGGGACTGTCCGCCGGGCTCGACATCGGGTTCGGACCGCTGATGATGGCAGTCGTGTTGACGCTTTCTCCGGGGACCTTCGGCGATCTGACGACGGAGCTCCTGTTGGCGTCAGTCTACTCCGTCGGCTTCATGTTCGTGATACTGGGGCGCTCGGAGCTCTTCACCGAACACACGACGCTGGCGGTCATCCCGGTGATCGATCGGCAGGCCTCGGTCCGCCAGCTCGGCCGGCTCTGGGGACTGGTGTACGCGGGGAACATCGTCGGCGGGCTGCTGTTCACGCTGCTCGTGACGCTGCTGATGCCGGAACTCGGCGTCGTCGACCCGACTTCCTTCGAGACGATCGCGTTGAAGCTGGTCGACCACGACCTCCCGTGGCTGTTCGTCGGCGGCGTCTTCGCCGGGTGGCTCATGGGGCTGCTGGCGTGGCTCGTCGCGGCGGCGCAGGACACGACCGCTCGGATCCTCCTCGTGTTGATAGTCACCGGAACGATCGGTCTGCTCCACCTCCCGCACTCGATCGCGGGCAACGTCGAGGTACTGTTCGGGCTGATCGTCTCCTCGGCGATCACTCCGATGGACTACGTCGCGTTCCTCGCGCTGGCGACGGTCGGGAACGCCGTCGGCGGCGCGGTGTTCGTCGCGCTGCTGAAGTACGGTCACGTCGTCCGCGGCGCGGACTGAAAACGCCCGGACAGGGGCGACCGCGGATCGTCCCCGACCTCACCGCCCCGGCTTGTACTCCCCGAACTCGTCGCGGAGCACGTCCGATATCTCCTGGACCGTCGCGTACGCCTTCACGGCGTCGACGACGTGCGGCATCACGTTCTCCGTCCCCTGTGCGGCCTCGCGCAGTCCGGCGAGCGCCTCGTCGACCGCGTCGTCGTCGCGCTCGTCCTTGACCCCCTTCAGGCGGTCCCGCTGGTTCTGCTCCTGATCGGGGTCGACCTCTTCTAAGTCCATCTCGGGCTCCTCGTCGACCTCGAACTCGTTGACGCCGACGATGATCCGTTCGCCCTCCTCGATCTCCTGCTGGCGCTCGAAGGCCACGTCCTGAATCTGGCGCTGGACCCAGCCGCTCTCGACGGCCTCCAGCATGCCGCCGCGTCGGTCGACCTCCTCGAGGATCTCGAACGCCTCCTCCTCGATCCCGTCGGTGAGGTCCTCGACGTAGTACGAGCCGGCGAGCGGGTCGATCGTGTCGGCGGCGCCCGACTCGTGCGCGAGGATCTGCTGGGTGCGGAGCGCGGTGCGGACGGACTTCTCCGTCGGCAGCGCGAGCGCCTCGTCCTTCCCGTTCGTGTGGAGGCTCTGGGTGCCGCCGAGGACCGCGGCCAGCGCCTGATAGGAGACGCGGACGACGTTGTTCTCGATCTGCTGGGCGGTGAGCGTCGAGCCGCCGGTCTGGGTGTGGAACTTCAGCTGCTTCGACTTGGGGTTCTCCGCGCCGAACCGCTCGTCCATGATCTTCGCCCACATCCGGCGGGCGGCGCGGAACTTCGCGGCCTCCTCGAAGATGTTGTTGTGGGCGTTGAAGAAGAAGGAGAGCTGCGGGGCGAACTCGTCGACGTCGAGCCCGGCGTCGAGGGCCGCCTCGACGTACTCGATCCCGTCGCCGAGGGTGAAGGCGATCTCTTGGGCCGCGGTCGACCCCGCCTCGCGGATGTGGTACCCCGAGATGGATATCGTGTTGAACTTCGGGGTCTCCGCCGCGCAGAACTCGAAGATGTCCGTGATCAGCCGCATCGACTCCTTCGGCGGGTAGATGTAGAGGTTCCGCGCGATGTACTCCTTCATGATGTCGTTCTGGATCGTCCCGCGGAGCTGCTCGCGCGGGACGCCCTGCTTGTCCCCCATCGCGACGTACATCGCGAGCAGCACCGCGGCGGGCGCGTTGATCGTCATCGACGTGGACACCTCGTCGAGGGGGATCGAGTCGAAGACGGTCTCGAAGTCGTCGAGGGTGTCGATGGCGACGCCGGAGCGCCCGACCTCCCCCTCGGCCATCGCGGCGTCGGAGTCGTACCCCATCTGCGTCGGGAGGTCGAACGCCATCGACAGCCCCGACGAGCCCTCGTCGATGAGGTAGCGGAACCGCTCGTTCGTCTCCGCCGCGGTGCCCATCCCGGCGTACTGGCGCATCGTCCAGAGCCGCCCGCGGTGCATCGTCGAGTAGACGCCGCGGGTGTACGGCTCCTCTCCGGGGTAACCGAGGTCCTCGCGGTAGTCCAGGTCGACGTCCGCCGGCGTGTACAGCGGATCGACCTCCTGCCCGCCGGTGTCGGTGGTGAACGTCTCCTCGCGCTCGCCGAACCGGTCGACCGTCTCGCCGTAGGTGCCCGCCTCCCACGACTCCTTGCCCTCCCGGATCTCGGCGAGTTCCTCAGGGTCGTACATTACTAAATCGGTCGACCGAACGGGACTTAACAGTTTTCAGGGACGGGCGGGCGCGGGCCGCGCGACCGGCGGCGCCACGGCACCCCGTCCTCGCGGGGGCGATTTAAGTATCCCGCGTTCGACACGGCCGCATGGACGTACTCACGGACCCCGCGCGCCGCTTCCTCGCCGCGACCGCGCCGGACCACACCGCGGTCCAAGCGGAGATGGCCGACCTCGCCGACGAGTGGGGGTTCCCGATCATCGGTCCCGAGGCGGGGGCGGTCCTCCGGCTGCTCGCGCGGCTGACGGACGCCGACCGCGTCTTCGAGTTCGGCTCCGGCTTCGGCTACTCGGCAACGTGGTTCCTCCGCGGCGGCGCCGAGAGCGTGGTCTGTACCGAGTTCGACGCCGACGAGGCCGAGCGCGGCGTCGCGTTCGCCGCCGACCACGGCTACGCCGACGGCGTCACCTTCGAGGTCGGCGACGCGATGGAGACGGTCGACCGCTACGACGGGCCCTTCGACGTGGTCCTCATCGACCACCAGAAGGGCCGGTACGCCGACGCCTACCGGACCGTCCTGCCGAAAGTCCGGTCCGGGGGCGTGATCGTCGCCGACAACATCGCCCGGGGGCCCATCGACTTCGAGACCCTCGTCGCACACTTCGAGGCGGGCGAGCCGCTGCCGGACGACGCCGTCGACGGAGCGACGCGCGGCATCGGCGAGTACGTGGGGACCGTCCGCTCCGACGACGCGGTGGAGACGGCGATCCTCCCCGTCGGCTCCGGAATCGCCGTTTCGACGGTCGTTCGATGAGATCGAACGGAACGGTCATCATATCGAGTTACATATATTACTCCGGGTGTGCGGACCGTACGGGACCGACGGGACGGCGGGGCGAACGCGCCGTCACCGGTTCGCGTACTCGTCGGCGCCGGCGCTGCTCCCCGCTGGCTCCGGTATCTCCGTTTCGGCGGTTATTCGGTGAAACCGAACGAAACGGTTATCATGTCGAATAGAAAACATCAGTCCGGATGAGCGGAGCGAACAGAGCCGACGGGATGGCCGGAGCGAAAGCGGCGTCGCCGGTCCGCGTGCTCGTCGTCGACGGGGGACTGGGATTCGCAGAGGCGGCCGCCTCGCGGCTCGAGTCGCGCGACGACCGGATCGAGGTGCGAACGGCGGTCGACGCCGACGCGGCGCTCGACGCACTGTCCGCGGCGACGTTCGACTGCGTGGTGTCCGGCTACGAACTGGCGGAGACCGACGGGGTCGACCTGCTCGAAACGGTCCGTGACAGACACGGCGACGTGCCCTTCGTCCTGTTCACCGGATCGGGGTCCGAAGCGGTCGCCAGTGAGGCGATCTCCGCCGGGGTCGACGAGTACGTCAGGCGGAGCGAGCCCGCCGACCAGTACGCGCGGCTCGCGGGCGCGGTGACCGAACTCGTCTCGGAGACGCGGGACGACCGTCGGCTCGCCACGCACTTGGAGCACACCAGCGACGCCTTCTGCGAACTCGACGCCGAGTGGCGGCTGACGTACCTCAACGGGCGGGCGGCCGAGTTCATCGAGCGCGACCCGGATGAGGTGCTCGGCGAGCGGATCTGGGACCTGTTCCCGGAGATCGTCGGCACCGACGCCGAGACGGCGCTGCGCGAGGTCGCCGAGACCGGCGAGGGGAAGCGGTTCGAATACCACGTCGACCGGCTCGGCGCGGACCTCGTGGTGAACGCGTACCCGGCCCCCGGCGGGCGGGCGCTGTACTTCCGCGACGTGACCGAGCGGCGAGAGCGGGAGCGAGAGCTCCGCGAGCTCTCCGAGCGCCTTCAGCTGGCCGTGGAAGGCGCCGACATTGGCGTCTGGGACTGGAACGTCCGGACGGACGAGGTCCGGTTCGACGAGCGGTGGGCGGCGATACTGGGGCACGAGCGCGACGAGTTGGCGTTCGAGCTCGGCACTTGGGAAGAGCGGGTTCACCCCGACGACATCGACGCCGCGTGGAGCGCCATCGAGGCTCACTTCGCCGGCGAGTCGGACCTCTACCAGTCGGACTACCGGATGCGGACGGAGTCGGGCGACTGGAAGTGGATCCGCGACCGCGGTCGTGTCGTCGAGTGGACCGACGACGGCGAGCCCCGGCGGGCCGTCGGGATCCACATCGACGTCACCGAAGAGAAGGAGCGCGAACGCGACCTCGAACGGTACCGGCGGATCGTCGACGAGCTGCCCGAGTCCGTCTGTACATACGACGCGAACGGCCGGTTCGCCCTCGTCAACGACCACCTTGCCGAGGTGTACGACGCCGCTCCGGAGGGGCTCGCCGGCGAGTCGAGTCGCCTCGTCGAGCGTGTTCGAGCGGCGAGCGACGGGGACCCGTGGCGGGCGCTCGTCGAGGGTGACCGCGACTCGCTGACCGGGACGACGGAAGTCGACTTGCCGACGAAGTCGGACGCCATCGTCGACTACGACTTCAGCCGGCTGGTCATCGACGGCGAGCTTGACGGCGTCCTCGGCATCTCTCGGGACGTGACCGAGCAGCGACGGCGTCAGCGCCGGCTCGAACGCACCTCGGCGCGCCTCGAAGCGCTGTTCGAGGGGTCTCCCGACATGATCGACATCCACGACGAGGGGGGAGAGATCGTCGACGCCAACCGGGAGATGACCCGAGAGCTGGGGTACGACCGCGACGAGGTCGTCGGGATGGACGTATGGGAGGTCGACGCGGAGCTGGAGCCCGACGAAGGGATACGGCTCTGGCAGGGGTTGGAGATGGACGAGACGGTGCGGCTGGAGACGACGTTCACCCGCGCGGACGGGTCGACGTTCCCCGTCGAGGTCCACGTGCGACGCATCGACGTTCGGGGGGAAGACCGGTTCCTCGCGAGCAGCCGGGACATCTCCGAGCGGAAGGCGTACGAGCGCCGGATCGAACGGGAGAACGAGCGGCTCGACGAGTTTGCGAGCATCGTCTCACACGACCTCCGGAACCCCCTCAACGTCCTCTCGGGGTACCTGCGTCTCGCCCGCGAGACCGGGGACGACTCGTACTTCGACCGGTGCGAGCGCGCGCTCGATGAGATGGAGCGACTCATCGAGGACGTCCTGACGCTCGCCAAACAGGGCGAGGCGGTCGGCTCGTTCGAGCCCGTCCACCTGGGCGAGCTGGCCGCCCGGTACAGCGACGACGCGTTCGGGTCGGCCGAGGGCGAGGACCCCTTCGGCGGCGACGAGACGGAGGGAGAGCCTCGCGTCACGGTCGCGGTCGAGGCCGACGGCGAGATCTGCGCCGACTCCGGGCGGGTCGGCCAGCTGCTCGGGAACCTGTTCCGCAACGCCGACGAACACGGCGGGGACCGCGTCGTCGTCGGCGACCTCCCGGACGGGTTCTACGTCGCGGACGACGGCCCCGGGATCGACGCGGACCGCCGCGACGAGGTGTTCGAGAGCGGCTACACGACTTCGGAGACCGGCACCGGGTTCGGGCTCTCCATCGTCCAGCGCATCGCCGAGGCGCACGGCTGGGAGGTCGCGGTGACGGAGGGGGAACGCGGCGGCGCTCGGTTCGAGTTCACCGGCGTCGACCGGCCGGAGTCGCCCGCGGAGACCGCCGAGTCGTCGGGCTGAGCGTACGGCGCGGGAAAGAGAAGACTGCGTCGACCCGGCTAGAACGCGCCGGTGTAGACGCTGACGTCGGCGTTCAGCTCCTCGCGGAGAGCGCTGTGAACGTGGCAGATACCCTCGGCGCGCTCGGCGATGTCCGCGGCGGTCTCGTCGTCGAGGTCGGCCTCGACGTGGACGTCGAAGGCGATCGACTCGAGGTCGTCGTGGTCGTCCAGCTCGGCGCTGGCGTCGATCTGGATCTGCCCGAGCTCCTCCTCGCCGCGCTGGCTGCCGCCGACGCGGAACGCCGGGAGGTAACAGGAGGCGTACGTGGCGACGAGCGTCGCGTTCGGGTTCGGTCCCGTCTCGTCGGTCGCGTCGATCTGGAGGTCGAACTCGCCGACCTGACTCGTGCTGGCGTATCCGGACTCGGAAACTGTGGATGTCTCGATGTCTGCCATAGTCGTCTCGCAGTTCGGACTCGCGGGGATAAAAGTTACCGCCATCGGCGCGCCGACACCGCCGCGACCCGTCGCCGAGGGCGGCGGACCGGCCTCAGTCGTCTTCTGACGCGTCGGACCCCAGTCCCGTCGCCCCCCGGAGGTCGGCCTCGATCGCCTCCAGCGTCCGGCCGTTCGTCTCGGGCACGACGCGGTAGGTGAAAAGCAGCGCGACGAGGCTACACGCGCCGAACAGCCAGAACGTCATCGGCGTGCCGATCCCGTCGAGCAGCACGGGGAACGAGAGCGCCACCACGAGGTTCGCGAGCCAGTTGGCGACGGTCACCAACCCCATCGCGCTCCCCCGGACGGCGAGCGGATAGATCTCGGAGATCAGCAGCCAGAACACCGGACCGAGCCCGATGGCGAAGAACGCGACGAACGAGACCAGCGTCAGCGTCGCCAGCCACCCCATTCCGCCGGTCGGGTCCGCGAACTGGAAGACAAGGCCGGCGACGGTGAGCGACCCGATCATCCCACCGGTCCCGACGAGCAGGAGGGGCCGCCGCCCGACGCGGTCGACGAGGAGGATCGCGACGACGGTCATGACGACGTTGACCGTCCCGATGGCGACCGAGGCGAGGATCGACTGCGAGCTGCCGAGCGCGGTCGACTCCAGTATCGTCGGCGCGTAGTACATCACGGCGTTGATCCCGGTGACCTGTTGGAAGACTGCGAGCCCGAGGCCGACGATCAGCGCCGGGCGCATCCACGGGCTGAGCAGGTCGCGGACCCCGTTCCCGGACTGGGCCTCGACGGTCGCCTCGATCTCCGACAGCTCCGACTCGATCTCCCCGTCGCGCGTGCGACGGAGGACGGCGCGAGCCTCGTCGGTCCGGCCCCGCTCGTAGAGCCACCGCGGGCTCTCCGGCATCCGGGACATCCCCGCGGCGAGCACGAGGGCGGGGACCATCCCCGCGCCGAGCATGATCCGCCACGATCCGGAGCCGGAGAAGGCGTAGTTGACGAAGTACGACGAGAGGATCCCCACGGTGACCATCAGCTGGTTCAGCGAGGTGAGCCCCCCGCGGACGGCGGGGGGCGCAATCTCGGAGATGTACAGCGGGCCGACGATCGACGCGAACCCGATGGCGATCCCGTCGATCATCCGCCCCGCGACGAGCACCTCGACGGTGGGCGCGACCGCCATGAGGAACGAGCCGAGGAAGAACACCCCGGCCGACAGCAGGATAAAGCGCTTGCGGCCGATTCGGTCGGACAGCTGCCCGCCGACGGCCGCGCCGGCCGCCGCGCCGACCATCGCGCCGCTGACCACGATCCCCTCCACCAAGGGACTCAGCTCAAAGGCGGTGTCGATGAAGAGGATGGCTCCGGAGATGATCCCCGTGTCGAACCCGAACAGGAGTCCGTTGAGCGCCGCGAGCGCGGAGACGATGTACACGAACCGTCCCCCGTCTCCGCGTATCGCGGCCCGCATATCGGCGGTTGACATGGTGTACCGATCCGGCGCTAATCATCTTTTATTTAGAAGACTTCTGATTTATTATTAATTTACGTATATCCAATATATTTCTGTCAGCGGAGCGCGACGAAATCTACCACTGGGACGGCTTATATTTATTCGGATCCGAATAGTATCTTATTACCGGTCCGCCCGGCAGTCGGGACTCGACGCGTGACAGTGGTACGCCGAACGCGGGCTCGAAACGGTGCCTCGCGCGGCCCTCGCGCTCCGCGGACGCGTCGTCGTTTCGCGAAAAGAGCCCGGTCGGAGCCCCGTCGCCGTGGGCACGGGACGCCCCTCGCGCTACTCCAGCGTGTACGTCTCGTCGCCGTCCAGGACGACGGGCTCGGCGGCGGCCCCCGCCGCCTTCACCTCGCTGACGAACTCCTGCGTCTCGATCTCGATCGGGCCGAACGAGTCGTAGTGCATCGGGAAGACGACGTCGGCGCCGACCCAGTCGGCGGCGATTCCCGCGCCGGCGGGCCCCATGGTGAAGTGGTCGCCGGCGGGCAAGGCGGCGGCGTCCGGCTCGAGGTACGGCGCGATCACGTCGACCATCTCGGACATCAGGCCCGTGTCGCCGGCGTGATAGAAGGTGGTACAGTCCGGGTCGGACTCCTGGGTCGGCTTCTTGTCGCCCACGACGAAGCCGGTCGGCATGCCGCCGGCGTAGTCCGGGTCGTTCTCGATGCCGTTCGAGTGGTCCGCCCGGACCATCGTCACCCACGCGTCGCCGCACTCGACGGTGCCGCCGATGTTCATCCCCCCGGCCGGCACAGTGTTCTCGAGGCCGAAGTTCTCTTGGACGTAGGCGGTCAGCTCCGGGGTGGCGACCACGGTGGCGTCCTCGAACTCGGCCGCGTCGGCGATGTGGTCCGCGTGGCCGTGGGTCAAGAGCAGGTAATCGGGGTCGAGGTCCGCGGGATCGACGTCGGTCTTCGGGTTGTCGAAGAACGGGTCGATGAGCAGCTCCGTGTCGTCGACGACGACGTGCCACGTGGAGTGGCCGTGCCAGGTGAGTTCCATGGTCCGTTCGATGCGTCTCGGCGAACGGTAATAAAACTCGACGCTGCGGATCCCAATCGGCGCGCGATAGAGAGCGGGGCCACGGCGAACCGGTCCGCACCGCGACCGGCGGTGTCTGTTCGTCTCGTCTTCGCAGTTTTTCCGCAGACTGATCAGTTCGAGCGGCGGCCTGCGCAATATCTTCCCGCGAATACAGCCTTAACAATCGGATCGTCCTACGACGCCCGTGACAGTGGAGCCTCGACATGGCGGGTGAGCCGACCGACGAACGCGTCGAGGACGGCTCGAATGACGGCCGATATCGTCACCTCATCGAACACGTTCAGGACGCGGTCGTTGAGTTCACGCTCGCCGACGGAGAGCCAACGGTCAGCGACGTCAATCGGGCGTTCGTCGACGTCTTCGGCTACGAGGCCGACGACATTCGCGGCGAGTCGCTCAACGAGTGGGTCGTCCCCGACTGGAAGCTCGCGGAGGCGAGAGAGTTGGACACGAACACCGCCTCCGGCGCGATCAACTACCAGCAGGTGACCCGTGAGACCGCGACCGGCCTCCGCGAGTTCCTCTACCGGGGGATCCCGTACGCGACCGGCGACGCGGACGACGACACCCCCGACGGCGGCTTCGCGGTCTACACCGACCTCACGGAGGTGTCCAGAAACGAGCGGCGGCTGGAGGTGTTGAACCGGATCCTCCGGCACAACCTCCGTAACAACGCAAACGTCGTCGCCGGCCACACGACGCGGTTGCTGGCCCAACTGGAGGATCGACGCGGCGAGACGGTCGACGTGGCGGCCACGATCGAGCGCGCCGCCCACGAGCTCGAACAGCTGGCCGACGAGGCCAACCACATCCGTCAGGTCCTCGAACATCCGACCGACGAGGTGGCCGACATCGACCCCGAACCGACGGTGCGCGCCGTCGTCGACGACCACCGAGAGCGGACGCCGAGCGCCGACATCGAGATCGAGACCGGCGAGACGGGTCGGGTGATGGCCGACAGCCGGCTCCGGTACGCGGTCGACAGCCTCGTCGACAACGCGATCGAGCACAATCCGAGCCCGGAGCCCCGGGTCCGTCTCCGGATAACGAGCGCGGAGGGCCTCTCGGGCGCGGCGTCCGGGGAGTGGGTCGTGATCCACGTCGAGGACGACGGCCCCCAGATCCCGGCCGACGAGCGGGACGTGATCCGCGACGGATCGGCGATAACGCCGACGCACCACGGAAGCGGGCTCGGGCTCTGGCTCGCTGAGCTGACCGTCGAGACGTTCGGCGGAGAGCTCTCGTTCGGCGCGAGCGACCTCGGCGGGAACGACGTGTCGATCCGGCTCCGCCGGCGGTGAGGAGAGGAGTTAACACGCCTCCGCGCGAACCGACTGTCGATGCCCTCCAAGCGGACCGACGCCCCGCCGCCGACCGACCGGTGTCACGAGTGTGCTCAGGCGGTTCCGGCCGGGGCGAGCTTCTGCCCCGACTGCGGCGCCGACCTCGATGGCCCCGCCGCGTACTGCGCCGAGTGCGGCGAGGCGTTCGACGAGGACGACCGGTTCTGCTCGAACTGCGGCGCGTCGCGGTCGGGCGACGGGTCCGCCCCGGCTGCGTCAGAGAGCCGGACCGACGCGGCCGAGCGCCCGAGCGATGCGGAACGCGCCTCTCGATCGGAGCCGTCCCCAGGCGAGAGCGAGCGCGCCTTCAGGCGCCGCGTTCAGGACCACCTCGACGCCGGGTGGGACGTGGAGCGGGACGACGGCGACCGCGTCGTCCTCGTCGACAGGGGGATCGGCTCCGTCGGCGTCCACATCCTCCTGTTCATCTTCACCAGCGGCATCGGCAACCTGCTGTACGGCTGGTGGCACTACTCCAAGCTGGCCGAACGGCGCCGACTCGTCCGCGGCGACGAGACGACCGCGCGCGCCCCGTCGAGCGTCGACGGTGGCGGCGGTCGGGTCGAGACCGCCTCCGCGTACGTCCTGACCGCGCTGCTGCTGCTGATCGGCGGCTGGATCGCGTTCCTCTCGGTCGAGTCTGGCTCCCCGCCGGCCGCGCTGATCGGCCTCGCGTTCGCGGGGCTCGGCCTCGGCGTCGCTCCGCCAGTCCGCCGACGGCTCGACCGCCGCCACGGGATCACGCGGTTCGGTCGGCAGCGGACGGTCGNCCACCGGATCGTCCGACCGCCCGAGTCCGTCGACGATCCCTGCGTGGTCTGCGGCCAAGAGTTCGACCGCGGACTCGTCAGGCGGCGCCGCGACGAGACGCTCGTCGCCGGCGTCCCCGTCCGCACCCACTCGGTCCGCCACAACCACTACTGCGTCGACTGCGCGCGCTCGGAGGTGTTCGGCGACCGCGTCGACTCGCCGTCGATCGGCGGCCTCGCCGACGAGAGGGTCGCGGTCGACGACGAGGCCGCGGACGGTGGCGCGGGCCGTCCCGCGGACGACGCCGTGGGCGACGGTTCGAGCGCGGAGTCAGCGACTGACTCGGTCCGCGAGTCGGCTGACTCCGCCGAGTGAGTCGGGGCCTCTCCGCCGCGGTCGTCGCTTCCTTCGATGGGTCGTCGCTTGCCCCTCCGCGAACGCTTTTCGGGCGGCCGCCCGTTCGGCCTCGTATGTACCACGTACGGTTCCGCGATCCGGCCGGATCGATCCGCGACGGCGAGTACGACCCGGCGACCGACACGGTCGCCTTCGGCGGCGAGGCGTACGCGCTCTCGGACCCCGCGATCGACGTGCTCGCGCCGAGCGAGCCCTCGAAGATCGTCTGTATCGGCCGCAACTACGCCGACCACGCGGAAGAGCTCGGGAACGACGTGCCCGACCGCCCGCTGCTCTTCCTCAAGCCGCCGAACGCGGTGGCGAGCCACGGCGACACCGTGACCGTCCCGGCCGGCAAAGACCGGATCGACTGGGAGGCGGAGTTCGCGGTCGTGATCGGCGAGCAGTGTAAGGCGGTCGACGCCGCCGACGCCATGGAGGTCGTCGCGGGGTTCACCTGTATGAACGACGTGTCGAACCGCGACGACCAGAACCGCGAGCAGAACTGGGTGCGCGGGAAGGCGTTCGACGGCGCCGCGCCGCTCGGCCCGGTCCTCGCGACGCCCGACGAGGTTCCCGCCGACGCGAGCGTCGAGCTCCGCGTCAACGGCGAGACGAAGCAGTCGAGCGACCGCGAGCACATGATCTTCGACGTGCCGACGCTGATCGAGGAGATCACGACGTACCTCACGCTCGAGCCCGGCGACGTCATCGCCACTGGCACGCCGGAGGGGGTCGGCGCCCTCTCTGGCGGGGACACGGTGGAGATCGAGATCGAGGGCGTCGGCACGCTCGAACACGACGTTCGCGTCCCCTGAACGCCCGGACCGACCGACCTGTCCGGCCGTTCCTGTAGCTCGGTACCACACCTCGTTTCCGGTGAACGCTTATATGCCAGCCCCCGGAGTCGGAGGTATGGAGACCAGTTCGTTCGTCGCCGAACCTTGACGGCACCGTCGCGGCGCGATCCGACGCCGGCCGGCCCCGTCGGACGCGGGACAACCGGTCCGAATCGGATCGACCGATCGGACGCGCCGCCGAGACCGCACGCGGAGCGGAGACGCTCCCCTCTCCGGGCCGACGCGAGCGCCCGACCGAATGTCACGAGACGACGACGCGACGAACGAACGCGACGAATCGAGCGGACCGAGCACAACCGAGACCGACGCCGCACACAGCGATGCGACCCGAGCGATAGTCGCGGCGCGGTCCGAGGACGACCCGCCAGACACAACGGAGATCCGCGAGCTGGCCGCTGCGGCCGGCTACGCGGTGGTCGGCGAGGTCACCCAGCGACGGCGCGAGGACCCGACCTACGACCTCGGGCGCGGGAAGGCGGAGGAGCTGATGCGGCTCGCGGCCGACGCCGACGCCGAGGCCGTCATCTACGACGGCAGCCTGTCGCCGGGACAGACGTTCTCACTCGGCGACCTGCTGCCGACCGGGACCGCGGTCGTCGACCGCCCGCGATTGGCCTTGGAGCTGTTCGCCGACGCCGCCGACTCGCGGGCCGCCGACCGACAGCTGGAGCTGGCGCGGCTCCGCTACGAGCTGCCGAGACTCCGGGAAGCGGTCGCCCGCGACGCGAGCGAGGACGTGCGCCTCCGGCCGGAGGGCGACAGCCGCGTCCTCGACGTCGAGAAGCGGATCGAGTCGGCCGAGCGCGCGCTCGACGAGATCGCCGACGACCGCGCGGCGCGCAGGGCGGAGCGCCGCGACGCCGGGTTCGACCTGATCGCCCTCGCGGGCTACACCAACGCCGGGAAGTCGACGCTGGCGCGGCGGCTCGCGGACGAGGTCGACGACCCCGATTTCGGTGCCGAGGCCTCGGATCGGCCCGCAGCGCGCGCCGACACGGCCGCGGGGGACCCGGCGGACGACGCCGGTGCGCTCGCGGTCGCCGACCGCCCGTTCGAGACGCTCTCGACGACCACGCGCCGCGCGACCGTCGCCGGACGGCGCACCCTGCTTACGGACACCGTCGGGTTCCTCGACGGGCTGCCGCACGAGGCGGTGCGCTCGTTCCGCGCCACCATCGACGCGGTCCGGGCCGCCGACTGCGCGCTGCTCGTCGTGGACGCGAGCGACGACCCCGCGGCCCTCCGTCGGAAGCTCAGCGCGTCGCTGTCGGCGATCGAAGCGACCGACGGCCCGGTCGTCCCCGTCCTGTCGAAGGTCGACGAGGTCGATGCCGACGGGCTCGCGTCCGCCGTCGAGGCGTACGAAACCGTCGTCGCCGAACTCGGCCCGCGGGACGCGCCCGTCGCCGACGCGCTCCGGTCGCCGGTTCCGGTGAGCGTCCGGGACGAGTCGGGGCTCGGCGACCTCGCGGACGCGGTGGCGGACGCGCTGCCGACGGCGACGGCGACCGTCGAGGTCCAGAACGGCGGGGACGCGCAGGCC
>P_A23_Liq_2_FmtDRAFT_1000070_pt1 | contig 22050 bp, 20 predicted proteins | sample PonA232FremontCA_FD_10599 | JGI IMG/M metagenome (IMG submission 10599) | reverse complement strand
CCGCCACCACACCCCGCCGGCCGTCACCCTCTGGGCCCTCACTCCATCTCGGTCTCCAACTCCTCGCTGAGCGGCTCGTCCGGCTGGTCGACCGTCCCGTCGCCGCCGGTCACGTCGTCGGCAGACTCGATGGCCTCCTCGCCGTCGCCGACGACCTCGTCCATCTCCGCGATGGCTTCCTCGCCGTTCTCCTCCATCCCGTCCATCCCCTCGATGTCGCCCAACTGGCCGATGATCTCGTCGATGTCGTCCAGGCCGAGCATCTCGCGGGTGTCGTCTTCGAACTCCAACGAGTCGAGCCCCTCGGAGTCCTGCACGCTGGAGCCGGTCAGCGTCTTGCCGTACCGACCGACCAACGAGGTGAGCTCCTGCGGGAGTACGAACGTCGTCGACTCGCCTTGCCCGATCGACTCCAGCGTCTCCATCCCGCGCTCGATGATCGCCCGCTCGCCCATCGACTTGGCGGACTTCGCACGCAACACCGTCGAGATGGCGTCTCCCTGTGCCTCCAGGATCTGGCTCTGTTTCTCACCCTGTGCACGGATGATGTTGGACTCCTTCTCTCCTTCCGCCTCCTCGATCGCAGAGCGCCGTTCACCCTGCGCCTCCAGGATCATCGCACGGCGTTTCCGCTCGGCGGAGGTCTGTTGCTCCATCGCCTGTTGGACATCCTTCGAGGGGTTGACCTCCCGAACCTCGACGGACTCCACCCGAATCCCCCACTCGTCTGTGGGCTCGTCCAGCTCCTTCCGGATACGAGCGTTGATCTCCTGGCGCTTGTTCAGCGTGTCGTCGAGATCCATGTCGCCCAGCACCGCTCGTAGCGTCGTCTGTGCGAGGTTCGATACTGCAGTCTTGTAGTCTTCGACCTCGAGGAACGCCTTCTTCGCGTCCATCACTTTGATGTAGACGACGGCGTCGGCGGTCACCGGGGAGTTGTCACGCGTGATGGCCTCCTGGCGCGGCACGTCCAACGTCTGTGTCCGCATGTCGAACGCGTACGTGTTGGAGACGAACGGTTCGACGAAGTTGATCCCGGGCTCCAACAGTTCGTCGTACTGCCCGAACACCGTCTTCGCCTTCTTGTCGTAGGCGTCGACGATCACCACCGACTGCCAGACGGTGGTTACCGCCAACACGAGAAAGAGCATTCCGACGATTGCGAGGGTGAATCCGGACTGTAGCAACAGCGGGTCCATAACCCCTGGTACGTGAGACCGACTCGTAAGTGTTCCTACTGTGTTCAGTTTCCGAACCGTCGGCCCGCCGGCGTCTGCCGATCTCTCCCGTCGTCGGGAGCGTAGACACGCTTATGACCGCGGGGTCGCCATCGAGCGTGTGGACCGGAGACTGGTCGCGCTTCTCGTCTGTCTCTCCGTCGTCGTCGCCGGCTGCGGAACCGTCGGCTCGTCGACAGAACCCAGTCCAGTCGTCGACCGCTCGGACGACGACCGACTCGGTGTCGAGAGTGGCGTCTCGGCCGACGCTTCGCTCGACGTGACGACCTCCGGTGGGCTCGATCGGTGGGAGCTGGCCGCGGTCGTCGACCGGACGATGGCGCGGGTGGAACTGCTCCGCGGGCTGGAGTTCGTCGAGTCGGTCGACCTCCGGATCGTGTCGCGGTCGGAGTTCCGCGCCGACGAGCGGTTCGGCGGCGACGGTCGTGCCCACCGACGCCTCCGTGCACAGGTGCACGAGGCGACGTTCCTGCTGGGAGAAGCCGACTCTGTCTCGGACGCCTACGACCGACTGTACGGCGACCGGGTCGCCGGCTACTACGACGCGACCGCCGACGAGATCGTCGTCGTCGCCGACGCCGACCAGATCGACACCCGGACGCTGGCGCACGAACTCGTCCACGCACTCCAGGATCAACACTTCGGCGCTCGCCCGACGGACAGCCGCGACGCGCGGGCGGCCGTGACCGGGCTCCGAGAGGGTGACGCCCGCTACGTCGACACGTTGTACGCCGAGCGCTGTGGGACGGAGTGGTCGTGTCTCCAGTCGCCAGACGACGACACGGGAACCGACTACGACCGCGACCTGTTCGCGATGGTGTACCAGCCGTACGCGGACGGGGCGCAGTTCGTCCACGAACTCCGCCAACGGGGCGGTTGGGACGCCGTCGACGCCGCCTACGCCGACCCGCCGACCACGACGGAACAGACAATCCACCCCGATTCCTACCCCGACGAGACGGCCGTCTCGGTGACCGTGACGGATCGCTCCAGCGGCGAGTGGCAGCCGGTCCCCGGCGCGGAAAACGAAACGCTCGGCGAACTCGGCGCGTACGTCACCTTGCTGGCCAGCGGGGCAGTCGACACGGCGACCCACGATAGTTCCGACGGCCCGTACTCGCCACGGAACTACAGCCACCCGGCGACGACCGGGTGGGCTGGCGACACGTTCGTCCCCTACACCGACGACAACGACCGCGCGGGTTACGTCTGGAAGCTCCGGTGGGACTCCCCAGCGGACGCCCGGGCGTTCGCCGCCGCGTACCGCGAGGGACTCGGGGCGCTGGGTGCTCGCGCCGTCGGTGACGGGGTGTACGTCGTTCCCGGCGGCGGGTTCGCGGACGCGTTCCGGGTCGAGCGGGACGGCGACACCGTGGTGGTGACGAACGCGCCGACCGTCTCTGATCTCGACCAGATTCGAACACCGGAGTGAGGTGTCGGGATCGACAACGATCCGAAACACACTCGCCGGTCGAGGGACACGGCCGAGGCGTGCCTGGACCGACCGATACACCCACGACTGCACCCGGCGCGACGGTAGCCTCTCCAGCAGTGCCTCACCGGCGTCACGACGCGTCTCGCCCGGAACTGGCAGAGACGCTCGCGACCGCACTCCACCGGCTCGTCGCCGTCGAGTCGGTCGGACTCCCGACGGAGCGGTGTGTCGGGCTACGGGCGAGTGGTGACGTGGTGGTGGCGCGACTCCGTGCCGACGAACGACCGGCGACGACCGATCTCGACGTGCTCACCGACGAGGCCGTTCGAGCAGTCCAGAGAGTCGATCACGCGGCTAACTTCGGCGAAGTGTCGCGACTGACCGAGGCGCTGTCGGTGGTGTTGTCGGTCGTGACGGAACTCGGGCGACGGCGAGACTGAGCCGACCCGGACCGAGTAGCTCCCGACGATCGTGTCAGACCGGCTCTCCGAACGCGTACATCGTGTTCTGGCCGGTCACCTCGACCTCACAGAAGTCGCCGGGTTCGAGTCCGTACTCCGGGGCGTTCTGGACGATCACCTGTCGATAAGCGCCGTCGCGGCACTTCACGGAGTCGGCGGTCCCCTGCTCGACCACGAGCACCTCGTGACGGTCGCCGACCATCGACTCGTGGGCCCGTTCGACGATGTCGCGTTTGACGGCGCTCATCTCCTTCGAGCGTTCCTTCTTCAAGGTCCCGCCCAACCCCTTCATCTCGGCGGCGTCCGTCCCCGGCCGCTTCGAGAAGCGGGTGACGTTCACCTTCTCCGGGCGCACCTCCCGGAGCAACGCCATCGACTGCTCGTGGTCGTGGTCCGTCTCCGTCGGGAACCCGACGACGAAGTCCGTCGACAACGTCCAGTGGGCGAGTCTGTCGTCGAACGTCTCGACGATCTCGGTGAACTTCTCGACGCGGTGTTGTCGCCGCATGTCGGCCAACACGTCGTCCGAGCCGGACTGTACGGGCAGGTGGATGAAGTTGTACAGCTCCTCGTTGCGGGCGAACACCTCGACGAGGTCCTCGTGGATGCCGTGAATCCCGCCGGGGTTGGCCATCCCGACGCGAACCCGGAACTCGCCGTCGATGTCACAGATTCGGTCGAGCAACTCCGGCAGCTTCCGCTCGCCGGTGTCCCAGCCGTAGACACCGGTGTCCTGACCGGTGACCCGGATCTCGCTGGCACCGGCGTGGACGAGCGCCCGCGCCTTCTCGACGTTGTCCGCGACCGGCGGGGAGTCGATCCGCCCGGTGGCGAACTTCGTGATACAGTACGAACAGTTCGACGTGCAGCCCCGCGCGATGGGGAGGATCCCCACCTCCCCGTCCAGGATCGGCTCGGTCCCCGCCGTCGGGGTCGGACACTCCCCGTTGCGGACCGCCGTCGGCACGTCGTCCCAGTGGAGCACCTGTGCGTCCACGTCGGCCGACTCGAACTCCTCGCCCTGTGCGAGCGCCATACAGCCGGTGACGATCAGATCCGCGGTCGTGTCGTCCAACTCCTCGGCACGCCGGAGCATGTTCCGTTCCGTCTTCTCGACGACCGTGCAGGTGTTGAGGATCGCCACGTCGGCTTCGTCTGGACCGTCGGCCGGGCGGTGGCCCCCGTCGCGGAGCGACCGCTCGATTCGGCGGCTCTCCCCCTGGTTGGAGGTGCAGCCGTACGTCTCGATGTGGTAGGTCGCCATCTACCCGCGGTAACGGAGCCGGGCGAATGAGGGTTGTGGTGTCCCGCTCGGCGGCTCGTGATCCTCTCACACACCCGTCGTAGAGCTTTTAGGCCACGGTGTGCCCCACAGAGTGAGATGTTCCCCGAACTGATCGAGACCGACCGCCTCCGTCTCGAGCGCCACGACACCGCCGTCACCCCCAGACAGTTCTACGCCGCCAGCGGTGCCGGCCAGACGGACACGATCGACGAGGAGACCGCGTTCGTCTCCTGGGAGCCGAACCCGCACCCGAAGAAGACCCACGACCAAACCCGACGATTCGCCGACCAGTGGGACAGCCGCGAGGGAGCCAGCTACGCCGTAATCCCACGCGAGGGTGAACCCGGTGCCGGCCACTACGCCGGCAACACCGGCGTCGCGTTCGACTGGGACACCCAGACCGCGACGCTGGGCGTGTGGCTCCGTGAGCCCCACTGGGGGCGAGCGTACTCCGCCGAGCGGGCGGTCGCGTTGGCACGGCTCGTCTTCGACCGACTCGATCTCGACCTACTGGCGACGGAGGTGATCCCGGCCAACGAGCAGTCGATCCGAGCCGTCGAGAAGTACGTCGACCGCCTCGGCGGCCATCACGAGGGCCGGTTCCGCAACCGGATCGCGATCGAGGGCGGCGATGTGGTCGACGTCGAACGCTACAGCGTCTCCCACGAGGAGTACGAGACGACCGTCGACGAGCCGCGGGCGACGTTCGTCGAGGAACTCGAACAGCCGACGCTCGCGGGTGTTCCGCCCGCGGAGGTCGTGTGGACGCCGGAGGAACCCGACCGGCCGAGCACCGAGGAACCCACTCGATGACCGAGCGCCGAGACGCCGATCCACACGATCTCTTCCCGGCGACGATCGAGACGGAACGACTCCGACTCGAATCCGTCGACGGTGCGATCGACACGTTGGAGACGTACGAGATCTGTGCGGGCGACGACGGGATCGAGGCCGTCACCCGGTGGATGCCGTGGGAGCTACACGACCACCCCGACGAGACGGCGGGGTTCCTCACCGCCGAGCGGGCGGCGTGGGCAGACGGGACGAACGCGGGCTACGTCGTCCGCCCCCGCGAGGGAGAGGTCGGCGCGGGCGAGGTGGCCGGCTTCTGTGGGCTGGCCTGCCACTGGGAGCTGTCGGTGGGGTCGTTGGGGCTGTGGCTCCGTCGCCGATTCTGGGGGCGGGGGTACTCCGGCGAGCGCGCGACGGCACTCGTCGAACTGGCGTTCGACCGACTCGACCTGGAGACCGTCGTGACCGGCCACGTCGCCGGCAACGAGAAGTCGGCGGCGGCGATCCGCCGGTACGTCGACCGCCTCGGCGGTCGGCGCGACGGCGTCGAGCGCAACTCTCTCGCGTTCCCGGACGGGACAGTCCACGACGAGGCCCACTACTCGATCCGGCAGTCGGAGTGGCGAGCCGCGACCGACGGTGGAACGAGCGTGCTCTGAACGCTCCCAACGACTGCTCCGGTTCACGGTGACCGTCGAGGCGAGACGCCGACGCTGTCCCGGTCGGACGGCCGTGTCACTCCGGTCGGTTCGACGGACCCGAGGCCGTCGTGAACGACGAGTCAGTTCACCGGTCGTTCGACTGACTGGGTTGTGGCGTCGACTCGTCGACAGAGTCGGTCTCTGGTGGGGGTGTCGGCGAGAGTCTCGTCGTGGCGGTCTCGTCGTCGAGCCCCGGCCGTCGTTCCCCACGAACACGGGCCCGTTCGAGAACGAGTTTGGCAATCCCACCACCAGTGGCACCGACGACAACCCACGAGAACTGTGGTGCCGACTCGGCGATGCCCGGAGCCACGAGGAGTTCGACGACGGCGACGACCGCGATCACAGCGATGAAGAGCGGAAACAGTCCGAACCCGTACACCAACAGGTAGGTCACCTGCATGTCGAGCACCACGTACGCCGTCAGTCGTTCGTGTCTCCCGGTTGCAACGTGACACCGATAGAAGCGAGCCACCTGCGCGAGAACGAGAACAGCGCCGACGGCGGCGACAACCGGCCGTTCGAGCACGACGAGCGCGTCGATCAGCCCCGAGACGGTCCCGCCGCTGTTCCGACCGAGCCCTCCGTTCTCGGCGGCGATACCGCTGCCGACGCCGAGCACGAGGATCGACATCAGGAGCAACACCGGAACGACGAACCGGAGATTCTTGGGGTAGACCGACAGACCCCCCGGCAGTGACAGCCGCGAGTCCGTCCCGAACCGACTGTCGATCCACCCGACTGGCCCCGGTAAGAAGAGGTTCCCACGGGCTTCGACGTTCCCTTCTGGCTTCGTGACCATCGCGACCCCGCCGTACAGGAGCCACACCGTCGCGAGGTCGAGGAACAACCACACACCGACCACACGGAGGCCCACGTCGAGCACGACGACCGTGCTCACGACGAGCACCGTCGGAACTGCGAGGATCGCGAAGTCGACCCGTTCGTCGTCCATCTCGAGATCGGGGTATAGTACCGACCCTCGTGGTATGTAATTTTTGATACGTGTAGCCGGCCACAGTGACAGGCAGACGGGGTGGTGGTGGCGACGGTGCCACGTCGGGACCCCCCGACGACGAGCCGAAAGCGTCGAGTGCGGCACGACCCCGTACGGCGGCGGGACCAGTCTGGTGTGACCGCCTGAATCTGTTTCGGTTCCCACAACGACCGCCGAGACGACACCCCGAAGTCGTTCCGCACCCGACGCGTGTGTATGAACGAGTCCGGCCCGCAGGCGCTCGTCGATCAGGCGACGTTCCGCGAGCGTGTCGAGTCCGGTGTCTACCCCGACTGGGCCCACACCCACTGGGAGAGCTTCTACGAGGGACTCACCGGCGAACGCGACGGCGAACCGTTCCCGTGTTTCTTCGGGAAGGAGTCAGTCGCCGCCGGCGACCCACTGTACACGCTCGTCCCGTCGACGACGGACCCCGACGCACTGTTGCGGCTGCGCGACACGCTCCGGGAGTACCTCCGTGTCTGGCAGGACCACAACCAGCGGGCGTCGCTGGTGACGTTCTTCCAGCCACCGGAGGGGGAACTGTCGGAAGCCGAGTACCACGAACGCCTCTGGCACGTCCTCCAGTTCCTCCACGTCCACGACCCCGAGCCGTGGCCCGAAGACATTCCGACGGAGGCAGACGACCCCTACTGGGAGTTCTGTTTCGACGGCGAACCGATCTTCCCGACCTGCCGGGCACCGTTCTACGACGACCGGCAGAGCCGGTACTGTCCGGTCGGGCTGGAGATTACGTTCCAACCGCGCGCGTTGTTCGAGAGTATGGGCGTGACGGGCGACACCGAGGCGGGTCAGCGCGCCCGCGACACGATCCAGGACCGACTCACGGAGTACGACGGGGTCTGCCCGCACGCCGACCTCGGCGACTGGGGGCAGGACGGTGACCGCGAGTGGGCACAGTACATGTTGGAGTCGGACCCGACACAGTCGCCCGACGAGTGCCCCATCGACGTGACACGCGACCACCCGAAGGTCACGCCGACGGTCGACCCCGTCGCCGGTGGTGGGTCGTCGTGACCGGACCGGCGCTGGTGTTGGTCGACCTCCAACGGGGGTTCCACGCCGACGGCTGGGGCCCGCGCAACAACCCGGGCGCAGAGGACCGTGCGCGCCGGCTCCTCGCCGCGTGGCGCGAAGCGGGCTGGCCGGTCGCACACGTCCGTCACGACTCGACGGAGCCCGACTCCCCGCTGCGGCGCGACGCCCCCGGGTTCGCCTTCCTCGACGGGCTCGGACCCGACGGCGACCGAACCTCGGAGGCGACGTTCACGAAACGGGTCAACGGCGCGTTCCGAGAGACGGGACTCGACGGCTGGCTCCAGACACTCGGTGTCGACCGAGTCGTCGTCGCCGGGCTCACCACGGACCACTGCGTGTCGACGACCGTCCGCGGCGCGGAGAATCTGGGGTACGACACCCTCCTCGTCCGTGACGCGACCGCCACCCACGACCGAGAACTCGACGGGGAGACGGTCCCCGCGAGCGAGGTCCACCGCACCGCACTCGCACACCTCGACGGGGAGTTCGCGACCGTCACGACGGCCGACGACGTGATCGGACGGTTCGACCTCGGGTGAGCGGCTGGCCCGTGGCGGGACCGACGGCTCTCGGCCGTCACTCCCGCCGCGCGGCGGGGTTCGTCACCGCGCCGCCGGCCGCCGACCCGAACGACCGACCGTACTTCGCCATCACACCGGCGTCGTGGCCGTGGGCCGGCGGCTCGTAGTCGGCGAGTCTGCGCTCGATCTCCGCGTCGCTCAGATCCACCGCGAGCGTCCGCTCGGGCACGTTCACCCGGACGGTGTCGCCGTCCTCCAACGCCGCGATCGGCCCGCCGGCGGCTGCCTCCGGCGCGACGTGGCCCACCATCGGCCCGCGGGTCGCGCCCGAGAACCGACCGTCCGTCAGCAGTGCCACGTCGTCCTCGTGGCCCTGGCCGACGACCGCGGCGGTGACACCCAACATCTCGCGCATTCCCGGGCCGCCACGTGGCCCCTCGTTGCGGATGACGAGCGTGTCGCCCGACTGGAGGTTGCCCTCCTGCACCCACGCCATCGCCGACGCCTCGTCTTCGAACACGCGGGCCGGCCCCTCGTGTTCGACCACGTCGTCACCGGTCACCTTCAGCACCGAGCCGTCGGGCGCGAGATTGCCGTCCAAGACGACGATCGCACCCTGTTCGTGGATCGGGTCGTCGACCGGCCGGACCACTTCGGGGTCGACCTCGTCGTCGGCCGGCAGGTCGAGGTGGTCGATCTCCTCGGCGATCGTCCGCCCGGTCACCGTCCGGGCGTCGCCGTGGAACAGCCCCGCCGCCAACAACCGCCGGATCACGACCGGCACACCCCCCTGCCGGTGGAGATCCGCCATCACGTAGCTCCCGCCGGGGCGGAGGTTGGCGATGTGGGGCGTCCGCCGAGAGATCTCGTCGAAGTCCCCGATGTCGAGATCGACTCCGGCCTCCGCGGCCAACGCCAACAGGTGGAGCACGGCATTCGTCGACCCGCCGACCGCGACTTGGAGTGCGATCGCGTTCTCGAAGGACGCCCGGCTCAACACGTCCGACGGGCGGCGGCGAGCGGCGACCGCGTCGAGTGCCGTCGCGCCGGCCCGCTCGGCGACCGCGCGGCGTTCCTCCGTCGGTGCGGGCGCGGTCGCAGAGCCGAGCGGTGCCAGCCCCAGCCCCTCCGAGATCGTCGCCATCGTGTTGGCGGTGTACATCCCCGCACACGACCCCTCGCCGGGACAGGCGGCGTGTTCCAACTCCTCCAACTCCGCGCGACTCAGCTCACCCTCGGCGTGGGCACCGACGCCCTCGAACACGTCCTGGATCGTCACCTGCTCCCCTCGGAACTCGCCGGGGAGGATCGTCCCGCCGTAACAGAAGACGGTCGGCAGGTCCGTCCGGATCGCCGCCATCATCATCCCCGGGAGGTTCTTGTCACAGCCCGCGACCGTCACGAGCGCGTCGAGTGACTCCCCGAACGCGACCAGTTCGACGGAGTCGGCGATTACCTCCCGGGAGACGAGTGAGGCCTTCATCCCCTCCGTCCCCATCGAGATGGCGTCACTGATCGTGATCGTCCCGAACTCCACCGGCATCCCGCCGGCGGCGTCGACACCGTCGTGGGCCGCGTCCGCAACGTCGTCCAAGTGGACGTTACACGGTGTCACCTCCGCTGCGGGGTTGGCGATGCCGACCATCGGCGACGCCAGATCGTCGTCGTCGTACCCCATCGCCCGGAACATCGACCGGTGTGGGGCTCGGTCCGCGCCGGTCGTCACCTCGGCACTCGGGAGGTCGGGGTCTTTCTCGGCCGGCGTCTGCTCGCCGGAGTCTGTCTCTTCGGCTCGTCGCTCGTCGGATCGTTGGCTGCTCATGGTGTCGTGTGTCGTCGGCTCGGTCGTCGCGCTGTGCTGTCGTCGTGCGGGTCGGTCCTCGCTCCGATCGTTTCTCCCGTCGCCGCGGATCACAGTCGGTCGATCACCGCCCGGGTCACTGCGTCGGTCGTCGCCTCCCCACCCAGATCCGGTGTGCGGGGGCCGTCCGAGAGCACACCCTCGACGGCGGTCCGGACTGCCGCGCCCGCCTCGTCGTGGCCGAGGTGCTCCAACATGAGCGCCGCCGACAACACCGTCGCCGTCGGGTTGGCGACACCCTCGCCCGCGATGTCGGGCGCGGTGCCGTGGACCGGCTCGAACAGCCCGCCCTCGCGGCCGACGTTCGCGCTCGGCAACAACCCCAGCCCGCCGACCAACCCGGCGGCCAGATCCGACAACACGTCACCCGCCAGGTTCGGCGTGATTACCACCTCGTGTGCCGCCGGGGTCTGGACGAGTTCCGTCGCGAGTGCGTCCATCAGTGCCGTCTCGTAGTCGGCGTCCCGTTCGTCGCCGACGGCCCTCACCGTCTCGCGGAACAACCCGTCGGTCGCCCGCATCACGTTCGCCTTGTGGGCGACCGTCACCGACAGTTCGCGGTCGGCGGCGTAGTCGAAGCCGAACTCGGCGATCCGGCGGGAGGCCTCGCGTGTCACCACGCGGGTCGTCGTCGCCACGCCGTCCGCGAGTTCCGCCTCGTGGCCGGCGTACACCCCTTCGGTGTTCTCCCGGACGAAGACGAGGTCCGTCGCCGGCTGGAGCGCGTCGACACCCGGGAACGCCCGCACGGGCCGGACGTTCGCGAACGAACCGACCGCCTCCCGTAGCGGCAAGATCACGTCCGCGGCCGTCTCCCCGGCCGCACCGAACAGGACGGCGTCGGCTGCAGCCGCACGCTTTCGGGTCTCGTCGGGCAACGCCGCCCCCGTCCGCTCGGCGACGGCGTCACCCGCGGCCGCCGCCGCGAACGACACCGGAGCGTCGGTCGCCTCTACGACCTCCACTGCGGCGGGGACGACCTCGTGGCCGACACCGTCACCCTCGATCACGAGCACCTCGTCGGTCACTGGTCACCACCCGAAGTGTTGGTTCCTGCCCCACTCCCGTCGCCCTCGTCGACGTACGGGAGCCGTGCGGCAGTCTCGGCGACCCGGTCTAAATTCGCGCGCATCATACTCGTCGTGTCCCACTGGCCGTCGATCAGGGCGGCGCGTGCCGACTCGTCGATCCCGACGGACACTTCCCGGCCGTCGTACACGACCCGTTCGCGCGTCACGTCGATCTCGACGCCGGCGTCGGGGTCGTCGGCGACGAACGCGCGGAGGTCGTCGACCGTCTCCCGGTCGGCCGTGACGGTCGGCACCCCCAGCGACGAACAGTTGTCGGCGAAGATCTCGGCGAACGAGACCCCGACGATCCCGCGAATCCCCCAGCGGAGCAACGCCTGCGGGGCGTGCTCTCTGGAGGAGCCACAGCCGAAGTTCTCCCCGACGACGAGGATTCGCGCTCCTCGGTAGGCCGGCCGGTCGAACGGGTGGTCTCCGAGTTCGCCGTCCTCGTCCCGGCGCTCGTCGTAGAAGACGTACTCCCCCATCTCGTCGAAGGTGACCTCCTTCAGGAACCGCGCGGGGACGATCTGGTCGGTGTCCACGTCGTCACCCGGCAACGGGAGTCCGGTGCCGGCGACCCGACGGACGGCCGACCCACGCTCTGGGAGGTCGCTCACTGCTCACCCCCCTGCGCGTCGGCCGTCTCGGTCACCACCCGTGGGTCGGCGATCTCCCCACGGACGGCCGAGGCGGCGGCAGTCGCCGGACTCGCGAGCACCGTCCGGGCGTCCGTCGACCCCTGTCGCCCGACGTAGTTCCGGTTCGACGCCGACACACACAGTTCGTCACCGACCAACTCGTCGCCGTTCATCGCCAGACACATCGAACACCCCGCCTCGCGCCACTCGAAGCCGGCCGCGCGGAACGTCTCGTCGACGCCCGCCGCCTCCAGTTCCTGCCGGACGGTCTCGGAGCCGGGGACCGCCAACCCCCGGACGCCGTCCGCGATCTGGCCGACGGCGTCCGCGTCGACATCACCCCCGACGGCGTCCGTCTCGTCGGGGCCGCGTCCCTCCAACACGGCGGCCGCCCGGCGGAAGTCCGACACCCGGCCGTTCGTACACGTTCCGAGGAACACCACGTCGACGGGCGTGCCGGCCATCGGCTCGCCCGGCGTCGCGCCGGTGTGAGCCTGCGCCTCGCGGGCGGCCTCGCGTTCGCCTTCCGGGAGATCGGCGGGCTCGGGCACCGGTTCGTCCACGCCGACGGCCTGTGCGGGGTTGGTCCCCCACGTGACGAGCGGGGAGATCTGGTCGGCGTCGATCTCCACCACGTCGTCGTAGGTCGCGTCCGGCTCCGACCGGATCGCCTCCCACTCCTCGCGAGCCGCCGCGAACGCCTCGCCCTCCGGCGCGAACGGTCTTCCGCGCAGGTAGTCGTAGGTGGTCTCGTCCGGTTGGACGTACCCCGCCCGCGCACCACCCTCGATGGACATGTTACACAGAGCGAGTCGCCCCTCGATGTCCAACGCGCGGATCGCCGGCCCACCATACTCGTAGACGTGACCGACGCCGCCGTCGACACCCAACTGTCTGATGATCGTCACGATCACGTCCTTCGCGCTCACCCAGTCGTCGAGTTCGCCGGTCACCTCGATCCGACGAACCGACTGCTTCTCGGCGGCGATACACCCCGTCGCGAGCACGTCCCGGATCTGTGAGGTGCCGATCCCCACCCCGACCGCGCCGAGTGCGCCGTGTGTCGAGGTGTGGGAGTCACCACACGCGACGGTCATTCCCGGCCGTGTGAGCCCCTGTTCGGGCGCGACGACATGGGTGATCCCCTGTCGGTCGTCACCCAGCCCGAAGAACCGGATGCCGGCCTCGGAGACGTTCCGTTCCAGCTCCGACAGCATCGTCTCTGCCTGCCCGTCCGCCAACGGACGGTCCCGCTCGGCGGACGCCGTTGGGACGATGTGGTCCGTCGTCGCCACCGTCCGTTCCGGGAACGCGACTTCGATCCCGCGTTCGCGCAACATCCCGAACGCCTGCGGGCTGGTCACCTCGTGCATCAGGTGGAGCCCGACGAACAACTGGTCGCGGCCGTCCGGCAGTTCCGTCACCGTGTGTCGGTCCCACACCTTGTCGTACAGTGTGCCCTCGCTCATACCGCGTCCACCTCCGGCGTCTCGTCGGTCTCACTCTCTGTCTCGTGATCCGGGTCGCCGTCCGCCGCTCCGCCACTCCACGCGAACAACTCCCGGAGTTCCGCACCCACTGCTTCCATCTCGTGTTCTGCGGCGGCGGTGCGGTGTTGGCCGAACGCCGGCCGGCCCGCCCGGTTCTCCGTGATCCACTCGCGGGCGAAGGTGCCGTCCTGCACCTCTTCGAGCACCTGCTCCATGTTCGCCCGCACGTCGTCGTCGATCACGTCGTCCCCGCGGGTGAGGCCGCCGTACTCCGCGGTGTCGGAGACGGAGTGCCACATCTCCGTCGTCCCACCCTCGTACAACAGGTCGACGATCAGCTTCATCTCGTTGAGACACTCGAAGTAGGCCATCTCCTCGCTGTAGCCCGCGTCCACGAGCGTCTCGAAGCCGGCCTCAATCAGTTCCGTCACCCCGCCACACAGGACGGCCTGCTCGCCGAACAGGTCCGTCTCCGTCTCCTCCTGGAACGTCGTCTCGACGACTCCCGCCCGCGTACAGCCGATCGCCTGGGCGTACGCCAACCCGATCTCGTGGGCCTCACCCGAGGCGTCGCGGTACACCGCCAGCAGTCCGGGCGTCCCCTCGCCACGGCGGTAGTCCCGCCGGACGATGTGACCCGGCCCCTTCGGCGCGACCATCGTCACGTTCACCGACTCCGGTGGTTGGATCTGGTCGTAGTGGACGTTGAACCCGTGGGCGAACTGGAGGGTGTCACCCGCCGACAGCTCCGGCTCGATCTGCTCGTACACCGCCGGCTGGACCGTGTCCGGCACCAACACCGAGACGAGATCCGCCTCGCTGGCCGCCTCGGCGGGTGTCGCGACCCGCAGCCCGTCCTCGCGTGCGATCGGCCGGGAGTCGGAGTCCTCCCGGAGTCCGACCACCACGTCCACCCCGCTGTCCGCGAGGTTCTGGGCGTGGGCGTGGCCCTGGCTCCCGTACCCCAACACTGCGACCGTCCGCTCGGTGATGTACGACTCGTCTGCGTCTCCCTCGTAGTAGATCTCCGTGTCACTCATGGCTCGTCTGTGTCGGTGTCGTCGGCCGATCGTTCGCTCGTCGCTCCGCCGTCGGTACGTGTGTGTGCCGCCGGGGCGTCGGACGCGAAGTCCGGCGGTGGTGCGCCGTGGTGGGCCGCCTCGTACACGGTCGTCGCCGACCGTTCGAGCGCGGTCGTCCCGGTCCGGGACACCTCCCGGAGCCGGAACCGCGCGAACGCGTCGATTGCGTCGTCGACAGTCCGTTTCGACCCAGTCACTTGGACCGTCGCGGCCGCCGGCCCGACCGCGACCACCTCGGCGTCGTGCATCCCCGCCAACGCCTCCACCTCACCCGGGTCCTCACAGTCGACCTTGATCAGTGCGAGCTCCCGTTCGACCGGCTCCACCTCCAACTCGCGGACGAGGTGGACCGTCGGCAGCCCCGCCAGTTGTTTGCGGGCCTGTTCGACCCCCGACCCGGACTCGTCGACGACGATCGTCATCCGGGCGTAGTCGTCGTCCGCAGTCGGTCCGACGGTCAGACTCTCGATGTTGAACATCCGCCGGGAGAACAACCCCGAGACGGCCGCCAACACCCCGGGGTCGTGGTCGACCACTGCCGACAGTGTCCGCCGCATCCGGCCACCGCCGGTCGTCGTCGCGGCGTCTGTCAGTCGCACCCCGTCGTCGGTTCGTGCGCCTTCGGGGCTGTCGCGTTCGGACGGCGCGGGGCCTGCGAGACTCCCGTCTGCGGGCAACCCATCGTGTGACTCTGCCCGCGCTCGAAACGACTCTGCCGGGAGCGCTCCCGCCGCAACTGTCTCTGGTGGCTCGGCGTCGTCGACAGCCTCCGGCTCGCTGTCGTCGCTCACAGGTGGGCCTCCGTCAGTGCGAACTCGTCGTTCGCGCCGCCGCTCTTCACCATCGGGAAGACGTTCTCCTCGGGGTCGATGTGGACGTCGACGACCACCGGCCCGTCCGTCGCGAACGCCTCTTCGATCGTCGGTGCCACCTCGTCGTAGCCCGTGATCCGGTCGCCGGTCGCGCCGAACGCCTCCGCCAACGCCGCGAAGTCCGGCACCCACGGGTACTCCGAGGCGACGTGACGCCCCTCGTAGAACCCGTCCTGCCACTGGCGCACCATTCCGACACCCTCGTTGTCGAGGACGAACACGACCAAATCCATCTGTTCCCGGACGGCCACCGACAGTTCCTGACACGTCATCAGGAACGAGCCGTCGCCGTCGAAACACACCACGTCACGGTCCGGGGCGGCCGCCTTCGCGCCGATCGCTGCGGGGAGTCCGTACCCCATCGTCCCCAGCCCGTGTGAGGAGACGAACGTCCGCGGCTCGGTGAACGTCCAGTACAACGCCGCCCACATCTGGTGTTGGCCGACACCAGTCGTGACGAGCGTGTCGTCGTCGGTCGCGGCGTCGACCGCCTCAACGACGAACTGCGGTTTCACCGGTCGGTCCGGTGGGGCCGCGTAGTCGAGCGGGTACTTCGTCTGCCAGTCGGCACACTGCTCGCGCCACGCGGCGGCGTCGGGTGACCGTTCGACCGCGTCGTCCACCTGTTCGAGCACGCGCTCGGCGTCCCCGACCAACGGGTAGTCGGCGTAGACGTTCTTCGAGATCTCCGCCTGGTCGATGTCGGCGTGGATCACCTCCGCCTCCGGCGCGAACGTCGACACGTCACCCGTCAGCCGGTCGTCGAACCGGGTGCCGACCCCGAACAACAGGTCGCAGTTGTTGATCGCCGCGTTGGCGTACCCCGTCCCGTGCATCCCCGCCCACGACAGACACAGGTCGTGATCTTCCGGGAACCCGCCGATCCCCGGCATCGTCGTCACGACCGGGACACCGTGCTCGGTGGCGAACGCGAACAGCTCCTGGGTCGCCTCCCCGGCGATCACGCCGCCGCCGACCAACATCAGTGGACGCTCCGCCCGCTCGAACGCGGCCGCCGCCTCGGCGACCGCTTCGGCCTCGGCGCGCTCGGGTGGATCGTGTGTCGGCGGTGTCTCCGGCTCCGTCACGGCCGCGTCCGTCTCCGCGCCGGTGACGTTCTTCGGGAGGTCGACCAGTGTCGGCCCCTGTCGCCCCTCGGCGGCCATCGCGGCCGCCTCGCCGACGGTGTCGCTCACGTCGGCTGCGTCCTCCACGAAGTAGTTCGCCTTCGTCACGGGCGTGGTCACGCCCGTCGTGTCCGTCTCCTGGAAGGCGTCCCGGCCGACGAGGTCCGTCGGCACCTGCCCGGTGAGCGCGACCACCGGGTCCGAGTCCATGTCGGCGTCTGCAAGCCCCGTGACGAGATTCGTCGCCCCCGGGCCGGAGGTCGCCAGACACACCCCCGGCTCGCCCGTCACCTGTCCGTACGCGTCTGCGGCGTGGGCCGCCGCCTGCTCGTGGGCCATCGTCACGTGTCGGGTGTCGGACTCCCCGACCGCGTCGTAGACGGGCATGATCGCCCCGCCCTGCACGCCGAACAACGTGTCGACGCCGGCGCGTTCCAACGCCGCGACGGCTGCCGCCGCCCCGGTCTCGGGTGTCTCGGCGGCGCTGCTCGTCGTGTCGGTGTCTGTACCCGCTCCAGTCTGTTCTGTGTCTGTCGTCGTCTCGCCGTCGGTCGTCGACGCGGGGTCGGCCTCTGCCTCCTGCTCGCCGGTCGTCTGGCGAGTGACCGGTCCGGAGTCGGTCACGCCGCCACCTCCGTGGGTGTTCCTGTCGGTCGTCGATACGCCTCGGTGCTGCCGTGGTGTGTGGTGCCGTCTGTCACTGTTCGGGTGTCGGGCTCCGTCGTGGGCTGGTGGTCCCACGTCGGAGGTGTCACTGTCTGGTCGGTACGTGCCGCGAGGAGTCGAGGGTGAGAGAGGGTGTGTGGGCCTAGCTGGCCCGTACGATACCGTCGGTACTGCCGACGACCTGTGTTCGCGTCCGACGCCCGCTCTCTGTCACACTCTCGATTCTCACACGCTCGCTCATAAGTCTTCGTGGCGACGCAACACTCGCAGGCGGTAGTGTCGCGGCTCGGGGGACACTCGCGACGCTGATACCGCTCGCGGGCCGTACACCGCTCGCGACGCACACCCCCGTTACCGCTCGCGCGTCGCTCACTCATCGGCGACGGGCTCCTGTCGACCGTCGCGACTGACGCCGGCCGCCGTCGCAATCTCCACGAGATCCGTCTCCGTCACGCGCCCGTCGCCGGCGCGTTCCTTCACCCGAGCGGTGACGGTCGTCACCTCCGGGTCGGTCGGGGTGAACCCGGCCGTCTGGAGTCGTTCGCGGACGGCGTGCCGGCCGGCGTGTTTCCCGAGCACGAGTTCGCGGTCGGCCCCGACCATCTCCGGGGTCACGACACCCGGCTCGAAGGTGTCCGTGTTCTCGATCACGCCGGCGGCGTGGATTCCGCTCTCGTGTGCGAACGCGTTGTCGCCGACGATCGGCTTGTTCACCGGCACCGTGATGCCGCTAGCGCGTTCGATCCGTGTCGACAACCCTGCGATTCTCGTCGTGTCGATCCCGGTGTCGACGCCGTAGACGCCCTCGGCGGCCATCACCACCTCCTCGAAGGCGGCGTTGCCGGCCCGTTCGCCGATCCCGTTGACGGACACCTGAGCCTGGTCCGCGCCGGCCTCGAACCCCGCCAGCGCGTTCGCGGTCGCCATCCCGAAGTCGTCGTGCGTGTGGACGTCGACCCGTGCGTCCGTGTGTGCCGCGACGGTCTCGACGAGCCTGCCGAACCGCCGTGGGGTGGCGACTCCGCAGGTGTCCGGCACGTTCACCCAGTCGACACCGGCCGCGTCGACCGCCTCCACCACCTCGATCAGGAACGACTCCTCCGTCCGGGTGGCGTCCATCGGCGAGAACATCACGTCGACACCCGCCTCCCGGACGCGTTCGACGGCCGCGACCGACCGCTCGACTGCCGCCTCGCGACTGGCGTGCATCGAGTCTGCCAGTTGTACCTCGCTCGTGGAGCAGAACACGTGGACAGTGTCCACACCCGTCTCCAGAGCGGCCGCTACGTCACTCTCGACGACACGCGCCAACCCGACGGTCTCCGTGTCGACCGTCGACGCGATCTCCGCGACCGCGTCGAACTCGTCGTCGGACACCGCCGGGAACCCCGCCTCGACCGCGTCGACGCCTGCTGCCGCCAGCGCCGTCGCTACCTCGCGTTTGGTCGATCGGTCGAACGAGACACCCGGCGACTGCTCGCCGTCGCGCAGCGTCGTGTCGAAGAGTCGTACGCCGTCGATTTCAGGCGTGCGGGCTAACGTCCCCTCGAAGAACTCGATCCGCCGGCCGAGCCGACGTATCCTCCGTATCGAACATGCGTCTCTCCGGTAACACCGACCCGAGTTAACTCTTGCCACGCCGTCAAAGCTGGCCAGCGCCACCGAGACACCAGTTTTCACCGTGTTCTACAACGTAGTCCCCGTGCGGCGGTGTGGCGTGTGTCGCCGCTACCCGTTCGAGTCACCACCGTTGCGGTGTGCCCGGACCCACAGTTCGCCGATCCGGGAGAGCCGTGTCCGGTAGGACTTCCCGTGTGACTCCTGTTCGACGTACCCCTTCCCGCCGGGGCCGAGCCGGTCGACGTTGTAGATCACCTTCGACCGGAAGGAGTCGGTGTACTCCTCGCCCAACTCCTTCGCCAACGCCTGTGCCAACTCCGAGACAGACTCGAACTCCCCGTTCTCGCCGAGTTCGAAGAGGATCACCTCCTCGAACGGCTTCACGTTCGAGAACGACGCCACCGGGAGCTCGACAACGTGGCTCCCGTCGATCTCCTTCGCGCCGATGGTGGTGCCGCGCTCGTCGAACTCCGAGAGTAGCTCTGCTGCCCCCGAGAGGTGGTCGTCGATCCGTTCTCCGAGGTCGCCGTCTCCGTTGTCACTGTCGCCGGCGTCACCGGCGTCGTTGAGTCGGTCACGCACTGTCGCCAACAGGTCCCGGCTGTCCCGGAGTTCCTCGGCCATCTCCGTCTCCAGGTACTTCTCGGGGGCGGTGTAGTAGGTGTGAATCCGGTCGCGGTCGGCCTGCCGTTCGAGTGTGATCGAGTGGGCGGCGGTCGCGAACGCGAACGACACCGGCCGCGGCATCGCGGAGACGTTCACCCACACCTCCGCGTCGGCGTCCAGTTCGGCGTTGATCAGGTCGTACGCCTGCTCGAACGCCGCGTCGTAGTCGTACACGTCCGCGACGGCCACCCGTTCTGTCGTCGCCCCCAACAGGTTCCGGAAGTCCGTCTCCAGCTTCTCCGTCAGGTTCCGGGAGTACTGGACGTTCGCCTCGCTGCCGATGGCTCCCTCCAACAGGATCACCCGGTCGACGCGCAACTGGTCGCGCACCAACGGCGCGATCAGCCTGTCGTAGTCGAAGCCGACGGGGACGACGTGTGTCTGCATGTGCGCCGATTCGACGGGCACACCCGTAAGCGTGCCGTGCGGCGACGCTCCGACGCTGCCCGCTGCCGTCGGGTCACTCCGTCTGGTCGTCGGCTGCCGCGATCCGCCTCGACGGACGCCGCTCGGTCAACTCGTCCGTCTCGGTGACTGCCAACCCCTCCAGCGCGGCGAACACGTCCGCGACGAACTGCTCGCCCGCGTCGGTGAGCCGGTACTCCGGCCGGCGGCCGTCGCCGAGCGCACAGACGAGCCCGGCGTCCACCAACGCGGTGACGTGGTAGTAGAACTCGCTGCGGTGGGTGTCCGTCCGCTCGGCGATCTCGCCGATCGTCAGCGGTCCCGTCTCCGCCAGCACGAACACTGCCGCGAACCTGATCTCGTGTGTGAGCGCCGACAGCCGGTCGACTGCGCCGTCGACACCGAACGCGCCGTGACACAACTCCCGTTCGATCCGCCGTTCCGCGTCGATCTGTCCGTCTCGCTTCCTGGACACACCACTCCTTCCGCCGCAGTGTACTTGTAGCTATCTGTGAAAAGGTAAACTATAGTACTACATCCCTTGTGTCACCACTGGCGTGGCGGCACGACCGAGAGAGCTACCGCTACCCTACACAGTCGTACTCTACACCCGCTGCCGGAGAGGGGCTCACGACTCTCCCCCAGCGTGGGGACTGGGACAACGTGTCACGAACGGGGTCGTCGAGGTGACTTCGCGACCGAGTCGGTAGCCGCCTGTAGTCAGTTTCTAGACTGCTCACCGCAACTGCTGTCGAAGGTGCCTCCCTGATCGGGAACGTACGCCGTGACCCCGAAGAACCGGGTCCCCCCGGCTGGGGACTGCTCGAACGGATTCGTTCCGGTGTGTTTGAGCTGCACCGAGAGAGCAGTGCAGTTACCAACCGATCTAGTGTCTTCGGGAATCGTCTTCTCCACTGGCTGTGCGCCACCACCCGAGAGGCGAAGCTGGTACGTCTCCTGACTCGCTGTCCGCGTTGGGTAGAGGCGTCTAACAAAGTTACCCTCGCCAATCGGCCCCAGTTCGATGTCTTTGGTCAGAATCTCCTCGTTCTGCTCGTGGAGAGTGACGGTAATCTCTGCTTTCGAGGGTGTCTCGTTGGTGATCTCGATTCCGGACACTGCGGTCGTCTGCTCGCTCTGGGTGACCCCGGCACAGCCACTCACTGCCGTGATCACCGACAGGATCGCCGCGCGCCTCGTCGGTTCGAGTGTCTCTCTCATCGTCGCTCACGTCCTCTCGACGTTCGGTCGGTAGTCACGCTCACCACACTACTAGCTTGCCGGCGATAGACTGTGTCCTCCGTAACCACGCGTAGACGTGTCAGGGTACTACTCTCACAAGCAGATTACTTTTTCCCATCTCCTCGGACAACTCGCGACGTGTGTACCAGTTCCCGACCGGTGCAGACTGACGCGACAGCTCCGTCACCGATCCGCCCAGTCGACCATCCGGTCGTACACCGGGTCCGAGCGGAGCGCAGACTCGTCGCCGACGAGCACGAGCCCGCGTCTCGCCCGGGTCAAGGCCACGTTCACTCGGCGGTAGTCCTCGAAGATCGGTGACGACAGGTCGCCGACGGCGACGAACGAGACGATAATCACCTCCTCGCTGGAGCCTTGGAACCGGTCGACCGTATCGACGGTCGCGTCCGTCCGGCGGGTGATCTCGGCGACCTGCGCCCGGAACGGCGCGATCACGCCGATCTCCGACCGGGGGACGCCCGCGTCGACGAACTGCTTGACCAACGCGGCGACCCGCTCGGCCTCGTCGGGGTTGGTGTTCCCCTCGTGCGTCCCCTCGGGGTCGACGAACCCCACGCCGTCGCCGCGAACCGCCGCCGGGAGCCGCGACTCGTCGACACCCAACTCGCCGAGCGACCGGGTCGCCACGTCGCCGTTCGCGGGCCGCAGCCGGCCGTCGTAGAACTCCGCGGAGGCGAACGCTTGGATGCGCTGTGACATCCGGTACTGGCTGGNGAGTGTCACGCCCGCCTCGGGGTGTTGTTCGATCAGCCGCTCGAACAACGACTCCGAGAGATCCGCCCGCGGCGGGCGGTCGTCGGT
>P_A23_Liq_2_FmtDRAFT_1000069_pt1 | contig 22429 bp, 20 predicted proteins | sample PonA232FremontCA_FD_10599 | JGI IMG/M metagenome (IMG submission 10599) | reverse complement strand
CGCTGGCTGTGCCAACCAGCCGTTATCCCTATCACCGCCATCCGTGGCGAGACTCGGGAGTACCTGTTGTCGAATGTTCTCAGCGCCATTCACGTCCGCGTTCGCAACCGTGTCGCACTCCTCACAGACGTACAGTCCGCGTTCAACGCGCTGATTCTTGTCTGTGTGACCACACACTGAACACGACTTCGACGTATCGCGCTCAGACTCTTGCTCAACCGTGATGCCTTCGGCTTCCGCTTTGTAGTCGAGTAGCGTCGTGAAACGGTCGAACGCCCACCCGTGCAAGTCAAGATTGCCGTGGTCGCCCCAATTACGAGATTCTCCACTCTCATCGTCTTCTCGGATACCGCCGAGGTCTCCAACGACAAGCGTTCCTACTCCTCGTTCGACACACTCCGCTACGATTACTTTCGAGAGTGCGTGCAAGAAGTGCGTCCGGCGACCAGTTCGCGTCCGGTCAAGACGAGTGGCCTCTCGGGACGAAGAATCGTCGCACTTGGCTTTCTTCTTCGTGAAGTAGTATTCGTCCTCTTTGAGTGCGCCACCGGGATACAACACCGACTCGCCACCGAACGAGACGGCGGCAAAGTTGCAAATCCCAAGATCAACACCAGCCACGTCATCTCCCGGTGGTTCCGGGTCAATGATAGTGCGACAGACGAATTGAAGCCGCCACTCGTCGCGTTTGTAGACGGCGCGAACCTGTTGAATGTCCCACTCGGTCAGGTCAACATCCGGTCGAGTCTGATACTCACACAGGATGAAGTCTGAGCGGTGTTCTTTGAGGTTCCGGCCTTTCGAGAGGCGGACACGGGTGAACTGTGCATCGTGCTTGAAGCCAGCCGCTTTGAACGACACGGTTGAACGTGGGTGGGAGTCTCCGTTTTTGCGGTAGCCGGGCGGGCGGGCACGGTCATCACCGTTCCGACGCTTGCCGAACCAGCCGTTGACGAACCAGCCGTTGAACGCTTCAGCGAGTTCTTCGAGAACGCGCTGACTGGATTGAGAATGTAAGTCCGTGTAGCGTTCGTGGCTTTTGAGTTCGGCTTTGAGTTCCCCGTCATCGGGAATCTCGCCCGTTTCGTCCCATTGTTCTTGTGCGTAGTAGCGACCGACGTTCCAGAGTTTTGAGCCGAACCATCCGAGTTGGTCGAGGTCGTCACGAACCTGTTGCTGGTTCGTAATCGTCGCCTCGAAGGTTCGGATGGTTCGGCTCATTTTCTGGCTTCATAACTGGTTATGAACGCCGTTATTTTAATAGTGTCGGTTGGCGTGGAATATCCGTCCTTGCTATCGACGGTGGATCGTGTAGGAGTTGTCGGCTGTATCCCCGCCCTGAAGGGCTGTCTCTTACCCACAAATCGAGTCAGGATTTTAGCGGAACGGGATCGGCAAGCACGACTGAAATCCTCGGTATCTACAGTTTCAGCATCTCTTTGGAACAATTGTAGTGGAGTTGATTACCGGCGTTCTGTAACCCCCACAGCCGATATCACTGTCTAAATCGCTTCTCGCCTCAATTTTCTGAGTTCAAATATCTCTGAGAGCGTCTGAAATGTCCGTTTACGACTCCACGAATTTATGGGTAAGAGACAGCCCTGAAGGGCGGGGTTTTAGCCTTGAGACTTCCATAAACTGGGGGCTATGTGCTTTTTNNTGGTTGAGACACTCAGAGGCAGTATGCAGAAATCCAATCATGACACTCTATCGGAGNCGCCTGATGAATCAACGAGTGATATCCTTGTTATGGGTGAGACATTGATTGANTTTATTCCTGACCGTCNAGGGACGTTATCAACGGTTGAGACGTTTCATCGCCGTGCTGGTGGTGCTCCAGCAAACGTTGCGGTCCGACTCGCTGAATTGGATTTATCACCATGGTTTTGGACACGTATCGGCGATGATGAATTTGGTTCATTTCTTCATCAAACACTCACTGATAATGGACTGACAGATCGATTTATGATCCGTGATGATACGAGGTCAACTGCACTTGCATTCGTCAGTCATGATCATGATGCTGATCGTCAATTCAATTTTTATCGAACCAAGACTGCAGATATCAAATTTGATGAGATGACAATTCCTGATCCAATCTTAAAAGACGTTTCGTGGGTTATTTTTGGGGGCATCTGTCTTTCAGATGAGTCTGCGCGAGCAGCAATGTTCGATGTCGTTGAGCGAGCGCAGGAGAACGATTGCACCGTTATTTTTGACCCGAACGCGCGTCCTGAACTGTGGGACAGTCCGGATGAGTTCGCTAGAGTATGTAGAGACGCGTGCAACATTGCTGATATAATAAAAGCAACACCTGAAGATCTTACAGCTGCCGAGTTTGATTATAATGATACTACATGTTTGCTAGATGCGCTTGTCGACCTCGGACCGCATACAGTATTCATTACACGTGGGAAGACAGGAGCAGTTGCCCGAGCAACAGACGATGCACCGTGGGGAGTTGCTGAGGTTGCACATGAGGGATACTCGGTCAATGTTGTTGATACAACTGGTGCAGGTGATGCATTTCTTGCAGGTGCAGTTTGTGGTCTCATAGATGAATGCACGCTTTCTGAGACACTCTCATTTGCGAATGCAACAGCAGCGATCACGACAACCAAGCAAGGAGCAATAGATGCGAGTGTCTCCCGCAAAGCGATTGAACAGATACGCACGAACTGACATTCTTTTCTGGCTGATGTGGTTGTGACATCCTCCCCGCGGTAAACGGCTGTCTCTTACCCACAAATCGAGTCAGAATTTTATCGGAACAGGATCGGCGAGCACGACTGAAATCCTCGGCATCTACAGTTTCAATACCTCTTTGGAACAATTGTAGTGGAGTTGATTACCGGCGTTCTATAACCCCCACAGCCGGTATCACTGTCTGAATCGCTTCTCACCTCGATTTTTTAGTTCAAAATACCTCTGAGAGCGTCTGAAACGCCCGGTTACGACTCCACTTATGTGTAAGAGACAGTGCTTTAGCGCGGAGTTTTAGCGCCTGTCTTACCAATAATATCGGATTGGTTCAACATATAATTGCGCTGGAATATATTTATACAGCACTAAGAGACTGCCACAGGGGTATTAGCTGCTGGATATGTAGAGTATATGATTCAATTATCATCTATATGACCGCTTGTGAGATACATTGACAACGCCAGACAACGCTCTTGTGTACAGCAGTACAACTTTTCTTCAGGTCAATGAAACATCGTGGGCTCATTTGTCAGTCATGCTACAGCGAGGTCACATTACAAACTGCCCGTAATACTGCCGTTCAAACGAAAGCCAAGGATGCAACCGCTGATTCAGATCAATTTATGTGTCCATTTTGTGGTAGTCACTCACTAACATCATAATTGTTTAACAGTTTGCAGACGCTGAGTCTCATAGTTGAGGAACCGTCGAAGGTGTGTTATATACAAAAGATAATACAATCACTCACCAATACACAGTGAGCTCGCTTCGGGTCAAGCCCTAAGATAGTCGTCTTGTACCACAGTACAGAAGTTTTATACGCTCTATCCATCGTAATGGTATTGAAACGAACTCATCTGATATGATATATAGCGTATTAAATCAGCGTTCGCGGCGACAAATAGAGGTGTGAGGTAATAAATGGATATTGAAGGTCAACTTGAGTGTTTGTTTTCTGCACAGGTACAGGAGAGCAATGGACGATCAGTCATTGAAATCCCAGCGAATGAGATTACCCTTGGCGATATCAACACCGAAACTACATATCGAGTAGCGCTTCTCTCGGACTCACCAGTGGATGGCGATGAGAATAAGTCTACAAGCACTGAGTACGCGACTGCGACAACATCAGATACCATTCCAATACAGTCCAACAGCTCTTCAAACTCAGATGTATCAATATCATCATCCGCTACGCAATCATCTGTCTCATCATCTACAGAGGCGCGAGTGGACAGTGCATCTGGTCATAACGCAAATACAGACCGGCCGGACCCGCCGGTTGATGAAGGCGAACAGCGAATTGTTACAATCGAAGATACTGGTGACTATGGTGATGGATTAACGCGGGTTGAGCGCGGGTTTGTCGTCATTGTCCCCGATGCAACAGAGGGTGACCGGGTTGCGATTGAAATCACATCTGTCAAAGAAACAGTCGCTTTTGCCGACGTTGTTGAACGATTTGACGAGGAAGGGTAGTCATTATCGACTCAATCTTTTCGCTTATTGAATGATCTATGACCAACTGAGCAAAGAACTGCAGCCAACTCCTCACTATCGCTAAGCCTTGTTGCGCTGTTCAATAATACTACGCTCAACAGAAGACAATCGATTGAACTGATTTTCTCTGATGGTTCTTACCGAAGACAGCGAAACAAAAATATCTGGATTCTGTCAGAACGTGTCGTGCAAGATGCACAGCGCGTATCTTGCAAAGTACTCTGCTTAGAACGTTAGCCCGAATTATTCATTTCAAATGGCAGTTATACGAAATATTCACCGATGAATTTCGTCTTCAATATCTTTTATTACATCAAAGTCAGCATGATACTCTTTCCCTTCTGGGGTAAGGCAAATCGAGGACTGTTTCAGCCACAGAAATACGTTGGAACAATTAATTCCGAGCCCGGTTGAGTCGGGATATGAGCTGGACCCGCCGTGGAGTGCTCGCGTCCATGGCTGGTGTTTGTGGGGTCTCCGGATGCCTTGCCTCCCCTGACCGATCACTGCCGACGGCACCGACCGGGCGATGGAACCAGTCACGATGTGATGCCCAGAAGACGGCTGCGTCCGATGTCCGTGTCCCTGAACGCGGAAATCTAGCGTGGGACGGTGGCAGTGGCCGGATGCTGTCGGTAGTGGCTGATCAAACCGTGTACACTGTTGACGGTGACGATGGCCTTACCGCACTCAATGCCCAAACCGGCGAGCACAGGTGGCAAACAGCCCTCGGTCTCGACCGTGACGCTGGAGAGCCAGTTGGTGTATCGGGGGGTGTCATTGATAAGCAGTTGTTGATTGCTACCCCGGGTCAGCTCCGTTCGTTCAACACCTCTGACGGTGATAAGCAGTGGGAACAAGGTCTGCGGGGACGCGCATCTTCGATATCGACAACTGTTCTCCCCGACCGGCAGATCGGACTGGTTGATTTTACGCACCGTCAGAAGTACTACATTATCGCCGTCACGACCGAGTCAGGCGAGATCAAATGGCGAGATTCCGCACTGCGAATCGGGGGACGTGGACTAGCCGTTTTTAACGATCACGTATATGTTACTGGGACATCTCAAACCGGTGAAGAAGTTCTACGCTGTCTTGAAGTAGACACCGGGGAGTTGATCTGGCAGCAAGGAATCGCGGATACTGACCGCTATTCGACGCATGTCTGTGCAACGAGTGGTGTCCTAATCGGTGAGGGAGCCGATATTACTGTCTATGATCGTGGCGACGGAACGCAGAGGGCATCCGTCGAGCTTCCGCACGGACGGGTTCGCAGTATCGCCGTTGACGATGGTACCGCTTTCGTGCTCGCTGAGTCCGGTCTCGCAGCGGTATCGGTGCCAGACGGCAGCAGGCAGTGGTCTCTGTCGAGAGATCCGACCCGACATTTTGTCCGCGGCCCACCCGCAGTCGGGCGCGAAAGCGTCGTCGCACCAGTGTTCATGGAATCGCTTGGCTGTCCGGCAGTCGTTGCGTTTGAGCGGATCGATGGAGCACGGCGTTGGCACTACACCCTCGGTGACGACTTTTGTGGAACGATCTGGTCTCAACCAGTCCTCGCCGACGGAGCGGTGTTTGTCGATACCAGCCTGCATAATGTGGCTGCTCTTGGTGATATTTCCTAGCAGAACTGAGTTTCTGTTAATTTTACAGTTGGACTCATAACCAATATCTCTAGGTTTAGTCGTGACTAACTGTTGCGTAGAACCTCTGTATCGGTCACTCAACTTTTTACCAACTACTGGATAGAATTGATCGCCAAGTGATGAATAGACAGCGCGAATCGGTCACTGTGGGGTGTCAGAATCGATGCTGCTCGAATCAGTCGATTCAGAGTTTCTTCACAGCATGGGGACTGATAGGGGTGATTTCCAGGCTTTTTTCAGAACCCGATTGATGATGATAAGTGTGCCCTCCAACATTCAGACCAGGCTGTCGGCGTTTTTTCCTGATCGTCAGCCGACGTGGACAGAGGTGATAATCGGTGTTCTGATTGGAATCGATATTGGTCCTGATGTCCTTGCTCCCGCGTCTCTGTCGTGGCCGGCAGCTGTTACCGGCTTTCTGGCGTTCAGCGTCGCGCTCGGTCCCGGAGCTAGGTCATCCTTCGGCAGGCAAATTGGACAGCGGTTCCGAAGTATTGGTGTCACCGGCCGAGTTGCTGTAATTGTTCTTTTTGCCGTCACAGTTGGTGTAGTAACGCGATTTGATATGGTGCCCAGCGCGCTGATTGCTGACGTTGCGACCGGCGGTCTCTTGGCTACTCTTCTATATCTTGTTACGTACCTCATCTGTGCCGGAGGCGTGTCTGGCTTGACGAGTAACCGAAAAAATAGCGAGTGAGCAACACTCTGTGATCGAATTATCATCAAGAAATTGTTATTCTTAGTCAATTTCTGTATGGATCATCCTGAGTGCGCACGCCTACTTGCCGTCGGATTCGCCCTATACGGTGTGAAACCATCAAAAGCCGACTGCTGCATAGATGCTCTATATTCAGCACTCCGCTTATTCACATCTCACACTTCATACAGTTGTTTTATCAAATTAGGTAAGAGCCTCTCTGATAATCTAATCTCATGTATCTGAGATGATGTCCACAATAGATTTCACATCAACATATACGTGTACTGGCTTTGCACAAACCCACTAGATTCTTACTCGTCTGTGCATTATTGACGATGATGTCTAATCTTACGCTGTACGAACTTAGCGGCTGTCCATACTGTGCAAAGGTTATCGATAAACTCGATGAACTCGGATTAGAGTATGATTCCGTTTCGGTTCCGCGGGCACACAGTGAACGGACGGAAGTCGAATCAATCAGTAATCAAACCGGAGTTCCCGTGCTTGTTGACGAAGCCAATGATGTCTCAGGAATGCCAGAAAGCGATGATATCGTTGCATATCTTGAAAAGACGTATGCAAACTGATGTCATTGTTTTTGCCATCGATACTCCGCTGATGCCACTGGATTGATACTTGTAATCATCACACTGAATACAACCTGTTTATTTTAGATTATGCTTCAGTCGGCTTTTGTGATCGCTCACGGATGAGATCGCGAATTGCTGCTGGATCATCAACAGCATCAAGCTCTGCACAACTGACAAGAGCGGTCCCTTTGACCGCATCCCGTTTTGCATCAGTTTCAGTGAAATAGACAGCACGCGTTTGTGTGACCTCACCCAATGAGGACATAATTCGCGCACGCTTTTTTGCACTTTTTGTGAATGAAGAATGACCCGTGAGTAATGACATCACTCCACGGCGATTGTCATCATCTTCTCCAACGGCTTTGAATGGGGCCCGAGCAGTTGGATGCACGGTAAATCCAGCACGAGTGAGAATATGTACAACATGCTCGTCATCAGCATCAGGATCTGGGTCATCAGGTGTTGGCTCAGAGTCACGGACCGACTCTGCACCCTCCATTACCTCGAGAGGACTTGAAAATGGCTCATCAAATACCTCTTCGAGTTGAATTGCAATCTCAATACTTGCATTCATCCCATCTTCATATTTTGATACAGTCCGTCGTGAGACACCAAGCTCGGTCGCCAATCGTCCAAGACTCCATCCTCGCTCTTCGCGCTCATCTGCAAGAAGGTCGCCATCGATATTGACATATAACCCACCAGGTGCTGCATAGATCAGTGGTGGGACGCCCTCAACAAAGAGATCCATTGCAGTATCAGGACTCAATACCGGAACACCATGTCTAAAATAGACAACATTTGGCTTAAGATCTTCATCGCGCGTCCGGACCCCAATGACGAGCGGTGTTGCATCCAGATATCCACCAAGTCGACGCATCTCTGCACCTGTCATTCTATCNAGTGCATCGACGTTTCCAAGTATCTTTAATAGCACAAGGTCCTCACCTCGCCGTGCGGCAACATCGAAACTCTTTGGCCGAATCGCACAGCGGTCGCTCACCAGAAACCCGGCATCCTCTAACATCGCCGTGATATTTCCGACTAGTGCGGACCGTGACATATCTTAAAATGGGTCATTCAGCGTATATATGTGTTGTGCACATATAAGACGCCATTGTCGTTTAATTCGTGTCGTATTAACCATATTACTGTTACTTACTATGTTGTAGTAATGCAAGAAACTCTTAGAGCGAGTATAGCTCAGTGCTTTTATGTGGCTACTGAATAGCTATCTGTACACATTCGTCTGAATCTCTTTCATATACGACTCTCTTTATCTCATGTGTTCTCAGAAATCGTATCATCAGTAGTATTATTATGATATCGCTCATCTGTAGCAGTCAGTACCTGCGGAAGATTGGGTGTAGCGTCGGCAGAGTAACGAATTGACACCTGTGATCAGAGAGGATCGAAACGACGGGTATTCGCTTCTACAGATGAGCGTTATGATATTTCTGATCATATAACCGACAGTGGTTAATTCGATAGCTAAATACAACATATAATGACGGTCATCGGTATCGATGATACTGACTCTCGTAACCGTGGGATGTGTACAACATACCTCGCAACCCGGATTGCGACAGCAATTGAACATGCTGGCGGCACTGTCGAACGCCGCCTTTTAATCCGCTTGAATCCAGCAGTCGAGCATAAAACCCGGGGGAACGCAGCAATTGCGCTTCATACCGATATTGACCCCACAGATGCAGTTGAGATATCAACGCAATTCATCGACTCACTTGCAATAAGTGATGATCCAAATACAAGTCCTGGGGTAGTCATTACCGATACTTGTACTCCACATTCAGTTGCTGATTCGGTCATTGACTTCTGTTGGGATGCAATTCGCGAATTTCACACAATAGCCGACACAGTCGATCTTATCGAGCAGGTTGGGTATCATCATCAGGGATGGGATGGCGGTCGTGGGCGGATTGGGGCGCTTGCTGCTGTCGGAGCATGGGCTGCTCTGACGGAGTGGACAATTGAACACATCGCATATCGTCAGTTTAATCGCTGCGGAACCGACCGTGATGTCGATGAGAAATCGGTATTCGAGGCTGCCAAAAGGCAATATCCAGCAGTGTGGGATACAGTCGACCGTGAGGAAGATGATGCTGTCTGCGTCCCAAATGCGCCAGGACCAATCCTCTATGGTATTCGTGGTGATGACGTTGCAGCGGTCAAAACCGTTGCGGCAGAAATCGATAGCGAACCAGTTGAACGATCATCAACATTTATTACGAATCAGGGAACGGATATCCATCTTCGTCCAGGGACAATTGGCTCATTACGAGATAATCGTGCATATCGCGTGACTGGTACTGTGATTACAGACCCGGAAACACGTCCAGGCGGGCATGTATTTGTAACTCTTGGGAAGAGAGAAACAACCGAAGAGGACCATATCGAAGAAACAAGTAGTAAAGAAAGTGCCGTGCTCACAGATACGCATCATCTGCGAACAAAATCATCGAATCCAGATATCACCGATCAGAATGTATCATCAACTATCACATGCGTTGCATTCGAACCAACGAAGCGCTTCCGCCAATGGGTCCGCAAACTTCGCGTTGGTGACATTATTACTGTCTGTGGAGAGGTGTCAAATGGAACGCTCAAATTGGAGAAATTCGCTATTCGTTCACTCACCAGAACAACTAAGACAACACCAATCTGCCCCGGATGCAATCGGACTATGAAGAGTGCTGGCCGGAATCAGGGATACCGATGTCGTGACTGTGGTACGTCATCTTCAACTCAAAGTGAAAAGTCGCTTGATCGGGTATTATCACTGAAATGGTATGAAGTTCCTCCATGTGCTCGTCGACATATTGCTCAACCCCTCATTCGTGGTGACTTTGATGCCCCAATTATGCCTGAGCGATAGCAGTAAAATCCTCCCTGATATAAAAAGCGGAGGTTCCCTTGTGGGGCAGCACACCTGTCCTGTATCCCTGAAGACATCTTGACTGAGACCACCGGAGCCTCGGTCGTGGTTTATTTGAATAGTTTCACTGACGATGTCGAATGACGCGGATTCAGCGGTTCCAATCACCGAAACGGATAATCACGGCGGTAGAGACTTGCACTAATGACTATGAGTTAACCACGGTGGGTGAGTAGAACACTCGATGCAGGATTACTCTTTGAGAGTCAAGATCCTAATCCAACTCCACTTCTCATTTGCTGTGCATACCTCAGTATGCTGTCTCGTATTATAGAACCCATGAGCGGCGTGTTGATTGGCGGATCCATCCACGCGATAACGCACGGAACTCTCTTTGAGTCTACATAAGTATGCAATCTTATATTGGAAACAGGCAAAAAATCTGCTCTCAGTGCGATTGCAACCGATACTTCAGGTAAATTCGTATATTCACGATGAAGAGCATTGGAAGAAATATCAATGAGTGTCACTCATCGACAATTAGAATATCAGTATTGGCTCGTCGGTCAGCATATGAACCGCTTGCTGGCGGCTTAATATCAATGCGCAATGTTCCAGTTTGTTGATTTGCGCGTATCCGAGGGTTGATATTAAGAGTCGCGGACCCATCAGGTCCAGTTGTAGCGGTTATCACACCATCAATTCGAGCACTTCCTGCCTTGATAATGACTATGGCTGCTTCAACAGGTGCTCCATCCGGTTCAACAACAGTCAATTCAATTGTATGTTCGCCCGGGGATAATACCTCCTCAGATGGTTGAACATCAAGTTCAGTCACACCAAGCCCTTGCACCCCTGAAAGCATATTAAGCATAACGCTTAGTGTTGCAACCCCAACGACGAGTGCAATGACAAGTCGAATTGGGAGCCCCTCAATTGCACGATCGTCATCGACGAAGCGCCGGATATTTTCAAACATACCACTGATGGTAACCTCTCATTGGATAAACACTCGTCCGGATATTCATACAGGACTGCAGAAACAGACATACGCATGTCGAAGTATTTCACCGTTATTGGGCAAGAGGATACCGACGATACCGAGGCTACTGGACCAATCGGTCATCTTGGAACGTATCGTGCACGAGATGGGAGTATGGGTGCTCATGTCGGCATCGATTTTGATCGACCCCATGCAACTCTTATTGTCGGTAAACGCGGCTATGGAAAATCTTATACACTTGGTGTGCTGATAGAAGAAGCCGCTCGCACTCACGGTATCACACCAGTTGTCATCGATCCTATGGGCGTCTTTGACACTGTAACCAGCGATTCAAACGGTGATCCGGTACCAGCACAGGTTGAGAGAACACCGAAGATACGAACCGGTGCCGTTTCACCCGCTCACTGGCCAGCACTCCTGGGTTCAGACCCTAATAGTCCTCCTGGAACGTTAATTTGGGATGCAGCAGCCGCTATGGAGACACTTTCGGCAATGATCGACTATATTACTGATTCGATGGTTGCTGATCATGTCCAACGCGCTGCATTGAATCGACTTCAACGAGCAATGACATGGGACGTGTTTGACCCAGCAGGAGTCGATGCTGAGACACTTTCTGGAGATGCAGCGACTATTTTTGATTGTCACAACCTTGCGGATGCAGCGATGAATGCATTCGTTGCTGGTGTCGCAGGAGAGTTATACACTGCGCGTCTTTCTGAGCAGATTGATACACTTCCATGGCTGTTTATCGATGAAGCACACGTTTATTTTAACGGTGTCGCAGCTGATATACTACAAACACTACTCACCCGTGGGCGTGCGCCAGGTGTTTCAATCGTTATTGCGACACAACGACCCAGCGCGCTTCCCGCTGTTGCCACTTCACAGTCTGATATCCGAATTGTCCATCGATTGACTGCTGGGTCAGATGTTCGTGCACTCGCCGCTTCGGATCCAGTTTATCTGGATGTTGACCTCGCCTCAATAATGCCGAATCGCCCCGGTGAGGTGCTTGTTATTGACGATACTGCCGAGACTGTTCACCACATTCGAATTCGAAAACGAGATACACCACATGGTGGTGCCAGTCCACGAGTTAGTGATTAATCATTATATTAATGGTTGACATTTTTATTATGATGATCTCGAACTAGCACCATTCACAACCATATACCAGTATTTCGTTGTATACTCTTTGATTGTATATTATAGAAAGCACGTGATATGTCACTTACAAATCTGTGAATGTATGAACCGAAATAATCGAATATCCTGCTATTTGAATAATATTGATGCAACGACAAGGTGCATTGCTGCTCGTTGGCGCTGGAGGAATCATAGGAGCGGCAACTCGATATTTGATATCGAACGCTCTTCTGGGGATAAGTGGGACGCTGATGGTCAACGTGCTCGGTGCATTCATGCTCGCAGTGGCAACTACGACACTTCAGACATCTCGGGCACAATTATTTGTCATGACAGGTATTCTCTCCTCATTCACAACATATAGCACATTTGCAGCACAAACAGTAGCAGCTAGTCCCCTGATTGGAATTCTCAATATTGGTTCAAATTATCTGCTTGGCATTACCGCTGCAATATGTGGGCTGCTTGTTGGGAGACGGCTAGCATGATCAACTTACTCTTGATTTGGAGTATCTCAACGATTAGCGTTGAATATCTCCAAACGCTTCCCATGCCGGTGCTTGTTGGAGTCGGTGGTGGTATTGGTGCAATCTGTCGATTCAGTGTTGATATGATATTTGATGATGGACGTCAGAGTCTGATCACGATTAATATTGTCGGGAGTACTGCCCTCGGGATAGTTATTTCAATGCCACTTACTCCGCCTGCGGTTGCAATATTTGGGACAGGTGTTTGTGGTGCGTTCACAACATTTTCATCACACGTTGTGAGTATCGTCGATACTATCGAAACTGGTAATTATTCACGCGCCGGTGTCGATGTAACAGTCACACTTCTTGCGTCACTCACCGGGGTTGGAGTTGGTCAAGCAATCGGTCGTATCATCTACTGACACACATTTGTGAAGTCTAATATTTTGATCACAAAATAATTCGAAATCGTAGGTTCACATTGACATCCTCCTCCGCGTATAGTAGTTCACAGAAGAATTGGGTGCTTAAATAGACGTGCATCAGTCAGAATAATTCTCTCGCATCGAATGAGTGAATCAGTTCACCCAGAAGTTTGTTGAATCACTAAAGGCGGAGGAATCCTGAGCGTGAACGTGAATGGTGGAGATTTCAGGTTTGCAGTTCCGCGAACCCCGGCACGGTGAGAATCCATGTGGGGTTCACGGACTGTCGCGGGCGGGACTGCTGGGAGTGCCAAGCCCCCGGTACTTTTATTCTCGACCATGTACGGCGTCCAAGCGTTGTTTTTGCCGCAGGGACGCCGGCAGACTTCNNNGGACTCGGAGTTACTTTCTGTGCTGGTTTCAAGCAGTTGGGCACTGCATCTGCATCGGTTCAGTATATTATATGAACCGACCGTTCACCTGACTGATTCCGATTATTGTCTCATTGCTTGGGGAGGACAGGCCGCCACCGTCGGACTGGCGAGAATCGCTCCGTTCCCATCCTGATTCCTACTTATATGTCGAACCGCCTGTCAGTTTAAGTTACGGATTATCAAGTCTCAGAGTGGCTCTCGTAGCGGAGATTGACTTCGAGTTGTCGGATTCATCCTGCGGCTGAGCCGCAGGTATTCTCCTTGATTCTGTATAACTGGTGCAAACCGACTGTTCACGGTGCATATACAACCACAAAATGACTTCACAAGAGACGAATCGGGTCAGTGAAATCACACGTCATGATTTGGGCACATCAAGATACTACGTTTTTGATATGAATTGTAGTCCTGATCAAAATTCAAAACGTGGAACGCCCGAGGCGGGATTTGAACCCGCGTCACGACCGTGACAGGGTCATATGATCGGCCACTACACCACCCGGGCTTCAATATTTTATATCGTGGTTACGTAATTAAGACTTACCATCTGAATCGATTACTCAAACGCTGAACGAATTACCTTCACTTTCGAGATGCGGTCATAGTGAGACCGAATCGCCCGGCAGAGAATACTCAACTACAGTTTCGATGTGGAATGCAATTATAGACTACAGTTCAGCTTGGACAGACATATCATCACCAATTAGCATAGCCCAGCGTCCATCTTCGCGACCTCGATCAAACATGTTGATCTCAGACAGAAACAGTGCTGATGAATCATCAATTGTATTATCTCAATCCAGCGGTATGAAACCCTATTGTATTCACTTGCGCTCATTCGGATGAGAACTCACTGATAGACCACTAGCAATCATGAGCACACACCCACCAAACATCCTGCAGATTCGCTCGAATCATTTAACCTTCGGCACTGGATAACGATTATATGAAACACGTAAAGGTCCCTCAGGACCGTATCGGCGTACTCATCGGTGAAGGTGGGGAGACGATGCGTGAAATCGAACAGCAGGCTGAAGTCCGACTTAATATTGATTCTGAAACGGGATCGGTCGCGATTGATGATGTAGGTGATCCCGTACGTGGAATGCTCGCACCGGATATCGTCCGCGCAATTGGTCGTGGATTCACACCAACGGCTGCGCTCTCAATCCTTGATGATGAGATGCGAACGTTCGAACTGATCGACCTTGATGCTCATACCCGAAATAAAAACGATCTTCAACGACAGAAAGGTCGATTAATCGGTGAGAATGGTCGAACAAGAGAATTGATGGAAGAACTGACGGGTGCAGAGGTTGTAATTAGAGGCACAACACTCGGTGTGATTGGTCAACCCGAGGAGGTTGAAGCAGTTCGGCGTGCGACTGGAATGCTTCTTGATGGCGCTCCACATGGAACGGTGTATGCCTTCCTTGAACGGAAACACAATGAACTCACACGCGGGTTCAATGTGCAGCAATCCGGGTGAATACTAGGATAGCGCCTTTCCCCCGAATCAAATCTACAGGTTGAATATATCGAATATCTCAGAGCTCGATTAAAAATAACTCATTCAAATTAATACTTCTCAGGTTATAAAAACCGACGTTTCAGCTATGTGTATTTGATTATGTTAATCAATCCATTGATGAGTTATATGTCGTTGTGAGATATGATCGAAGTCGACTAATTGAGTTGGCATCGGAGGTCCACGCTCCAACCCATTCATTCTGTTTGAGATCAATCGAATATGCAATGAGTGCTGCACCAGCGATTTGTGTGTCTGCTGGCGGGTCAAAAATCACAAACCATCCACGTTGGAGTTCAGATGCATCATCAGCATGAACAGTCAGATGCCATGATGTCGGTATATCTAATTGACCGGTACCATAGACATGGATTGATAAGTCAGTTTGCACAAGTTCGTCATATGCTCGACGTGTTCCTCGTTCGTGAGTGAGCCGTGAAAGCCGCTGAAATCCAGCATGTAGCTCACCCACACCGACCTCGGCTGCCAGCGACTCAATATATCGCGATATTTCAATAAGCAACAACTTTCCTTTTGATGCTGCTGGATATCCGCGAACATGAAATTTAATCCGCTCAAGATCACGGATTACGGCAGGTGTTTCAATATCCGCAAGTGACCGAACACCGGTTGTGTAAATGTCTGCATTGACCGCAAGAATCGCATCTCGCAAATCGCTGAATCTCGACTCAGCAACAATGTGACCGTCTCGACGAAGTTGTATTACATCTTCTTCAGCAAGGGCTCGATTGACCGTCTCAATGTCTACTGGCTGATTGCTAAAGAGCCCATCAAGCATTCGCGTGACCGTCGGAGGCTGGTCGCTGTTAATCACTGCGAGTGAGTGATCATCACTTGCAGTTGCGAACTCTTCAACAAAATCCCGCAATCGCATCTGAATTAGATAAGAGTATCATTAGGCTTAGTTATTATGTATTAAATCAGCACGCGATGATTGTATCAAACCAATATATATCGGTATATAAGTGACGGTTCTATGGTAACTAATGCCACGTCATGATACCTGTTCGTCGTCATTCAATTCTGAGAGCGTGAGATTTTTATAGAATCACAAACAATCATCGGGTGAATATGTCTCAGCGAATGCAACAGGGTCAACCGATGATTATTCTGGGAGATGATTCCCAGCGCACGCAGGGCAAAGACGCACAATCGATGAATATCTCGGCGGGTAAGGCCGTCGCAGAGTCCGTTCGGACGACGCTTGGTCCGAAAGGGATGGATAAGATGCTTGTCGACTCCGGTGGTGATGTTGTCGTCACAAATGACGGTGTAACTATTCTCAAAGAGATGGACATCGACCACCCAGCGGCAAATATGATTGTCGAAGTGTCTGAGACACAAGAAGATGAGGTAGGCGATGGAACGACGAGTGCTGTGGTCATTGCTGGTGAGCTTCTTGATCAGGCCGAGGAACTTATTGATCAAGATGTTCATGCAACCACAATTGCACAAGGATTCCGACAGGCTGCAGAAAAAGCAAAAGAACAGCTTGATGAGGACGCAATCGAGGTCTCCAAAGAGGATTATGATACTCTCTTAGAAATTGCTGAAACTGCAATGACAGGGAAAGGTGCTGAGTCCTCACGAGATCTGCTGTCGGAATTAGTTGTTGACTCTGTTCTTTCTGTTGCTGATGATGATTCAATCGATATTGATAACGTTTCGATTGAGAAGGTTGTCGGTGGATCCATCAGCAATTCTGAACTTGTTGAAGGTGTTATTGTTGATAAAGAGCGTGTGCATGAAAATATGCCATACATGGCTGATGACGCCAATGTTGCGCTCTTCGATGGTGCGCTTGAAGTTCGAGAAACCGAAATTGATGCAGAAGTTAATGTAACTGATCCAGATCAGCTGCAAGAATTCCTTGATCAAGAGGAAGCACAGTTGCAAGAAATGGTTGATCAGTTCGTTGATGTTGGCGCTGATGTTGTCTTTGTTGGCGATGGTATTGATGATATGGCGCAACATTACCTCGCTGAAGAAGGTATCCTTGCAGTCCGACGAGCAAAATCATCAGATCTTGATAGACTTGCCCGAGCGACGGACGCTACTGTTGTCGGCTCAGTCGATGATATTGAAGCTGATGATCTTGGATATGCCGGCTCTGTCGCACAGAAGGATATCGGCGGCGATGAGCGACTCTTCGTTGAGGATGTCGATGATGCACGATCAGTGACACTCATTCTTCGAGGGGGCACTGAACACGTTGTCGACGAACTTGAGCGTGCTATTGATGACTCTCTAGGTGTCGTTCGAACGACGCTCGAACATGGGCAAGTATTGCCCGGCGGTGGTGCTTCTGAGACTGAATTATCACTTCACCTTCGAGAGTTCGCTGATTCTGTCGGTGGTCGTGAACAACTTGCTGTTGAAGCATTCGCTGAGGCGCTTGACGTCATCCCGCGCACGCTTGCAGAGAATGCAGGACTTGATCCGATTGATTCGCTTGTTGACCTGCGAAAAACGCATGACGAAGGCGAAATTACATCCGGTCTTAACGCATACACCGGCGAAGTCATTGACATGGAAGAAGATGGCGTTGTCGAGCCTCTTCGCGTAAAGACACAAGCAATTGAGTCAGCGACTGAGGCAGCTGTAATGATCCTTCGTATTGATGATGTCATTGCTGCTGGTGATCTGAAGGGTGGCGGCACGGACGATGATGATGACGCCCCTGCAGGTGGTCCTGGTGGTCCAGGCGGCGCCGGTGGCATGGGCGGTATGGGTGGCATGGGCGGTATGGGCGGCGCAATGTAATCACTGTATTACATAAGCACATACCATATCATACTGACATCTGTATCACATACTCACATCACTGTTGTGACAACACACATACAAATATAACCCATATTGCAGCTTGACTCCAGCTCAGACTACTGGTTCGGAGTCAAATTCGATCGACACTTGCACTGCACTGCACTGTGATGACTTATTCTCATTTCAGTGATCTGAATCGCTTCCATGAGTCTATTTGCGGACACGAGTCATCTATCGTGATTATTCTCTTGGATATTATCGGTCTGTGTGAGCTGAATACGGGTGCTAATCCCCCATCCTCAAGAACTGTCTTTTACCCATAAGTTCGTGGAGTCGTAACCGGACATTTCAGACGCTCTCAGAGATATTTTGAACGCAGCAAATCGAGGCGAGAAGCGACTCAGACAGTGATATCGGCTGTGGGGGTGACAGAACGCCGGTAATCAACGCCACTACAATTGTTCCAAAGAGATGCTGAAACTGTAGATACCGAGGATTTCAGTCGTGCTCGGCGATCCCCGTTCCGCTGAAATCCTGACTCGATTTGTGGGTAAGAGACAGGTCTTAAACGGCATCGTATTGCGCCTGTTCAACCGATAATAGCGTCATCTTAGCAGATACATGTATATCAGCTCACCAGTGACTATATTATTTCGCTGCGTTAATTATCGAAAGATGGTCCGCTCAACGCTGTCAGCGATTGAGTCGCACACGCGACAGATCGAGACTACGGAAACAGTTCGATATGCAGTTATCGGGCTCGGTTGGTGGGCAACAGAAATGGCACTACCAGCACTCACCGCGGCAGATAATGCAACAGTGACGACGCTTGTTGCTGAGGAGAACATCAACACGGATACTCAGGAATTAGCCCGTCGATATGGTGCTGATACCACTATGACGAGTGAGCAGTTTCTTTCTCTTGAGACTGACACCGGTGAACAACATAATCTCATCGACTCAACATCATCATCATCATCATCAGGAAATGAATCCAATAAACCAGCCAACAACAGCATCATCGATACCGATGTATATGATGCGGTGTATATCGCAACACCAAACGCTGCACACTTACCATACGCTAGGATTGCGGCTGCTCAAGAGAAAGCAGTGCTATGTGAAAAGCCGATTGAGGCGAACGTTGAGCGTGGAAATAAACTCCGAACCCATTGTCAACAGGCAAATGTCCCATTGATGATTGCCTACCGTGTGCAGATGCATCCACTTGTCAAATACGCCCGAGAATTAATTGATCAGGGTGATATTGGCGATGTCACGGTTATACAGTCACATCATACACAGCCACTACTCAAGATGCATCCTGATACCAACCAGTGGCGATTAGATCCCGCACAAACAGGATATGGAACCGCGATCATGGATCTCGGTGTATACACGATTAATACCGCTCGGTTTCTCCTTGATGCAGACCCAATCGCTGTGAGTGCTGTCACACTCGCAGATACGCCAGGATTTGAGGCTGTCCCTGATGATCGAGCTGCTGCGATTCTCAGCTTTCCAGACGGTGTGCAATTGGTTGCTAATACGACACAGCGAGGTCAACACGGAAGTGGAATGAAAATCATTGGCACCCAGGGGAGTCTTGATCTCCAAGGTATATTTCGTGGTCAGTGTTCGCTTACTGTCGCCGCAGGTGATATTGAAGGAACGTTTGAGCACACACAATTCACGCTTCATGATGAGATGACAGCGGTATTTGAGTACTTTGCTGATTGCCTACTCACCGATAAATCAGTAAGTCCAGATGGTGCCGAGGCGATTGCCGACCTTTCAGTGATGCGTGCAATGTATGCTGATGGTGATGGTAATGGTAATGATGGTGGTTCGGCTAATCACGCGGTATCATATCCCGAGTTTGTCTGAAGCGAACAGCGAGATTTCAATGTGTCACACAACCTGTGTCGATTCATTGGTGTAATGATGGACAGAAGAGAGGCGATATAAACACAATAATGTGTGAAATATATTACATTTGTGTCGACCGGGTTTGCTGGTAAATAAATATTGGGCAGTGCTATCAAACACATGTCCACGACACCAAACGTGCTTGTTGTTATTGCTGATAGTCTTCGCGCTAAGAGTGTTTCTGCACTTGGAGGACGTCGTGAGACGACACCATTTCTTTCAGCGTTCAGCACTGAAGCGACGACATATACACAAGCACGAAGCCATAGTAACTGGACATTACCAAGTCATGCGAGTCTTTTCACTGGATCGTCTACTGCGGCTGCGCAATTCGATATCGATACACGACTTGCGCCTCATCAGACGATTTTCGAAGAGCTTGCCGCTGATGGGTATCAGACATCACTTTTCACCGACAACCCATTTCTCATTGATCATCAAACTGGGCTTGATAACGCATTTACCACAGCTGTCGGGTCGCCAGAAACGTTTGATACGAAGTATGAGACAAATGGTTCGCTCGGCGATTGGCCAAATGGTTTCTGGTATGCTGATCAGTTACTGTCCTGGAGTGCTGACCAGACAACCCCATGGGCTGCATGTCTCAATTTGATGGACACACACCGTCCGTATGAACCACAGCCAGCGTATGATATATGGAGTGATGAACGTATCCGCCAGATTCAATCCGAGATGGGATTCAAATGGCATTGGGAGCTTTTGAGCGGAAACGTCTCATTAGGATTCGCCAAACTTCTCGAAACAATCTATTATGGCGCAGTTAGACAAGTTGATGCAATCTTTGAGCAACTCGTCGAAACGCTTCGTGATCGGGGGACACTTGATAACACGCTTATTATTTTCACAAGTGACCATGGAGAAGCATTTGGTGCAGAAACAGCACTCTCAAACGAGCCACCCGCCATCAGTCATCGAATTGGTACGCACGAACTACTATATCATGTTCCATTGTTTGTCCGACTGCCACGGGCAACAAATACATCAGCATCTACCGCATCAACTGGCGGAACAGTTATTTCAGACCTCGCTGAATTAGCTGGAATTCCACGATTAATCCGGTCAGTCGTCGCAGATAATAATAACAGTGATATTGACCCACAACGCGCGATATGTGCTAAAGATGGGGTAACGGTAGCGACTCAACTGCCGATTCCTGCCGGTATGCAACGCGAGGCAGCCCGAATCTGTGAGACAGCGGATCCATACACGAAACGTGCGGACATTATTTACTCACAGCGCTCTGATGGAACTATTTTGAAGCAAGCACGATGGGGAGAGGACGCATATGAAACCCTGATAACAGGGCAGTTTGAGCGAGAGGATATGGGACAGATTGATGCCCCAACTGTAATCGATGCCGTGGCAAGTGATCATAAAACGAGTGAGATTTCAATCAACTCAATCGATGAGTATGATGAATTTGCCGAGCAATATTCAAATGAGTTCGCTGAAGAACTTGAGGACCAGCTTGAAGCGCTCGGATATCGATAATAGCACCCTATCCAGCGACAGAAAACAACAATAGATTATGAACTCCCGGACCAAACCCAACTGCTGAGATAATAGCAAGGAGTATATTTGACTGCGCCGGGGCGGTATCAGCGATGTCTGCGAATACCCACACAACAACGCTTACAATCAGTAATTTAACCACAACAAATAGCCATCCAGATCCAATAATCGCGTCGGTTGGAAGTCCAGAAGCAAATTCAATGATAAGCGCTGACAATGGTGTTCGTTCTCCGAATCCAAGCAGGTCAATGCCAATGGTTGTCGAAACACCATCTAGCGTGTGACCAAACACTGCAAATGTCCCCATCGGTGCTGTTAATTGCGTCTTTGGGACGATTCGCGTGAGCATAACCCAGACACCACCGCTGAGAATGACTGATACTCCAATACCAATAATTGATACAGTCACGCGCAATGATGTTGGGTTGATTGCAATGACGCCAGCAATTGCAATCAATGCTGCAACAACACCCACGCCAGCTAATATTTGAGCGATATACGCAGATGTAACCAGCAAATCAAGGCTAACCCATGTTCCGATAGCGGCGATAGTAACGATGGCATATACAGCCGGTGTTCCAGCAAGTGGTCGTATCGCAGGTGGGAGTGCATTGAGAACGTACTGAACATGAAGCGCTGCACCAAGCGCCATCCACGGGGCTAACGCTAATACTCGGGATGATGTGACGGTTGGACGCTGACGAATAGCAGCATACGCAACAACACCGCCAGCGAATATAATTGTCAATAGATATGGAATTGCTGGCAGTGCAAACCCATCAGGAAAAATGACCATACCCACGCACTGGGCTATCCGGCGACAAAACGGTATCGAAGATTCGGGTCAAAAACACGGTTGAACATTTGGCATTTCCTCGGTCCGAAAACAGGGATTTACTCTTGAAATTTAAATATACTCATAAGCTTCCCTTACTGAGACGCACCCCAACACTATCTATGGAATGCGTGAAGTCCGTCTTATTATATGCTGAGCAGGCGCAATACCACGGCCTTTAGTGCTTCACAGAAGATTTAGGTGTACTCTGCGTGGGTAGGGTGATGACTGGACGAGAGAAAGAGATCGTCCGACATCTCAGTGAGGACGATCTCGACCGCTTGCTCACACAGACTGACAG
>P_A23_Liq_2_FmtDRAFT_1000067_pt1 | contig 23081 bp, 20 predicted proteins | sample PonA232FremontCA_FD_10599 | JGI IMG/M metagenome (IMG submission 10599) | reverse complement strand
CCCCATTCTTCCCCCCTCCCACCCCCCCATCCCCCCCCCCACCCTCGCACACGCGAGAACACTCGCACGGTGGTGTGTGTGTGTCCGAGCGTCTTCCGGGATCTACTGACACGTCTTTCGACACAGAAAGAAATATGCAGACGCCTTTTGAAAGCAGAATCGTACTCTTGCTCTCGAAATATACTCTCGCAACTTCGGAGAACACTCGAAACACTCGCACGGTGGTGTGTTCCGATCTCGCCACTCGTCGGCCGAGAACACTCGCACGGTGGTGTGTGTGTCCCCGGCCGTTCGGTTCACGCGGTCCCCGCGCGTCCGGAGGCACGGAACACTCGAAACACTCGAAACACTCGCAGGCTCCCCCGCCACGTTTACTACGGTGGCGTCGTTGCACGCCCGTATGGATCTCGACGAGAACCCCTTCTCTGCCACGGACCACATCTTCTCGAACAAACAACCGCTCAAAGACGACGCCTTCCAGCCGGAGGAGATCTTCCACCGCGACGGAGAGATCGCCAATCTCGTGGGTGCGCTCCAGGACGTGATCATGGGCCACGACCCGAACAACACGTTCATCTACGGTCCGACTGGGGTCGGGAAGACGGCCGTGACGAAGTGGGCACGCGAGAAACTGATGGAACGCGCCCGGCAGGAAGATGTCGATCTCGCCGTCGTCGGCCCGGTGAACTGCCGGAACTACAAGTCTGCCTACCGACTCGTCTCGGGGATCGTCAACCGGTTCCGTCCGCCGGACGACCAGATCCCCACCTCCGGCTACTCGACGGACACCGTCTTCCGGTTCCTCTACGAGGAGATCGCCCAGACGGGCGAGAACGTGATCATCATCCTCGACGAGATCGACAACATCCCGCCGGACGCTCGCAACGACTTCCTCTACGACCTCCCGCGGGCGAGCGCGTCCGAGGACACACCGATCGAAGATGTCGGGGTGGGGCTCATCGGCATCTCGAACGACCTGAAGTTCGTCGACGTGCTCGAACCCAAGGTCAAGTCGACCCTCTCGGAACGCGAGATCAACTTCTCGCCGTACGACGCCAACGAGCTCCGGGACATCCTCTCGTACTACGCCGACATCTCGTTTCGCGACGGTGTGCTGGACGAGGACGTGGTGCCGTTGGCGGCTGCCTCCGCCGCACAGGAACGCGGCGACGTGCGTCAGGGACTGAAGATCCTCGAGAAGGCCGGCGAACTCGCCCGACAGGAGGGAGTCGTCACTGTCGGAGAGAGTCACACCCGCGAGGCGATCGACTCGATCGAGACGGACGAGATCCGGCAGTACCTCGACGAGGAGCTGTCGCTCCACCAGGCGTTGTCGTACCTCGCGGTCACCCTCGCGGTGATCTCGCCGGATGTCTCCGCGAAGACCCGCGAGGTGTACCGGATCTACGACGGGCTGTGTGCCTCTCGCGACACCGAGGAGAAGTCACAACGCAAACTCTACGAGTTCCTCGATCAACTGTCGATGTACCACCTGATCAGCTCACAGGAACGGAACCTCGGCCGGAAGGGGGGGCGGACGTTCGTCTACGAGGTGACCGACGACCCGGTCGACATCGTTCTCGGTGCGGCGAAGTCGCAGTACTCCGAACTCGTCACCGAACAGGTCATCCACGCGCTGGCGGACCACGCCGACCGCCAACCGGACTCCTTCGACCTCCAGACCAGCGAACCGTTGGAACGGCTGGCTGTCTTCGACGAGATCCTCTCCGGTGACGCGTAGCCCACTCTGCTGTCCCGGGCGTTCGGCGTGTGAACACTGTTGTCGTTCGGTGCGTAGGCGGTCGTCGTTCGAGATGTACACACCGTCACGCACTGGCCACGTACACCGTAACGGTGAGCGTGTGAACACATCGCCAGAGACTAAGCCCGTCGACTGACGTGTACGAAACCATGACCGACCGAGAAGACGCCCCCGAGGCCGAAGGGTTTCTGGCGCTCGGTGGCGACGGCGACGGTGTCTACGAGACAGTCTTCCGTGCGGTCGACGACGCCGTCTTCCTGGTGGACGTCGACCACGACGCCGCCGACGACCGCTTCGTCTTCCGCCGAGACAACGCTGCACACCGCGAGTACACCGAACTCTCCGAACGGGAGCTACGCGGGCAGACCCCACACGACGTACTGGACGACGACCAGGCAGACGCCGTCGTCGCGAACTACCGCCAGTGCGTCCGACAGGGGGCTCCCATCGAGTACGAGGAGGCGTTGTCGTTCACCGACGACGAGACCTACTGGCAGACGAGACTCACGCCGATCTTCGACGGTGACACCGTGACACAGCTCGTCGGTGTCTCCCGTGACACCACCGCGCCCCGGAGTCAGAAACGCAAGCTCGACCGGCTCAACCGCCAGTTCGAGACTGTCCTCGACACCATGTCGGCGGCGGCGTTTCTGAAGAGTACCGACGGCCGCTACCTGCTGATGAACCCCGCCTGTCGAGAGCTGTTCGGCATCGAAGAGGGGGACGCAGTCGGGACTACCGACGACGACATTCTCTCGGCGGAGGCCGCCGAGCGTGCCAGACAGGACGACCGCCGCGTGATCGAGAGCGGTGAGATGATCGAAGTCGAGGAGATCGTGCCGACGGTGACCGGGGAGACGACACGACTCACCCGAAAGTCACCGGTGTACGACGACGGCGAGGTGGTCGCGATCTGTGGCGTCTCGACGAACATCACCGAACAGAAGAGTCGCGAGCAGGAGTTCGAGCGACTCGCGGAACGGTTCGAACTCGCCGTCCAGGGTGCCAACCTCGGCGTCTGGGACTGGGACCTCACCTCCGACGAGGTGGAGTTCAACGACGAGTTCGCTGCCATGCTCGACTACGCCCCGGCCGACATCGACGCCGAGTTGGAGTGGTGGAGACGACACGTCCACCCGGACGACATCGAGCGGATCACCGACACACTCGAGGATCACCTCGCCGGCGACACCGACTACTACAACGCCGAGTACAGGTTCGAAGCCGGCGACGGCGACTGGCGGTGGCTCCGAACTGTCGGCGAAGTGACCGAACGCGACGAGGGGGAGCCGGTGCGAGCAGTCGGTGTCCACATCGACATCGACGAACGCGTACGCTACGAGGAGACTGTCGAACGCCAGCGTGACGACCTCGAGACGCTCAACCAGATCGTCCGACACGACGTTCGCAACGCGATCCAGTTCGTGCTCGCGTACGGCGACATGCTGTCTGCCCACGTCGACGAGGCGGGGAGCGAGTACTTGGAACGGGTGTTGTCCGGCGGCCGCGAGGCGGCCGAGATCACCCGGACTGCCGGCGACGTGACGGAGGCGTTGCTCCGTTCGGACGTCGACCACACCCCGATCCGGCTCTGGACGGTTCTCGAGAGCGAGATCGAGAACCTCCGCCAGACCGAACAGAACGTCGTCGTCACTGTCGGCGAGAGCTCTCGGAACGTCGAGGTGTTGGCCGACGAGATGCTGGAGTCGGTGTTCCGCAACCTCCTGCAGAACGCCGTCGTCCACAACGACAGTGATGTCGCCGAGATCTCTGTCTCCGTCCACGTCGACGACGACACTGTTCGGGTCCGTATCGCAGACGACGGACCGGGTATCCCGGACGAGCAGAAGTCGGCGATATTCGACCAGGGCGAGCGTGGTGCGGGCAGCGACGGAACGGGGCTCGGCCTCTACCTCGTCGGTACGCTCGTCGAACGGTACGGTGGCGGTGTCGACGTCACGGACAACGATCCGAGCGGCAGCGTGTTCACCGTCGAACTCCCGCGGTCGAAGTGACTCCTCGCTCGCGACGACTGTCGTCTCTCTCGTCTCGCCCGCCCACGGGAGCGAAAGGGTTGAACCGACGGTTCACCCATTCGGGTTCGTGCTCGGCTACGCGGCGATGAACCGGACGCTCCGCGAAGAGGAGTCTCCAGTCCGGTGCAACCGGAGTATGCGGGAACAGACGTTCGAGGACCGCGGGCTGTCGTACGTCGCCGAGCTGGCGATCCAGAACGCCCGCGACCTCCTCCGGATTCTGCGGTGGAACGTCCGTCACGGGATCTTCTTCTACCGTTGTACGTCGAAGTTGGTGCCGTGGAACCTCCGGTACGAGATCGAGTCGCTCCCGCGGTTCGGCGAACTCGCCGACCTGCTCGGCGATGTCGGCAGCTTCGTCCGCGAGAACGGTGTCCGGCTGACGTTCCACCCCAACTACTACTGCAAGCTCGCGAGCACGTCCACGGACACCGCCGACCGCTCGGCCCGCGATGTCGCGAACCACGGCCGGTGGCTCGATCTGATGGATCTCCCCCGCACACCGTACCACGCGATCAACGTCCACGTCGGCGCGACCTACGGCGACCGAGCGGCGACGCTCGCGCGGTTCTGTGAGCGTGTCGACGACCTTCCGGATCGGGCGGCCGATCGGCTCACGGTCGAGAACGACGACGACGAGAGCTGTTACTCTGCCGGTGAACTCGCGGACGGCGTCGCGAACGAGTGTGGTGTGCCTGTCACTTTCGACTACCACCACCACAAGTTCACCCACCGCGGCGCGAGCTACCGCGAGGCGTTCACTCGCGCCCGAGAGACCTGGGACGTACGGCCCGTCACCCACCTCTCGGAGGCGGAACGACTCCACGCTCGCGACGACTCGATCCGGCCACAGAGCCACGCCGAGTACGTGGCCCGCGTTCCGTCGTGGCTGCGCGCCGAGTCGGACGTGATGTTGGAGGCCGACGCGAAAGAGCGTGCGGTGCTGTACCACACGCTCGACCGCCGCGAAGGGAGTGTGTGAGAGAGGTGGGTCGGTGTGTCGGGTCGCCGCTCGATTCGACCCCACGACGGGTTCGTCTGGAACGTGGCGTCGGTGGTGGTCGTCCCGCACCGTGTACTCGCTTCAACCCCACGACGGGTTCGTCTGAGACCAGCAGTCACCCTGCTCCGGCTGGCACCCGACGGGTGGGACTCCCTCGGGATTAGACTCTGTGGCACCCGGCCGCGGGCCAGCGACTCCGACGACGAGTAACCGCCGTCGGGCGCTGTCCCCGTCTCGGGTCTCTCGCTCCTGCCCCTACTCTTCGCTCAGTCGTGCGAGACTCACCGCGCTACTCAGCGCTCGGCTCACCCGAACGACCGGACACGCCTCGTTGCGACACACCAACACGCCGTCGTCGTGGATCGCCCCCCACGTGCCGCAGTCGTGACACTGCCGGCTCGTCGAGTCGGGGTCGACACGCACGACCGGCACGTCGGCCTCGCGGGCCTTCTCGACGACCGCGCGCCGGAGCGCCGCGGGGAGCCACGCTGCCAGATCGTTCTCGGTCCGGCGCGGCCACAACGACCCCGGCCGGAGGAACCGGTCCGCGAGCACCACCTGCGGCGCGTCGAACTGCCGTGCGTACTCGATCGTCCGCGCCGCGGCGCTGTACACCTGTGGCCGGATCTGGTGGTACACCGCGACGAACAGCTCCGCCTCGGCGCGCGTGGTGTCGAACCCGGCCGCCTGCAACGCCTGTGTCGCCGCGGCGAGAATCTCGCACCGCTCGTGGAGATGCGCGCCGTCGATCACCAACTCCGCGCCCGCACTACCGCGTGACGGCGCGGCGGCGATCAGCGTCTCGACGCCGACGCTGACGCCGATCGGTGTCGGCTCCGGAGTGCGGCTCACCGGGCCACCCCCGTCGAGATCGCGAGTCGGTCGACTGTCGGTACCGCGAGCGTGGCGGAAACTTGAATACCGCCGGCTGGTTGTTCGAGCATGCTTCGTTGGTCGCGAAGCGCGGTCGGGTGTGCCCTTACACGCCCGGCCACTTTCTGGCCGCGTCCCGCGCTTCGTGGCGTAACTATTGGTGTCTAGCTACTTGAATCTTCAGTTGTCGGTACGGGTTGCGTCTGTGTGGGGGTGAGTCTGGGTGGTGTGGCTGGTGTCGAGTTCCGATCCCACAACGGGCTTATATGGAACCATGCCCAAATCAAGCACGTACAGCCTCCTAGCACCCGCCCAGCAGTTAGTGTTTCCGTCGACCTGCAATCCCCCCGAAACCCCCGGGGGGTCGACGGAGCGACACCGCATCACCCACGCAGCAGGTCGTACCACTCGTCGAGATCGACCAGTTCGTTCTCGACCTCGCTGACGCCGTACTGTTGGAACACCTCGTCGACAGTTCGGGCGAGCCCCTCGGGGTCGTCGTCTGGTCGTGTCTGGTCGTAGTAGACGAGCACACCGGCGTGTACCACCTGCTCGTGGAGTCGCTCGAAGTCCCGTCCGTTGTTGGTGATCAGTGGGACCCTGTGCTCGCCACACCACCGCAACAACTCCTCGTCGGCGGTGTACTCCCCGAACTCGTCTTTCGCTTGGAGTGGGTCGTACCCACGCTCCCGGAGGAGTCGCTCGAACACTCGACTGACGTGTTCGTCGAGGAGTAGCCGTACGCTCACGCTAAACAGGTTCTTTCGGCGTGAGCCCCTCTTCGGCGGTGCGCTCGGCGGCGGCCGCCTGTTCGCGTTGGATCGCGCGAATCTCCGCGACGTTGGCGTAGTAGTACGACAACGCCTCGTGGACGGCCGCCATCGAGAGGTCGAGTTGATCGCCGACGTACGCCGGTGTCTGGTCGGCCTCGATCACTCGTGTTGCGACGTGCCGCACACCGACGCGGGTGCCGTCGATCCGCGGCTCCCCGCCGAGAACGTCTGGATCACTGGTGATCGTCACGTGTGTCGTTGGGTCGGTCTCGGGTTTGTATCTTTGTGGTGGGTGCCGACTTCGCGAGCAGGTCGGCAGTGACGCCGAGGCAGGTTGTGGGTCATCTTCGGTTCGAGCCCCCAACGAGTTCATCTGGAACAGGTCTTGCAGTCTGGAGATCATCCCTTGAGTTGAGCTTCAACCCCACAACGGGTTCATCTGGAACCATGCCCGAATCGGGCACATACACCCTGCTAACGCCCAGCAGTTAGTGTTTCCGTCGACCCGCAATCACCCCCGAACCCCTGGGGGGCCGACGGAGACACCCGCCGATAACCACACGCCCGACCCTCAAGCACTGCCTGACATCCACAGTCGCGCCAGAACCAAGTCCGCCGCCACCGAGGGACGGGCGATGAGTACTGTGACGTTCGGCGTCCGGCTCCGGACGCGCGCCGCCGCGGTCGACGCGCTCGCGCTCGGCTGCGTGCCGGTCGTGCTCTGTGCCGTCTACGCGCTCCCGGAGCCGATCAAGCGCGGGTTGGTGTTCGACTACGCGACGCCGACGTTGGCGACCGCCTACACGGCACACTTCGTCCACTTCGAGTTGGCGCACCTGTCGGTCAACCTCGGGAGCTACCTCCTGCTCGTTCCGGTCGCGTACGCGCTGGCGGCGTTGTCCGACTCGCTCTCGCGGTTCCGCGTCGCCGCGATCACGCTCCACACCGCGGTCCCGCTGGCGCTGTCGGGGCTCAACCTCGCGCTCGTCCGGCCCCGGATCGGCTACGGCTTCTCCGGCGTCGCGATGGGACTGCTCGCGCTCACCGCGTTGTTCGCAGTCGAGTACACCGCCACGCGGCTGGCGACGGGCTGGTGCCGCCGCGAGGACGCCCCGCTCGTGTTCTTCGCCGAGGCGGCGCTGATCGCGTTGGCAGTCCGCCCGCGTGACCCGGCGACGTTGGCCATCGCCGGCGGCGCGGCGACCGTCACTGCGGGCTACCTGGTCGTCGTCGCGCGCCGGGTTCGAACCACCGGCCGGACGTTCGCGCCGACCGCCAGCCGCGCCGGCTTCGGCGAACTCGGAATCGTCGCGGCCGTCGTGCTCGTCGGCTTCCCGGTCGTGGCGTTTCCCGCCGATCCGGCCGGTGGCGGCACCGTCCTCAACCTCTACACCCACCTCCTCGGGTTCGCGGTGACGTTCGTCGCCGCCTACGCAGTTCCGAGCATCGACGGCTGAGCCCGTCACCACACGGCCAGAGTCGCCCGGGACCGTGTGGTCAGAGCCGTGACCGGTACCAGCCGACGACGACCACCACCCCCACCGCGAGGAGCAACAACCCGAACTCGCGGGCCGGGAACCCGAACGCCTCTGTGACCGGTGTCTCGGTCACTCTCGGTGTGGCCGCCTCTGTCGCGGTCCGTGTCGACGACTCGTCGACGGCTGTCGTCTCGGTCGCCACGACACCCGCGTCTGTCCCCGGTTGGACCTCGGCTCCGGCCGTCCCGACCTCCGCCGTGTCTGGGGGCGTCGCGTTCGATCCCGTCGGTGGCGTCGCCGTCGCGTTCGGTGTCGTCGTGTTCGGTGAGGCTGTCCCGTTCGGCGTCGCTGTTCCGTTCGGTGTCGGGTCGGACTCGACGGTGACCAGTGTCGTCGCGTCGTCGGTGCTCCCGCCCCCATCGACGGCGGTCACGCGGACACGGGACCGACCGGGTGTGTCGAACGCCCACTCGACCGTCGCGGTACTGCTCACCGTCTCCACGGTGCCGTCGCCGTCCGTGTCCCAGCGGTACCGAACGACCCCGGTGTTGTCCGTCGTCTCGCTCGCGTCGAGCGTGACCGTCTCCCCGACACCGACCGTCTCCGGGGCAGTCACTGCCGCTGTCGGCGGCACGACAGCCCCACCTCCGCGGCTGTCGGCCGTCACCACCGCGAACGCCGACAGCTCAGACGCGACTGCGCGGAACACCAGCGTCTCGCCGGTGGTGTCGACCGGTGTCGTCTCGACCCGCTCCCACGAGCCCTGGTCGTACCGGCGGAGTTGGACCGACTCCGCGCCTCGACCCGACACCGCCAGCCGGTCGCGGTCGACCGTGACCCGGATCGCGACCCGCTCGAACACCCCGTCCGGCGAGGCGTGATCGACACGGGCGTAGCCGACAGTGGCTCCGGTTGTCGGTTCGGGCACGTCGACTCCCGCCGCCGCCCGGTCGGAGCCGGCGTCGACGGACAACGAGAGGTTCGCTCGCTCGCTCGTCGCAACCGTGACGGACTCCACGGTGACGTTCTCGTCACCGGCCGACACGTCCACGGTGACGTTCTCCGTCCGACTGACCCCGTCGGCCACCACACGAACGCCGTCGGCGCTGCCGGAGACGGTCGCGTCCGGGCCGGAGTCGCTCGCTCCCGGAACCCGCGCGTGGACAGTCACCGACGAGGCCGACACTGCCGTCTCGGTGTCGACGACGACCCCGACCGCGACGGCACCACCGGCCGGAATCCGACACCGATCTGTCGAGTCGAGTCCACAACCGGCAGCGACGTAGTCGACACGTGGCGTGTCGTCGGTGAGCCACACCGCGGCCGGCTCCGATCCAGTGTTGCCGACGACGAACACGCGCCGGAGGACAGTCCGTCCGTCCGCCACTGCCCCGTCCACATCGACTCGGAGGCCTCCTGCGGGGTCGACCGTCGCGTATGCTCCGTTCGGTCCGCCCGCCGGCTGGAGGCTGATCTCGTCGGCCGGCGCGAGGAGCTCGTCCCCGAGGTCGACCGCACCCGTCGCCGTCACTGCCGAGACTGCCGCCACCAACACCGCGACGGTCGCCACCCGTCGTCGTGTCACGACCCGTGTCCCGTCGCGTCGACCCATCAGCTCTCGATTGTCCCCGCAGGGCTTTGTTGTGTGTTGCCTGTCCCTCTCGAAACCCACACCGTCGTGTGACTCTGGCCGTCACAGACCCGACCGCGTCTCTCTCGGAGTCGGCTCAGACCCTCGTTGAACGGTCTCTGGCCGGACCTGTCCACCCGCTCGCGACCCCTTCGACCCGCCGATACACGAACTATTTTGTACGCTAAGTACCAGATGATTCACCGTGAACCGTCGCTGGTTGGGACTCAGGCGGGTAGTGGGGAACTGGGCGGGGGTCGTCGCAGTGGCGTTGCTCCTCCTCGTGGCCGCCGGCGGGTGGGCGACGTACACCGGGCACGTCGACCCGGGCACACACACCGAGTCGCGGACGATCGCGACGTGGTCACCGACAGACGAGGTCACACACAGCGCCCGAGTGACGGAGCCGAACCCGATCTTCCCGACCAACGTCACCCTACAGAACCGGTCTGCGTACCTGACGAGCGCGGCACCGACGTTCCGTGCGCGGTTCGCCCCCGGCTACACGGCGACGGAGTCGGGGAACGTCACCGCGACCGTCGTCGTGTCGATCGTCAGGCGTGCAGTCGTCTCGGAAGACGGGCCGGCCGGCGACAGCCGCACCCTCTGGCAGACGGAACGGCGGGTCCAGACGGACCGCGCACGTCTCAGTCCGGGCGAACGCCTCCCGGTCGAGACGACGCTCAACGCGACCCGACTCGACGCCGGCACTCAGTCGCTGATCGCCAACCTCGGCGGCACTCCCGGAGAGGTGTACACGGAGATCCGCACCGACGTGCGGCTGTCGGGGACCGTCGACGGCCGTCCTGTCGAGACGAGCTGGGTCCGGCGGCTCCGTGTCTCCGTCACGAGCGGTGTCTACCGGCTCCAGTCGCTCGGCTCACCCCCCACCGGTCGGGAGTGGACACGGCCGGAGACGGTCCCGAACGACCCCGGCCTCCCGCGACGACTCGGCGGCCCGCTCGCGCTGACGCTCGGACTCGCCGGGCTGGCACTCCTGATCGTCGGCCGACGAGCGGGCGCGTTCGATCTCGCTCCCGTCGAACGGGAGTGGAGAACGTACCGCGCCGACGCGGCCGAGTTCGACGACTGGGTGATCGAGTGTGAGGTGCCGTCGGCGCTGACCGACGGCGTGGTCGCGGAGACGGAGTCGTTGTCCGACCTGGTGGATCTGGCCGTCGACGCCGGCGAGGCGGTGTTGCGTGCACCCGGCGGCGACTACGTCGTCCAGTACGGCGACGTGGTATACCGCTACCGCCCGCCGGACCCCGAGACCGTCCGCGAGCGTGGCGGGTTCGACCTGCGCGAGGGGCTGCCGTCAGCCGACATCGCCGACACCGCGGGGACCGAGCGTCCGTCGCGTGCGGACGGCGGTGATGTCCCAGCGGACGACGCCGCCACGAGCGACTCCGACGGCTGGGACGAGGTCGGCGAGTTCGTCGACGGGTCCCCCGACACGCCGGACGGGAGCGACACGACTACGAACTCTGCTGGCGACCCGACTACGGACTCCGGCGACGACCCGAACGTGGACGACCCAGAGTCGCGGTAACCACACCGAGAGAGACCACAACTGCCGATTGTTCTGTCCGGTACGGTGTCGGACTCGCCTCGGAGCAGTTCAATCGGCCGTTGATCGCGTTGGATCGCGTTCAGCGAGCCAATTACTACGCCCGTGTCGGTCGAAGCCGTCGTCGTAGCTGACAACCAGTTGCGAGACACAGACGAAGTGTCTCGGAGTCTCACGACGAGATCGTTCTCGATGGAGACGGCCGACGACCGGTTCATCGTCGACATGTCGACTGTCTCGATAGACGAGATATCCCAGTACACGATGGTCCACGAACTGAGCGACGAGATCGGCTACGTCGTAGTGGAAGGCGACGAATCGTGGACGCCCAGTAGTGCAGAGTTTACACCAGACATTCGGATCGACATCGGAGATCCGTCGCTGCAACAACCTGGAGAGTCGAATACGATCTCCCCCGACTCACTCACCACGCTCCAGTGGGACAAGCGCGAACAGAATCTCTCCGAGATCGACGCGACTGGACAGACCAGCGCGGGCGAACGCGTGCGGATCGGGATTATCGACTCGGGTGTGCTCGGAGCAAATCCGGACCGCGACGTAACCCATCCGGATCTCGAGTTCGCCGGTGACGGACAGAAAGTGTTGGAAGGGACACCAGTCGGAGACGACGGCGACAGCGGCCCATCCTACAACTTCACGGGTGACGAGCAGGGCCCCGGCCCACGGAAGCAAGGCAACCCGTCCGGCGACCCACACGGGACGGAGTCTGCCGGTACTGCGGCAGCAGTCGACAACGGGACGGGTGTCGTCGGGTTCGCACCGAACGCAGAGATCGTAGATCTCCGCGTGTTCGTCGGTGGGAGCGGGAGCTTCGGTGACATTATCGCCGCGACTGTCGTCGGATCGACCCCTACAGACCAGACGGTTAGTGTCACCGTCGGGGAGACGACTGGAAACGCATCCGAAAACCCACAGCCAGTCCAAGGGTCCGGCTGTGACGTGCTCAATCTGAGCCTCGGTGGGAGTTCGCTCGTTCCGCGCCAGGAGCTGGCGTCCGACGATACGCCAGCGCTCGACGAAGAGGTTCTTCCAGGGCCGCTCGTCGGTGCCGACCCGGCTGTCGTCGCAGGTAACGCCAGCGCAACTGGCGAGGCCGCCGCTGAAGCACTCAGTAACGGCACACTGCCAGTGGCGTCGGCAGGCAACAGTGCCATCGGACTCGGAATCCCGTTGTCGGACGACAGACAGTCCCCACGAGTACAGGTTCCGGATGTCGACTCCGCGCCGGTGACGTTCCCGGCAAACGCACCCGACTACCTGACCGTCTCCGCGACTGGGCCGATCGGATACGGATGGCCGGCAGACGACTCTGTAGTTGAATCGCCGATCCAAACAGAACTCCCGACAGACGAACCGGCAGTGTACTCGAACTACGGTGGTGCCGGTCAAATTGAGTTCGACACCGGTGGTGACAAGATCACACTGGCCGACGGAGACACCCCCGGCGAGGACCGGCTCTCGCTCGGCACCGCGGTGGACGTGAGTGCCGGCGGTGGAAACCTAGATGTCTCGGCGCTTCTGTTCGACTCTGTCGCTGAGACGAATAGAGACCGACTGTTTACGACTGCATTCGAGCAACAACCGAAAGACCCAGACAACCCCCCAGGAGAGGACGTTGATCCAGATGGCCGGTTCGTTCCAAACTTCAGTTCTGTCTTGGGAACGTCGTTCTCTGCACCGAACGTCTCCGGGGTAGCCGCGTTGTTGGCTGGTGAAATCCTCGACCAACGACCCACAGACGACGAGGCTGCTGACGGCGAACTGACACAGCAGGATCCTCTCTCTTCTGAGGACGCGCTACTGATCCGGGAAGTGATCGAGGACTCGGCAGAAGCGTCGTCGGTCGGTCGTGCCGGTGAGACGAGCGCGCCGAGTGTCGCAGCAGAACGCAACGCTGTCGGTGCCAGCGGATTCGGCGGGGGCTTCGTCCGAGTCCCGACCGACGGTGATGCTCCTTCCCGTCCCGGAACCGTTCCCGGCCGACTTGATCCGGCAAACCACCGTGGTAACGGTCACTTTGATGTGCAGGCTGCGCTCGCGCGACTGCGGGCCCTGCTCGAGTAGTCTGACAAGTGAGCGACCACACAGGCTCGCACCACACAACCTACTTTTTCAACAAAACTCGCAACTATCGACTGTTGTCAAGAGACTGTACGGTGTGAGCGTGACCCCGATGTAGGTTGGCTGCCTGCCGACAGGTAGGCAGATCAGTCTGCCTGCGACCCGACGTTCGAGACTGGACTCTCCCTGCTTGACCCGCTCACGCCAGCTGACCTCGGGATATCGTTCCCGTCGAGGAACACGTTCGAGAGCTGCACCTCGATCTCGTCGGCGTCGTCGGTCGACACGCCGAACCCGGCGTTGCTGACGACGTTCGAGTTACTCACCGCGACACTGGTGCCCACGTCGGTCCCGTCGAACACGGCGATCCCGGACCCGCCGGCGGCGTCGCCGTTCCCGTCGACGAGCACACGGTCGATTTCGCCAGTGACGACCGCGTCGGGGTCGAAGCTCCCGAGCGCGACGCCGGTGCCGCCGTTGCCGGCAGCCGTCACCCTCGAGAACGTCCCACCGGTGATGTCGACACCGTCCAGGTCGATCCCGTCGGTGGCGTTGTTCGAGGCGGCGATATCTTCGAGGTCGAGACGCGAGACGGTCTCACTCGACACGAGCACCCCGGCACCGCCGTTGTCGGTGGCCGACACGCCGATCAGTTCCGCGACACCGATCCCGGCGTCTGCGGACGCACCCAGGTCACCGCCGAACGGCGTCCCGACGAACAACCCGGTGCCGCCGTTGTCAGTGACGGTCGACCCGATCACCGACACGCTCTCGAAGGAGTCCGAGAACACCGACACGCCCTCGCCAGTGTTCCCGCCGATCCGGCTGTCGACGACAGACAACGTCGTCCCGCCGACACCGGGGCCGTCGACGTCGACGCCGTCGCCGCCGTTGTTCTCGATCACGCTGTTGCGGAGTTCGAAGTTCCGCGCGGGGTTCAGAGCGACACCGTCACCTGCGTTGTCGACGACGGTGACCCCGTCTACGATCGCGTTCTGGACGACCTGCGTCCCGGTGCCGATGTCGAGCGCCGGTCCCTCTGTCACGCCCGTGATCCGGAGGTTACGGACGACGACTCCGTCGACGGGACTCCCGCCGGAGAGCTGTAGCTGCGACCCGACGACCGTGCCGTCTTCCCCGTTACCGCTGCCGCGGAACTGGAGGCCGTCGGGGTCGCGCACCTCGATCGACCCGTCGCCGCCGAACGTCCCGGTGTCGATCTCGACTGTCGTCGCGTCCGCGTCGCCGACCTCGATCGCGTCGACGGCCGCCTGGATCGTCTCGAAGTCACCGTTCCCCGAGTTGCTGACGAGCACAGACCCGCGACCGCCCTGGATGCTCTCTGCGGGCTTGTCCGTGGTCGCGGTGAGTGTCGCTGTCGCCGTCACGTCGCCGTCCAACGCCGCCGTGTCGACGAACACCCCCAGGTCGACCGTCTCCCCGGGGTCCAACGGCACCACCTCGTCGGTCCCGTCTCGGAGCCGAGTCGTCGAGTCACTCCCCGGGTAGAAGTACAGTTCGTCGTCCGACACACCGCCGGACAGCCGTGCGAACACGTACACCCGCTGTGTCCCCTGGTTCTGCACCCGGAGCAGGTCGTCGAACTGGTAGGTGGAGTCGCTCCCGAGCCCGGTGCCCCCGGTGTCCGTCGACGAGAAGTCGAGTCCGACCGCCCCGTCGGTGACCGTCGTGAACGCGTCGGCGTTCTCGCCGGTCCCCGGTTCGAGCCGGAGCAGGGCGTTCTCGTCGTCCGCGACCTGGACCGCCACGTCGCGCTGTGCACTGACACTGGTGAACGCGCCGGAGCCGACCGCACCGGCCGCACCAGCTGCCGTTCCGAGTCCGAGCAGTAGGTTGCGTCGTTGCATGTTGATCGTCCCCTCGCGGGGGAGACCCACCGGCGGAGTCGAACCGCCGTCCACGGGAGTGCCGTGTCGCGTCTCCGGTCGGGAGACACGCTGCACCGGCGTTGGCAGTCACTTCGTCGCGTCGTACAGCGCCGTGACCTCGTTCTCTTCGAGCGCTCGACCGTACAGCCGAACGTCGTCGACACGTCCGTGCCACGAGTTCCCGCCGCCGTCCTTCGACCCGATCACGAACTGTGAACCCGACGTGCCGAACGGTCCCTGCGTCTCCCCGACCACGGAGCCGTCGACGTAGAACCGTCCACGACCGGCACTGTCGTACGTCAACACACAGTGGTACCAGACGCCGGTCTCGGGCTCTGGACCGAACAACGTGTCTTTGTTGCCGTCTGGCTCCTGGTTGAACTGTGCGTACAGCCGCCCCTGGGGGCCGTTGTAGCCGATCAGGTAGTCGCGGTTCTGCCCACGCTGCCACTTCGAGACGGCCAACGGGTACTCGGCCTGGTCGAACCCGTCCGCGTTCACCCAGACGGCGACGGAGAACGGGCTGCCGACACCCAGATTCGCCGTCGTCTCGACGAACTCGTCTCCCTCCGGGAACTGGACTGCACCGCCGCTCTTCCCGGTTCCGGCCGTCACCCCCTCCGGGACCGACCCGTCTGCTCCGCCGACGATCTCCTCGGTGACCCCGCCGTCGACTCGATCCAGTGGCCAGTGTGCCGCGAGCCCGCTTGTCGGCCCCGGAATCGTCGTCCCGTCACCGGCGACGACCGCACCCGAGGCGGGGTTCGTCGCCGCGGCCGCGATCGTCACTGTCAAGTCGAGGGCTCCGACTTCGACAGCCGTCGTGTCGAGGAACACACCGACCGAGATCGACTCGCCGACCCCGAGGTACGACACGTCGTCCTCGCCGTCGCGCAACACGTCCCCGGCGTCTCCGTCCGGGTAGACGTACACGTCCGGGTCCGACCCTGTCGTCGCCAGCGCAGTGTCGTCCGCTCCCGCGAACGTCGCCCAGACGTACACTGGCTGTGTCCCGCGGTTCGTCACCCGGAACACGTCGTCGAACTGATACGTCGAGTCGGTCCCGACACCACCACCCGCCCCGCCCCCGTCGAACGCGAGTGCGAGTTGGCCACTCGTGGTGGTTCTGGCGTATCTCCGCCCGTTGGGTGTGTCGGCCGGTTCGAGCCCGACCAGTGCGTCGTCGTCGGTGGCCGTCTCGACGGTGACTGTCCGCTCGGCGGCGGCGTTCGTGAACGCCCCCGAACCGACCGCGCCGCCGGCTCCGCCGACCGCGCCGAGCGCGGCGAGTAGTGTTCGCCTGTTCATTCGAGGCCCACCGGCGGAGTCGAACCGCCGCAGCCGTGGTGGCTGGCTACCCGTGTGGGTGTCGCGTCATCTCGTGTCGTCGCGTCTCGTCGTCAGATCGGTGGGTCGGTCCGGTCCCACCCCGACCCGTCCGTCTCCGGACGAGCGACGACCTCGGCGACCCCAGAGAGGTCGTCGTCCACCGACGCCGCCGGCCCGGTCGTGTCCACCTCGATCACGACGTAGTACGCCTCCCCGACGCCGAACCGGTCGTCTTCGGTGTTCGGCCCGAACCCGTTCCCGGTGGGCTGTGCGAGCGGGTAGTCCCTGTTGTCGCCGTTCTGCTTGGGGAAGTTCTGGACGGACCGCCCGGTCGGCGAGTCTCCCGTGTCGAACGCGTAGAAGGTGAGGTGCGACTGGCCCTCCCCGCCGTCGAGCCAGCCCGTGTCCGTGAAGTAGTAGCTCAGCTTGAACATCAGACTCCGTGTCCCCTGGTTGATCACTTTGAACGCGTAGTTCTCACTGGGGGCTTCCAGACTCCCCACCCGCGTGATCGCGTCGAGATTCACACCCTCGGCCGGCGTCCCCTCGCCGTCCAGCCCGATCTCGACGGTTCCCTCGGGCCCCTCTCGGACGAGTCTCGTGTCGCCGGGGACGAGCCCGACGAACGCGTCGCTGTCGTCGCTCACCGCGACACTCACCGACCGCTCTGCTGCGGTGCGACTGAACGCACCGGTGCTCACTGCCGTCGCGCCACCGACGGCGACCGATCCGAGCGCTGCCAACATCGTTCGTCGTCGCATGTTCGGTGTACCCCAGAGACCCACCGGCGGAGTCGAACCGCCGAGGCGAGCCGTCACCCGCACCCGCGTGAGTACCGTTCAGATGTCCGCAGCGACGTCCTCTTCGGCGGCGATCTCCATCGACACGTCGAGCTCGTCCGGCGGGCTCTGTGTCCGGACGAACAACCCGAAGTTGAGCGACTCACCGACACCCAACGTGAGGTCGGCCGCGTCGTACGTGTCCGTGCCGGCGAACCCGGTCGACGGATCGTACGTGCCGTAGATCCCGGTGAAGCTGATCCCGCCGCGACCGCTCGTGGAGTTCTCCGCGTTCGGTCGGCTGGTCGCCTGCGGGTCGACGTAGATCTCGGTGTCTGTGCCCTGCTGCGCGAACTCTCTGTCTCCGTCGTCGTCGGCGTCCGGGCGCACGGCCCGTGAGACGCTCTCAGGGGGGACGTAGACGAACACCGGCTGTGTGGTCTGGTTCTCGACACCGAAGATGTCGAAGATGTCCGTCTCGGCGTTCTCGTTGAGCCCGGCACCGCCGCCGTCGTCTCCGTTGTCGAGCTCGATCGACACCTCGCCGTCGGAGATGGTCGCGTACTCGTTGTTCGAGCCTGCGCTGTTCTTGTCCAAGCCCAGCAACGCCTGGCTGTCGCCCGTGATCTCCACTGACACACTCCGGTTCGCGGAGACGGTGGTGAACGCGCCCGTGCTCACTGCCGTCGCACCACCGACGGCGACCGACCCGAGTGCCGCCAACATCTTGCGTCGTTGCATGGTTGATCGCCCCCTCGCGGGGAGACCCACCGGCGGAGTCGAACCGCCGCGAACGGCGACCGGCGTGGGTTACTGTCTACGCGTCAGATACTGAATCCGTCCGGGACCTGCTCGGCGCTCGCCTTGATGTCGAAGCTGACACCGTCTGTGGGCGCACTCTCCTCGGGCTGGATGTTGAGTCCGAACTCGAGCGACTGCCCGACACCGAGGACGTAGTTCAGTCGGCCGTCGGATTCGCCATTGTCGGGGTCACCGAAGGCCCGCTGTGCGGCGTCGGTGAAGTTCGACTCACCACCCGACTGATAGTAGATGACTGTCGCGCTGATCGCTCCGTCGTCGTAGCCGCCGTTCGGGGTGTTGGTGAACTGTGGGTCGATGTAGAACCCGTCGTAGTTCCCGTCGGCCGCGCCGGCCGAGGCCGGCGTCACACTCTCTGGGGGAACGTGGACGGCCACTGGCTGTGTACCCTGGTTCTCCACCCGGAAGATGTCGAAGATGTTCGTCGTCGCGTTCTGGTTGAGTCCGGCACCACCGCCGTCGTCACTGTTGTCGAGGTCGATCGACACCTCGCCGTCCGTGACGGCCGCGTACTCACTGTTCGGCCCTGCGCTGCTCTGGTCCAGCGTCAACAGCGCGCTACTGTCGTCTGCGACGTTCACCGAGACGTCCCGGTTCGCCTCGACGCTGGTGAACGCGCCCGTGCTCACTGCCGTTGCGCCGCCGACGGCGGCCGATCCGAGGGCCGCCAGCATCGTGCGTCGTTGCATGGTTGGTCGCCCCCTCGCGGGGAGTCCCACCGGCGGAGTCGAACCGCCGTTCCACGGCGAGGCCGTGCCGTAGCCCTCGGCGAAGAGGTGCTACGCGCCAACGTGGGGTGTGGTTCCGATCGTCGCTCTAACTCACGACACCGTTCAGTTCGTCTCGTCCGTCTCTTGTGCCACAATCGTCATCTCTATGGCGTCGTCGGAGAGGTCCTCGGGCGTCTCGACTCGGCAACCGATGTTCTCGACTCGGCTGCCGACACCGAGGATCACTGGGTCGTCGTCCGCGAAGCCGGCCCCCTGATCCTGGTCGCCGTCGTTGTCCGGGTCCGGGTAGTTCTCGTTCCCGTTCGAGTTCGTGTTACTGTCTGGACCCTCGGCGAAGAACGAGATCCCGCCAGGCTGGTCCGGCGAGACGTACACTTCGACGGTCTGGGTTCCCTGGTTCACGATGTCGAACAGGTTGGCGAACTTGCTGCTCGCGTCCGCGTTGAGCCCCGACGCCCCCTCGTCGCTCCCGGTGAAGTTCAACGACAGCTGCCCGTCGCTCGGCAGGCTGACGTAGTCCTCCGCGTTGGGGGTGACGCTGCCACCCCCGTCGGCGTCTGTCGTCGCCTTCTCGAAGGCGAGCAACGCCTCCTGGTCTCCGGCGACCTCTACGCTGATGTCCCGATTCGCCTCGACGCTGGTGAACGCGCCCGTACTCACTGCCGTTGCGCCGCCGACGGCGGCCGATCCGAGGGCCGCCAGCATCGTGCGTCGTTGCATGGTTGATCGCCCCCTCTCGGGGAGTCCCACCGGCGGAGTCGAACCGCCTGCGCCCCGACCGTGGAGACGACCGGGCGCGTGCCACCCGCGTGGGTCGCCGGGAGCACCCCGGCACACAGTACGACCACAGGGACCACACCCACCTTGTATTACGCTCGATGAGTGGCTTCATCTATCGTCAGCGAGGAGTACCACAGCACCTGAGACTGCGAACGGGACGCCGGCCACGCGGTCAGTCGAACTCGAAGGCGGCACAACCACGGCTTGAGACCGGTCAACGGCGGCTTGTGAGCCGGGACGGCGGCACGTTACTAACAGGGCGGGTGCCGAACGTGTGTTCAGATGGCACGACGGCGACGAGTCGTGTTGCTGATAGTCGCAGTCGTCACGCTCCTGACGGCGACGAGTGGATACACCGTCGTGACGGGCGAGCGAAACGTCGGCGTCGAGGTCGTCAGTGACGACGACGCGTACGTCGGGTTCTCCGACGCGGAGCCGACCGTGACGGCTGGTGAGAGCAGACAAACGGAGGTGCTGGAGGTGCAGAACCGCTTCGGGGCGATCGCCGGCGTCCGCCTGGCGGCCGCCGACACGGACAGCCCGGTCGATCTGTCGCTCCCGACCGGGCGTCTGCCGGTCCACAGCGGCGGAACGATCTCCGTCGAGGGAACGGTCGCGTGTGACCGGTCTGTCGACGCGCCACACTCGGTGCACGTCTCGGTGACACTCTCTGTCGACAGTCGGAGTGCGGGAGCCCAGACCCGGATCACCCGACAGGTGACGGTCCACTGCAGACCGCCGCAGGGCGTGGACAACGAACGTGACGCGGGAGACGACGAGCAGGAACGGGGTGACGAGCGGGAACAGGGTGACGAGCGGGAACAGGGTGACGAGCGGGAGAACGGGAGCGAAGAGAACGGAGACGAGAGAGAGAACGGGAACAGAGAGAACGGAGACGAGCGGGAGAATGAAGAGAACGGGAGCGAAGAGAACGGAGACGAGCGGGAGAACGGGAACAGAGAGAACGGAGACGAGCGGGAACAGACGGAGTCGTAGTCGTGCGCCCACTCCGAGCAGTCGGAACGGCCGTCGAGGTCGCGTTCGTTCTCCTGGCAGTCGCACTCGTCGTCGGCCAGCTACTCGGCCAGCCGGTCCTCGTGAGTTACGTTCGCACCGGGAGTATGGAGCCGACGATCGACACCGGCGACGGGTTCGTCCCGCTCCCGACGGCCGTCGTCGGCCCACCGGAGACGGGCGACGTGGTGACGTTCCGTGCGAAGCAGCTCCAGGGTGGTGGGCTGGTCACACACCGGATCGTCGACCGGACCGACCGCGGCTACGTGACACGTGGCGACGCCAACCCGTTTCCCGACCAGGACGGGGGTGAACCACCGGTCAAACAGACCCAGGTCGTCGCCGTCGCGGCCGAGTTCGGCGAGAGCCCGATCGTGATCCCGGACCTCGGTGACGCCGTCGGGGCGCTCACCGGCGTCATCGAGACGGTCCAGCGACGGGCGATCGCGCTCACCGGCGTCCGGTCGCTCGACGGGCTCACGGGGCTCGGCTACGCGTTCGGGCTGCTGTCGGTAGTCGGCTACGTCGTCGACGTGGCGATCGGGAGCAGACGCGACGACACCGACCTCGACCGATCGTTGGAGCGAGACCGCAGGGGTGACGACGGCCGGCGGTACCTCCGGATCTTCACGGCGATCATCGTCGTCGCCGCCACGGGGACGATGTTGCTCCCGTCGGGAACGACCGAGTACGGCGTTGTCAGTGCCGACTTCGACAGCGACCGGCCGAGTGTGATCCCCGCCGGCGAGAGTCGCACGCAGGATGTCCGACTCGGAAACACGGGGCTGGTGCCGGTCGTCGCGGTGGTGGAGCCCGCCAGCGACGGGATCGGTATCCGGGACCGCGTCGTCCCGGTGCCGGCGCGCGGCGAGGCGACGGCGACTGTCGAGATGTCCGCACCGCCCGAGACGGGCTACTACCGACGCTACCTCGCTACACACCGGTACCTCGCCGTGTTGCCGACGCCGGTGATCGTCGAACTCGCGGCCATCCACCCGTGGCTCCCGGTCGCCGTGATCGACGTGACGCTGGGCGGAGTGTTCTACGTCCTCGGCTACCCGTTGTTGACTGGCCGGGTCCGAACACGCCGCGACGACCGTCGCCGCGACGGACTCCTGTGAGCGACGTGTCGGCCTCTCCACCACACGCCCGGGTGGACCTGCCGACGGTCGTCGTCACGCCCGTCTGGGGTATCACGTCGCACGTCTGACATACCCGATCCACGAACAGCCGTGCTGGACCCGACGGACAGTGAGAACTGGCGCGGTCGCCAGTGACGACGACCGTATCGAACCCGTACGACTGTTTCCGACGCCGACTCCGCGGTATCTCGTCCAGAGATTTCAGCTTTGATATACGATGTATTTGAAACAAACACTTTCGGAAGCTGTAGACCGGATTTCAGAAACCACGAAATGAACCTCATCTGAAACTTTAACATCTGCCCGCTACTCCGTTCTCTCGAAATCGTGAACCTGTTAGACAACAAGAACAATCTGTCGGAGGAGGGCGTCGAAGAACGGCTGTTCGAGATTCTGTCGAACAGACGCCGGCGGTACACGGTGTACGCGTTGGGGAACGAGGCGGAGAACACGGTCGAACTCGGCGAGCTCGCCCGCCGGATTGCCGCCTGGGAGACGGAGAAGCCGCCAGAACAGGTGACGAGCACCGAACGCAAGCGGGTGTACACTGCGCTCCAACAGTCACACCTCCCGAAGCTCGCAGACGCCGGCCTGATCGACTACGACGAACGCGCCTCGGTGATCCACTCCCGTCCGGAACTAGAGGAGTACGAGGTGTACATGGAGCTCGTCCACGGTCGCGAGATCTCCTGGAGTCAGTACTATCTCGCGCTCGCGGGCGTCGCGGCTAGTCTCCTGCTCGCGGTCTGGGTCGACGCCTTCCCCTTCTCACAGCTCCCCGACATCGCCTGGATGGCCACCGTCGTCGCGGCGTTCGCCGCCTCTGCGGTGGTCCACACGTACTGTGCGCCCGGCTTCGAGCTGGGTGCCGACGGCACCCCGCCGGAGGTCGAGATCGACGACACGTAACCCACACACGGTCGACTATCTGCCGTAGAGTACTACGCACGTGGTCTCCTCCGCCACATTCTCTCACGAGTTCTCTTACACCCCCGAAAGACCCTGACAGTTGTGCAGGTATTGCTCGAAGAGCCACGCCTTACGGGGCGTGGCCGTTACACTCGGTTGCAGTCCCTTGCCAGACTGCGCCCGGCCGTCACTCTGTCAGACTGTCCACCTCGGGGTGCTCCCCCGAGGACTTCGAACTGTGTCGAGCGTCTGCTCTCTCGTCTCCGACAGCGAACTGCCCGTCGCCCGTCACGGACTCGACGCGTTCGACGACGCCCGCGGTCGACCGCCTGGCGTTCGCGGGTGCGACTGCCGTCCGGTGTGTGTCGTGTCCGGCCAGCCACTCGTGCCACGTCGCGCCGCCGTCCGTCGACCGGAGTAACGGCCCGTCCTCGACGCCGGCGACGATCCGGTCGGGACGCGCGGGGTCGACCGAGACGGCG
>P_A23_Liq_2_FmtDRAFT_1000065_pt1 | contig 23234 bp, 20 predicted proteins | sample PonA232FremontCA_FD_10599 | JGI IMG/M metagenome (IMG submission 10599) | reverse complement strand
CAGATTCGCACTGGCTGGTTGTTCGGTGGGGGTGGGAGTGTGAAACCTGAAACTCCCACCGCTCGGGATTCCTCCGCGTGAACCCGGAGGAGGATGTCAATGATAGCGTCCACGTGACTCGATATCACGAAGTCGTGATTGAACAGTCGATATTCCTGTTTCAGCGTATCCGGATTCAAATGCAGTGATAAGCGGGGCAGGATCTGATGCAGTTCCAGTTACGCTCTGTATGAAGACGTGAAGATCCATTGCATGGTCCTCAACATGATCAGTGTGATATCCTAACCCAAAATCAATAAGATAATTTTGTGCTGAGTCAACACGAACATTCCGTGTTGTTGGATCACCATGGACGAAACCCGCATTATGTATCCGCCCGAGATGTTGCCCTACCGCATGGCACCGACTCACAGTGAGGTCTGCTGCGAGATCAGTCTCACCGACATATTCAAACACTAACGTTCCTGTCTCGGGGTCAGCATCAAATATAAGAGGCGTTGGAACGCCAAGACGCCGTGCAGCACTTGTCAGTCGTGCTTCCGCCCGTGTCCGTTCAGCACGCAGTCGTCTGTCAAGTTTAGGATGCCGATATGATTTTTCAACACGGCGTTTTACGACGTGATCATTGATACGTCTCACTATTGCCTCTGCCCCTCGTACTGGCGTTTTATCGAGTGTTGCCGGGGTACGGGTCACTGATGTTTCATCATCACGCCACGTAACAGTAACCGCATCCGGGCGGAAGGTCGGATCAACAGCAGAATCGTTGACTGAAATTGTCTGTCCAGCCTCATACATCGCTGCACCCAATACAGCAATCATGCCTGCGTTATCCCGAAGAAATCGTGATTCAGGGGCATAAAACGAGGCACCACGAGCAGTACACATTGTTGAGAGCATCTCGCGAAGACGATCGTTCTGTCCGACTCCCCCACCGAGTACAAGTTCATTACTCCCAGTTAAGGAGAGTGCCCGTTCGGCAACTTCAGTTAACATCGCAAAGATTGTTTCTTGCAGTCCTGTACAAACATCAACAACAGGGACCTCATTATCAACGGCATCTTTGGCAGCTGACATGATCCCTGAAAATGAAAAATCCATCCCTTTGACAACATATGGAAGGTCATGATAACTCCCATCAGTCGCTGCCGCTTCGACTTTCGGTCCACCAGGGTGATTCCATCCAAGATGACGGGTGAATTTATCAATTGCATTCCCAACACCAGTATCCATCGTCTCACCGAGCACCTGATACTGACGACGATGATACCCAAGGAGATGTGCGTTGGCTCCTGAGGCATTAAGACAGACTGGTGTTGTAAATCCAGACTGATGACGTCCAATCTCAAGATGTGCAATCATATGATTTACCCCAATAAGTGGGACAGATAGCGCCTGTGTAAGCGTTCGAGCGGCGGTTCCAACAACTCGAAGACATGGACCAAGTCCAGGACCACGTGAAAATGCAATGGCGTCAATTCCAATTGCATCTGTGTTCCCAGAACTTACCGCGCGCTCAAGAATAGTTGAGATAACCTCTGGGAGTGCTGTACTCATATGTTCAGCCGCTTCCCGTGGATGCAGACCACCGCTGTCAGGCTGATATGGGTCAGACTCAATTACTATTGTTTCATCATGCGTATTGTATAATGCCGCACTTGCTGCCCATGCTGTTCCTTCAATTCCAAGAATTCGCATAATAAATATGATATCTTACTATGATGGATGACTCACACAGTGGGTCCTGAGAATACAGTTATTCATTACCACAATTAATCACTCGTTTGGAGTCACCGGGGTAATACACACACGTCATATGGTATCTGACATCTGGTATCCGGTATCTACTATCTAGTGATACTATAATAATCAGCCAAGAGTCATCACTGTTATTCGCGAGTGTCCCCGTTATGCTCCTTCTGCTGCACTGTCTTCATCTTCTGATTCGATCTCAATTTTATTTCGCTTAAGCATGTAATCCTGTTCGACTTGACGAGCGGACTGTGGTGAGTCATATACCTTTGCGTATCCAATCGTCTTTCGCATCCCAAATTTAGTATCAAGTTTATGTACAACAACCTCGTCAGAGTCTTTATTTATTTTCGCTGCAAGGCTGTCACGAACAGACAATCGAGATGGGGTTGCATCCTCGTGTGCAATCTCAAATTGAATGTCGGTGCGGTGCAACATCGAATTTTCATCTTCAGAGAGAATATCGACTTCCATTGGTTAGTTAATGCATATTCATTCTGAAACGACTAAAAGGATTTCGAAGCAATGAATTGCCATCACTTCGCGTTCGTTGCTCATAGTGTATGTTGCGGTGTGATATCCTCCCAATCGTAAACGATAGGACCCGATATAACAGATACGTGCTGAATTGAGAGATTGACAGGATATTATTTTGAGGGAACAGCAATACCATACGACTGTACATTGTCTGATGGAGAGAGTGCCTTCCGCAAAAAAAGAGGAATCCCCGATGCTGCCTCAGTGAGATACGGCAGAGAGACCGATTCGATTGGTATTCAGTGCATCATAAAATTTCTAAAAACTATATGCAAGCACTGTACTCCGATGTTAAAACGCGAAGTGAGCGCCCTATCCTGCCACACTGACGTAACAAACAAATTAATTCAATTATTGATACGTTCAAGTCATTTTTTATCGCCACTGCGATCCACTCCAAGCCGGTCAAATGCTGCAGCAGCATCTCCATCCATGCGCTTAAGTAATCTCGACATTGTGATCTTTGTCTCAGGAGTCACAGCAATACGTACCATCCCTTGGTCGGGTTGTCCATACACGACGGTTCCCCCAGGTCGTGCTACAAGAACCGCCGGGAGTGTTGCAAGGTCTTCTTCGCCGTCGACAACAATCATAACAGATTCAGGTGTTTCGACTGCGGTCTGCAGCGCCTCTAATAGCGCGATAGATATTGTCCCCGGTTGGTTTTCAACATCTATCCGTTTGTTATGCTTCGAGAGCGCTGCTTTGACTGTTTCATCGACGCTTTCACGTTTTGTCTGTCCGTCAATGACAGCCACTGCCGGAGTGTAATCGACTGTCTGGAGGTGATATGTGACGATATCACCAACAGCAATAATCGGTCGACCGGCATCGGTGAGGAATTGGGTGACGTCAGTGTAGACCGGACCAAATGGTGATTTAAATTCCTGCCGGAGTGATGATGGAAGTTCAAGTGGCAGCCTATCCATTGCTGCTGCGTTAGCGCACCTTTAGCGCGTATCCACCGGGTTCTTTGACATTCATCTCCTCAGCAATTGCTGAATCATCTGGGTGCGTAACAACAACATATCCCGCCCAATCCTCAGTCAGACTACTTGACCCACAGTTCTCACAGGTTTGTGAATCGGCGTGATTGATATAATGGCACTCGCGACATGAAAGGCGGGTTTGTACCATCTACTTACCCTCCGCGCCGGCCTCCGTCGTAGCAGCGTTGGCCTGTCGGTCCGCTTGCAACCAGCCATGCTTACCAAGACCAGGTTGTTTCGCGGTAAGACCTATTTTTGAATCACGGGGATTTCGCTCATCAATACTTTTTGTCACAACGCGAACACGCACAGAGTCACCAACACCAAGCGTCCGATTTGACTCTGTGGACGCAAGTTGCTGATTTTCACCGTCGTATGCAAGGTACTCATCGGAAATTTGTGAGACGTGCAACAACCCATCAACCGGACCAATTCCAACAAATGCCCCAAATTCAACAACTTCAACGACTTCACCATCAACGACCTCCTGCATTGCTGGGTCGAATGTAATTGCATCGAATTTGGCTTCGTAGTATACACCAGCACGCCCTGGAAGGACTGCGCCTTCACCAATATCAAGAACGCTGATGACGCTAACAACGCTTCCAATATCTTCATCCATCCGTCCCTCTAATTTGTCTTGTAGAAGTCGCTTAACACGCTGTGGTGTGACATCTGCAAGGTGCCGCGGAGGCACTTCAACTGTATCTGTAAGTTGTACCCGTTTATACATACGTTATGGTTCTGTTATCTCCAATGTGTTTCGCCCCCTTATACCGATTACGCGAACATCATGTTCGTATAATCGATTACGGAGCGGTCTATCTTCTGTGACGACATATTGTTTTATCGTCGAATATTCGTCTTCAGCTATCTCTGTCGTCGCCTCCGCCGTTGACTCCCGGTCGGAAATCTCAATCAGGTCTGCATTTCGGTCGTCACTGTGAGCGTCGGCTTCCACATTAATTTGTCTGCCTGCATGTATATTATTATGGACATTCGTATGTGTACCGATATCTTTCTCACCGGACTGATGATTATGAGTGCTGTCAACTGCAGTAGTGTCAGCACAAATCTCAGTTTGACCCAATACAGTCTCAGTGGTCGCTAACTCGACAATAGCGTCATCAGCGAAATCAGCTTCAGTATCAATGATAGAACAGCGATCAAGTAGGTCGCTACCAACATTTGCTGCTGTCGCTTCAACTCCAGCACCGTCACTGAGATGATGCAGTTCAGCAACAACCGGACGCGGAACAAGTGATATATATGACTCTGTGAGGATCCGATCAAGTTCCTCGAACAGACGAACGTCTCGTTCAACAGGCAACATCAATGCGTTTGTATCGAGGATTACGGCGATCATGATGTCAAATACTGAATATTTTATATTTATTCATTACAATGAGATCGTATTATACCCATGTCATGTTCAGTCCTGCCTGTCATATGCCGCTCTGTTTTGTATCGTGCGTGATATCCGCAGATTGGGTTTGATACCAATGTCAGAGGCGATCGTGTTAATGAATTGTAATTATCACTCACTCAAGCGTCCCAATCCCAATGAGTCGCCATCGGGCGCCAACGCGGCGATTGATTGCAATCTTTGACCCTTCTTCAGCGCAGACTGGTCGTTTAAGTGAGACTTCGGCTTCACCGCTGCGCGCACTTGTGACCGCCCCAACGGTTGTTGCTGTACCAACTGTCAACATCAATGGTTCTCCTGTTGAAATCGTCTCGACTTCACCCGCTTCATCACCAACAACTCGATCAAGCAACTCGACAGTCATGGTAAATGATTCACGCGTCGGTGGTAATGTCCCTGGCTCACCAACAATCTGTCCGGCGAGCGAGTCTCCCTTCGTTAAACTTGGATCGAGACCAGTGCCAACCCCGCATAACCCGCCAGGAGTTACTTCGGGGACGCTTTCACCACCCGCTTGTAATGAGCGAACATCTGTGATGATCGGTTGCCATTCAACCTGCCCGCCTTGATCAACTTCACGTCCTGGGCGCAATTCAATCTCTGCTCCGGTTTCAAGTCGTCCGCGGGAGACAGAGCCACCGATAACACCACCAGAAAGGTTCTTCCAAGTCGTTCCTGGACGATTAATGTCAAATGATCGAGCAGCATAAAGCCGGGGTGACGTATCTGCATCGCGCTCAGGCGTTGGGATTTCACGCTCAATTGCATCAATAAGAAGGTCAATATTGACCGCCTGCTGAGCGCTGACAGGAACGATTGGAGCATCCTCAGCGACTGTCCCCTCAACGAATGATTGGATCTGATTATGTGATTCGATTGCACGCTCACGGTCCACAAGATCAATTTTATTTTGTGCAATAACGACGTTTTCAATTCCAATGATATCGAGTGCCATCAGATGCTCTTCAGTTTGCGCCTGTGGCACATCCTCTGTTGCTGAGACAACAAGAACAGCACCATCCATAATTGCTGCTCCAGAAAGCATTGTCGCCATCAGTGTCTCATGTCCTGGTGCGTCAACAAATGAAACCGTTCGAAGCGTCTCAGTTGGTTCGCCGTCAGGACCTGTTTCGTCAACGGTATATCCCTCTGGTGGATTAATGTTAGAAATCATACGGAATGTTGCGTCGGCATATCCAAGTCGAATTGAAATACCTCGCTTCATTTCCTCTGAGTGCTGATCTGTCCATGAACCGGACAACGCTTGAACGAGCGTTGTTTTCCCATGATCGACATGGCCGACGAGTCCGATATTCACCTCCGGTTGTTGTGTTTGTTGTGTCACTATTGACCTCCTGAAAGTAATCTTGGAATCAATTCACCCTGAGCGACAGATAAAGTTGCTGTTCTCACCTCGAAGTGGAGTAACACTGTCTTGTGGATGGAGTGTTTCTCAGTTGCTGATTTCCGCTGGGTAAAACGATCGATCTAAACAAATCCGTATTTGATTATCGAGTTGTGATCTACGTGGGGCGATGATGACTGATTCCAGAAGCAAACCGTGATGTGTGTTCGTGTGAGTCCCAGAGTTGCTCCGTTACAAGATAAGGACAATTGAGAAAGACAACATTCATATCCAACTCTAGTTTTATCCGTGCCTACATCTGTCTACTCATCATAGATTACAGGATAAAATTCTCACGCTGAATCGCCATGAGAATATCAATATATTGAAATTTGCATATTGTGTTGAGTCGATACATGTTAATCAAAAAGTATCTCAGGGGTTCGAAGCAAATATTAATCCGATACATAATAAAATCACATTAGTGTTCAGATCTGTTATTCAACGGTAATCATGAATGTCGCATTTGTCGTTTCTGTTGGTGAAATGACCTGAACTTCGACAGCTATAGCGACAATAGTTACTTCCTCAGCACGTGATTGTATGATTATTCCATTTACTGATTGGCACTGACCGAACATACGGTTAGGACCACCCGGGCATTGCATGTGCGCCCGTTCGTGAGCATGAGATGCAGCAAAATTGAGTGTGAGTGACCGTCCCTCTTGTATATGATATAATTCAATTCGATGGAAGTCTTCAGTAACATCTGTTCGGACGCGCTCAATTACACGCTGACGTTCATTCCAATTATGCTTTTTACGATCATCAAATACTGCTGCCTGGACAGATGCTGTAAGTTGATTGTGAACTGTATCGAGTGCAATCACAGGTGAGCCTGGATTCACGATTGTCCCTCCAGTATCGATGCGTGATGAGGCTTCATCTGCGGTGTCAAAGCTAATAGAGCCAAGTTGCGTATACGCAAATACCATTGTGAGAAGCGCAATGGCGACGACTGTTGCTGCGACGAGAACGACCTGACCTCGGGTATCACCTGAGGATCGGATCATATTCATACATACCATATCTCAATAGCAACAGTACAGTGATTCCCAACAGATACTGCTCGCCCAGTATACCCGCCCACTGGTGCGGTTGGTCCGATAGTTCCATGTGGCGTTTTTATTTCTGCGAAAACAGTGGGTGGTAAGATTGTTTCTATTCGGTCACGAAGGAGCGTCTGCTCACTCATTGACATTGACGATGAATGGCACATAGCTGCGAGGCGTGTTTGACCCGAATTGGAGGAAGTCTCTTTGTCAAGAATATAAAGTGTGTCTGCTGCAAGTTGGTCAAGTTCAGGTGTTGAGTTAGCTGTATCAATTGGAGCCCAAAGAAATCCAGACACGACAGCGAGAATTAACAATGCCCCAACGCCTGACTCAATAAGTGATGTTGCTAGCTGTGCGCGACTATCTACTCGTCTTTGATCTGTCAAGGTTGCCGCTTGATTGCCGCACTGTGAGCACTCATCAATATTATCGACTGGCGCAGGATTACTATTTTGTATGTCAAATAATAACCAGCAGACGTTACTCACCGACACGCACCTCCACCCACGCGAGCGTTGTATCTGCTGTCTGCCACGCAATCAGTAGTTTTCCTGAGGTATTACCGGTTGAGACAATCGAGAGATTAAGTGGATGTCTCGATGAAGAAATATGATGCTTTTGTACACTGAGTCCCGCTGGATTATGCCTAACTATCCGACCATCTGCCCGGATAGTTTGGACTGTCCGATTCGTAGTTGGTAAGATGGATACAGTCACGTCTCCAAGGTGTTCTGGAATAGAGATGTTGGACGATTCGCTCCCAGATACGTTGGCGAGTACAATATCCTGAGAACGTGTTGTGTATGACTCAATGAGGACGCGTCGGCGAATCAGTGACTTTGTCGGCGTGCCACGGTCAATAATNGGCGTATCATGAATGCTAACTCGGGCGGACCGACCAGCTAATGATGGGACTGCTGTTGTAAGGTTCGTGATAGTGAGTGATTCAATAGCCGATGCGTGAAGCACGCCATGACGATGTGTATGCGGTGCAGAGTCAGAGACGAGGTACGTAGCAGTCACTGATGCCACACGCTCATTCTGCGACTGACCAGCAACATCGGAGAGCGCCTCTTCGGCGACAACAACACCAGCGACCGTCACCACAGAAATAAGCACGACCGCCGCTGCAAAGCTGACGAGATTTGCCTGCGCACGAGCATTCATGAGTGGATCTGCATATAATTTGATGTTGTATTTATCTCAGTGGACTCTATTTCGTCGCTCTCATCGGTTAGGATAATTGTGATTTTCACAAAGTCATCTGATGATATCTCTTCTGTACCTGTATTTAAGATATCATTTATTACGTCACCGCTGTGCATGCGCATCGGATTACTTATTCCGGATATGGAATCCGATGAGCCATTCATATCAACAGCTTGAATTGTGTTGATATTAGTTCGTGACTTATTATCTAAATTCATATTTTCATTTGGACTCAGATCCATACTCATGCGCGTTATTGTCCCCATGGATCCTATTGCACTCCGTGAGCGATTGTTGGAGATTGCAGTGTGTGCTTGGAGTCGAATCCAAGACGGTGTTTCACTTCGTATTGACCCAGTAACCGTGATTAAATTATGAGAGACAATATGTGTCGATGCACTAATCGCTGGATCGGGATGTTGGAGTCGGATATGCGTCTTATCTGCCGTTGTGTTAGCGATGACTCGATATGGCTTTTGACGAATATTTTGAGGGACTGTCACTCTGATGCGTCGATCAGCAGTAAGTGTATCTGCTGTCCCATCGGCTGTTGATTCAATTCGATCAGCAACATTAATTACTACTCTATCAGCGATTTCGATACCGACAGCAGATTGATATCCTGGAGTCACGCCTCCAAGTAGTGATGTCGTTATTAATGCAATCAGGATGACGCCAATACCTAACTCCAGGGTCTTCCCTGCAACCGGTGAAATACCCCGGTCGTCGGAGTTCATATCACGCCGACGGTCACCGCTCATTGCCCTACCGCCACATTGACTTGGATATCATGAACAACAATGTGGGTACGCCGCGTGCCATCGAATGTTGCAATCACGCTTATCAGTCCATCGTTATCGATATCACGTTGCGTTGTCGTCTCTGCACCACGTTCGCGTAGATGCTGTTCCCATATTCCCGGTGTTGTTGTTTCAATGGCGATTTTGTACGCTGCGGCGGGTAACACGATTCGATTACTTCGTGCTGCTGTTTGAAATGATATAACAAGACGATGTCCGCGGGTTGAGACTGCATCTGCACCGCTCACGTTCAATACTGGGACACCAAGGTATAATGCGTCTGGTGAGACGCTAATTCGACTTTCTCCTGGCATCGTCGCTGTCTGTCGATCCTGACGGATTATCGCTCCAGCGAATGCAGTGAGAGTTCGTGATCCACTCTGATAGACGAGCGCTCCAGCATGACCACTCCACACGACATCATCACCATCGGTGAGAAGTCGAATTGAGCGGTTTCGAACACTAACGGTTCCGCGAGAGAGTCGCATTTCAGTTGTATGCCGGTTATTACGTGGATCAAATACCTGGTTAAGATCAGTACTAACGCGTGTTGTGTCTGCTGCAGCAACCCCGTCAGCGACAAGTGCACCTGTTGAGGCAGTTAATGCGCTAATCGCAACAACAGTTATACCCAATAAGAGAGCAACACCAATGATACTCGATTGCCCACGAATCGCGCTTTGACCGCTGGGGTGAAGCGAATCTCGAAGACACCCCCCGATGCTGTCGGTTCCTGAGCTATCAGAACTGCGGTCTGGTGGCATTAAATCACCCCTGTCCCGACAAAAACAAGATGACAGATTGCTACGAGACATCCAGAGTGCAGTAATGCTTCATACCGCCCACGACTGGCAACGCCAGCAAACCATCCTGCAGCAAGCATTGTTGACTGTGTGACGATATACAACCGATACTGATCCCGCACAAGGTCAATCGCTTCACCACCAGCGACACCTGCGACATCCGATGTAATTGCGAGTCTAGCAAATCCCGCGAATACCTGTGTGCTTGTTGCTACTGTAATCCCGATGACAAGGAGTGCGGTCGTCCATCCAACGGCGACATAGACTAACATTCCTGATCGTAAAGACCGCTTTTCATGATACAACCGACCAACCTCCGCTTGTAAAGTTTCAAAGACAACTCCAGTATCACTCCCTGCATCCATTGCTCCTATGACAAGGCCGACTGTCTGTTCCGCGAGGGGGGTTCCAACCCGGGTGACGAATCGATCCAATGCCGCTGTTCGGAGGTCAGTCTCAACGCCGCCGTGTGCTGTTGTCAATTGAAGATTTGAGGCTAAATCTGTCACATCATTACTAAGTGGTCCCAAATCAACATCGCTCGCAACATGTGTCACTGCATCGACGAAGGGACGTCCAAGATTGATATGCCCTGAAATTGCATGAACAAAGTCCTTGAGTTCGTGATCTTTCGCATCGTCTGAGCGTGCACGTCGAACTGCAACGACGCCAACTGGAATAGAGTAACTCACATACCCAACGAGACTAGCCACGAGTAGATCCACATCAAGCCCAACCGACAGTCCGGCGCCAACAACGCCAATGAGTGTAAAGACGATCATTGCGCTCGAAGGATTTTGCGTTGCTGTTGTGAGTGTTCCAATGAGAGATGGCGGATGGACATACTGCTGTTTTTGATCTGCAGGACGAAGAGACTCAACAAGCGATGCTGCACCGATACCAACAGCAAGAATGAATACAGCGCTTCCGTAGACAATCACCTCTTGGATGGTCACAACACCAACGATTGTCTGTATTGGTGCTGCTAATCCTGGAGAGAGCAGGCTCATGACTGTGATAATGATAACAACGAGTGCCGGAAGGACAAGTAAGACCACAAATAATTCTGCAAGAAGTTCAAGAAATCCCTGTGCGCGCTGACGCTCACTGTCCTGTCGGTATCGAAGCATCCGGCTTTCCATCGAAAGATAATTTCCAAGAGCATCTTCGCCTTGGTCAGCATGCTCGCGGAATTTCAATAAGAACGGTCCAAGCGTCTCCTGCGCAGGAGTATCGCGGGCCACCCGACGAAGTCCTTCATTAATATTCCCTGTCATTGCAGCCGTATTTAAAACCGTCCGGATCGACGTCGCTGTTTCACCATATGCATCGGTATCTGCGACACGGCGAAGCATAGCACGTCGATTGTCGCTACCTGAAGAAAGGACGTTAAGATACCGAACGGCGCTCGGTAGCGTCCGGTCAATCGCAGCGCGGCGAGCGGTTGTCACCCAACGAAGATACCGCCCACCCATGTAGATGACACTCCATCGTACTGTTCCAACAGCACTGAGTGATAGTATAACTGCAACGACAAACTGCACATGTATTTGATATACGCTTGTAGTTGTATATGCGCCAGTCATAGTAATGAGACTATTTAAAACTGTAATCAAACCAAGTTGAGTAATGACCGAGGTACCCTGAGATATAATAATGGCAAACAGTGATGCTGGAGCAGTAATCAACATAATACCGGTTGTTACCCCAGCAGCGAGCGACGACGCCCATGCAAGAGCGTATACCCGAGCAAGATATACATCGAAGGCGACAGCAAAATCGGTCCCTCTGTATGTTCGACGATGTTGGTCGTGAGCACGACCATCGGCATGATCAGCGAATAATGCATATGCGATCTGATCAGGGAGTTTATACCAGGACCGAGATGATGAGCCCATCAGATCCCCTGCTCAGCATTATCTGATTCAGCCGACATTGAGGTCTTGTTTGTGTTTGTGTTCGTCTCTTGATTGCAGTCTTCGTTCCTCTCCTGGTCTGACTGTTTTTTGTCTGGTGTATCCTGAGCGGTGGCTTCATATGTGTGATTGTCATCTGGCGTTGCTTGTCTGCGTCTGACACGCTCAATTGTTGCTGCTTCATCTGTTCGGAGGTCAGCAAGAAATCCAAACAGACGATCTGCATCGGTGACATCCTCTCGAACAAGATATTGGACATATCGATGCCGATTCCGAAACGACCTCGCGATTTTATCAATGTCTTGATCTGTTGCAGTTGCAATCCGGTGAAATACACGGTGTGCGAGTCTATCTTGTGTTCCCTCTGTCGCTGCATGCGGACCACCAAGGCTCGGATGGTCATACGCCATTGCAAAGGACCCATCGGTTTCACGCCAGAGAATCGTATTATAATACAATGTTGTCCCGGCTTTTTCAATAACGCCAGTCCGGGCAGATGATGGCAGTGTCTCATAATCCGCAGCAGAAAGTAGTTCAACAACTGAGCCGACATATCGCTCGCCATCAACACGCCGTGGAAACACAACAAGATCTAATTCTCGAAGTAAATATACTGGCAATCCTTGTTCGACAACACGGTTAACAAGCGTATGAATATCCTCTGCATGCGTCGTACCAACGGCTCCGTGACCAGTGTTAAGTATATCTGCATAGGTTTGAAATGAAGCTGGTGTATTCACCTCAGCGATGACCTCAATATCTGGATTAAGATAGTTCGCTTCTGTCATCAAGTCAGCCATTGAAACCCGCTTGAATTCATCTTCATGTTCACGTGTTGTCAATGATACCCCTGTTTCATGTGGAAGATACACCTCACGAGATCCTTCGTCAATGGATATTGGACGATGATCGTAAGGTATAAATGGCATATGAGCGTTTAGTAAAGTCGTCTTCCCCGCCCCAGTTGGTCCAGAGAAAAGCACAACACGGTGATACTCGTACAATAACCACAACAACGCAACAAGCTCGGTCGGAATTGAACCAGACTTAATAAGATCAACGGGTGTCAGCGGCTTTGCAGCCTGTTTTCGGATAGAAACATGCGGTCCTGACTCACTGATTACCGGAAGTGCAACCGCGCACCGAATTGTCTCGCTATGCTCATGAACCGTGTCGTCAATACCGTCCGGTTCAAGATTCACTTTTGCTGATGGACGGCTTGAACTTAATTCGACCCCATCAGCAGCTGCCAATTGTGTGACAACGTTCACAAAAGTCGTTTCATTCTCAAAACTGAGATTTGTCGGAACACGCTCACCAGCATCAACAACATCTGCTCGGGGGACGACCTTGATCCGCTCACCAACACGGTTTGCCTCAATGTCCTCAAGATTTGAATCTCGAATCGGAACAGTGAGCACTCCTTCACCAATAAGATCACGTAGAATGTAGTAAATGAGATCATCAAGACGGCCCTTTGCGTACCGGCGACCGACTGGTGGTGCAGCGACGTCGATTCGAGCGAGCGCCTGTCGTGATCGATGCGCAGCTCTTGCTATCCATGTCTGCGTGTTTTTTACTGCAAGTCGTCGTGAGAGGAACTCTCGGGCTATCTTCTGCACAAATGCTGTTCGGTCTGCAACAAGTTCGTCGACATTTGCCCCCCATATATGTTTTTTACACTCACTAATGAGTGTCTCATCGCCTGGAAGCAACGCGGGTTCAAGCACAGCGTATTTTGCATAAAACCGATCATCACCGAGCAAGTGATCCCGGTGGATGACCACATCGACATCGAATCCTGCAAAGGTTACGACGTAACTTTTCAGACGTTCACTTGCGACGCGCGATGCAAATCGCACATTTGCAGAGAGTGATGTCACCACAGGTGCATAGTCTTCAGTATGGACAACGAGTACATCATCGATTTCATCATCGAGATCAACAATCTCAATTTGCTCATCGAGCGCAATCGGGGTCACTGAGCCGAGTAACTGAAAATCGCGAAGAACATAATACGTGATTCGACGACGACGACCACCGATGATTGATTTATCAAGAATTCGGTTAATCACTCGTCGGTATTTACTTCTTAAACCGTGAGTAGCGCGTTCAGTTGTTCCCTCGCGTGTAAGCGGACGACCAGATTCAAGATTTGCGCCAGCAAAATACGCGCGAATCTCAGCCAATGCATCCTCAGAATCAGTATCTAATGATGGCTCACGAATTTGATAACGAAATCCGACGTGATCTGCTTGATCGATTATTGTTATGATAACACCCGGAGTCACCTCATGTTGTGACCGCACCTGTGGAGCATACCACGCTTCAGGACTGTTTGGTGGAAGGGGTGCCGGAACAGCACACAGCGTAGTATCTGTTATATCTGTTTTGTTCTGACTCATTGATATAATTATACTCCACGGCTTATGTAAACTATATAATAATATCCGATGACAATTCGATTATATCTGCCCATACCGCTGTGTGTCGAACGATCATACATATAGTTGTGTGCGCCAGATTCAATTTTGATACTACCAACTAAACATTGTTTGACATTTTCTGCCACATGAACGTAGAGGAATCCTACGGTGCCGAGCCACTGAGTCATGATATTGGGGTTTGCAGTCTCTCATCTCTGTCCAAGATTGGGATCGTCCGGAAAGGACATGAAACGAGACTACTGGTTGTGCCAATTACCCAATACTCCTATTCTCGCCAAGACCAAGCGAGGACTTAGAGTTACTTTTCTCGTGTGTCTCGTATTTGATACTGGCATATTTCGATATCTTCGGGTATTCTTTGTGATCCGCGTCTTTTGAGAGGTCGACACGGTTACTCTCAGTACCGCGTTTGAGGTCGCCGTGATTGGGAATTTCGCCCGTCTCACTCCAGATTTAGTAGCTCATAGAAGAAGTGGGTGCTTGAGTAGACATGCATCAGTCAGAATAGTTCTCTCGCATCGACTGAGTGAATTAGTTCACCCAGAAGTTTGTTGAATCACTATTTCTGGAGTAGTAGTTGACAGTATCATAAAACTACGTTTCACAGACTCGCAAACACTATCTGAGAACATTCCAGAGTTTGCTTGCCAACCACCCGTGGCAGTCCAGCGGTTCCACGACCTGATTGTTCTTGAAGACTTTGACTTTCACTTGATGTTGCGGTGGACTCTGAGTACTCAAAACGGTTGTATAACCACCCAGATTCATCTCTACAATAAATATTCGGTTTGAAATCGGAGGATATCGGATCATGGTATTGGTGACAGACTGTAGAGGAGTTATCGGACTGATCCTGATGCCAACGGATCAGGTATTTTCCTTGATTTTGTATAATCTGGAGGAGTCCAGCGTGTGAGAATCGCCGTTTTGTTTTAGTATTCAATGGATCAGTATCACATAGATTTCCATGAGCCAATAGTTGTGGCGCGACGAACGTGTGGACTCATGCATGTGATGTCGATCTGAGATGGAGTGTCTCAAGAACGGCTGCGGCGATATTTATACTTCTGTAGTCTAATGAACAACGCTCTTGTGAAGTACATTGTTGATGAGTCAGAGAACTTCTCGGACAATCTGTTTCAATGCTTCTTGACCAAGTTTGCGGATAATTCGTCACCGGACTGTGTCATTTCCTCGATTACCTCCAGTTTCTCACTAATGCCGTCCTCCAGCAGGTCCACGCACAGCCTATTTCCGGCGACAGTGCCCATGATACAGAGGACAACCTCACGGTGACTGTCTCATTTAAGAACGGTTGGTTAGCACCATCTTGTACACTGTGCGATCCTTCGACGTCAAGCGAGTACGCCGAGGTGTTCACTGGAGGATATGTACACCTGTCTTTTACCCATAAGTTCGTGGAGTCGTAACCGGACGTGTCAGGCGCTCTCAGAGATATTTTGAACTCAGCAAATCGAGGCGAGAAGCGATTCAGACAGTGATACCGGCTGTGGGGGTGACAGAACGCCGGTAATCAACTCCACTACAATTGTTCCAAAGAGATCCTGAAACTGTAGATACCGAGGATTTCAGTCGTGCTCGCCGATCCCGTTCCGCTAAAATCCTGACTCGATTTGTGGGTAAGAGACAGATATGTACACACGGTCGAGAATTACAAGAGCGACCGCATCGTTCCGCTGTCTCATAGTGATTACTTCGAATAGTTTCACCGACGGTGTCGAATGACGCGGGTTCAGCGGCTCCAATCACCGACACGGATAATCACGGCGGTAAAGACTTGCACTAATCACTATCAAAAGAAAGGTCACAATTAGCAGTTCGAGACGCTGGTTGACTACGCACGAGAAGGCGACCCGGTCCCGGTCTCGGTCCCGGTCCCGGCGGGCGAACTACTCTGGGGTTCACTGCTTTCGTTCGAGGTGCAACGGTCCATTCGGGAGAATCAAGCCATCGATGTCAATACCAGCGACCTGTTGGACTGAGAATGATGTTTCCGAACCTGTCCACGACGACCGGTTACGCTCGCCCCGAGATGGTCACGTCGGACTCTTGTATCCAGAGACACAGCGTGTAGAGTTTCCAGAGTTTTATCGCGTTCTGCGCTCGCTCCTGGTAATAGTCGTTAACGAGACTATTGATTATTTCGACGTCGAACAACCGCTGGATGCGCTCGTCATCAGTCATCTCCTGAAGTTCTTCCATATCTGTTCGGAGTCGAGTATCGTCTCATCTCGATAGGAAAGCCAAAGCCCTCCTTTCGGTAGTCGACGTATTCATCGGTCAAGACATCTCGAGCGACTGATTTCAGCGGTGTCTCCAGACCGTCGATCATCTTTTTTTGTGAGCGGCTAGCCGAAGTACTCCTCGATGATGTAGTGTGTGGCTAGTAGTACCCGGACCTCAACGCCGGCCGCCATGCTTGCCTTATCGATATAAGTGAAGTTGTAGCTCGCGAGAAAGCCACGCGGGTCTAGAAACTGCGGTTGCTCGGCACGCGAGGTAAAGTCGCGGTCCCTCAGCAGGTCGTCGATGTGGTCTGCGTACGTCTCGTGCTAGTCCGGTTGGTCAAGCAGTTAATCAATCTCACTACAACTGAAATAGTAGGTCAGAGTATGATGCTTCGCTGGCGTCGGGGACTTGAGATATCGACCCGTTCGAGGTTGGTAATGATCTCGAACGAGGTGGTGGCAAGCTGGAGGCCACCAGCGACCGGTTGATGGAGTGCGAACAGGTCGACCCGTCGGTCCTCTAAGCTCAAATATGTCTCTATCTCAGCGTCGCCATCGACGGCGTCGCCGACTGGACGGGTGAGGATCCGGAGTCGGTCCGGACTATGACGATTGGGTCGACGAGCGGCTTGAAGATCTCGACGTCGCGCTCTCGGCGGTCAACCGCCGGTCGCCTGGGGTCACGTCGACGAGGTTATCAGAAGGCACGGAGGGTATCGCGACCGACAGACCGAGCGGGGATTGAAGATGGGTCAGTCGGATTGCCGCCTCGATAACTCAGTTTCCGATTCGGCCTCCTTATCGGGGGACAAATAAATGAAGCGTCGGCGGGAGCGATTACAGCGCGGGTCGTCAACAACTTCATTACCCGGTGACCACGAGAAAATGACGTGTCTTGGAGGGTCTTCGCCGCGATCGCGGTCGCGTGTCTCCTCGCTTTCGCGGGGTATGGGTACGTCGCCCCCGATGACCCCACCCCGACGACAAGTCCGGCGTTGAACTCGACAGCTATCTCCGATGAGACGCTCGCCGACGCCGAGTTCCCGGAGGGGTTCTCCCGGTCTGAGATCGATATCGCGACGGCTCGCAGGCTATCGATCACGTTCCTCCGGACGGAGCCGGTGTCCGGGGTTGCTCTCGAACGGTTCCGTCCCGGCGCGTACGCCGACTACCAATACGAAGCGGGCGCGACGCGGGCCCGGTTCCGTCTCGACGTGCACAACGGGTACGCCGACGTCAGTCAGAACGACGTTTACGTCGAGTCGAACGTTCGACACAGCCGTAGCGGGCGGAACGGGCGGATCGCTTTCAAGATGACGAACGGCTCGGTCGGCGAGACCCGGTTCCGCGCGGCCGACTCGATGTGGGCGGTGGTCTCCAGGATTCTGACGATCGGCGAGTTTCGAGTGATCCAGGTCACCGAGAATACTGGCGAACGCCGCATCCGATACGCAATCACCGATGTCGCCGTCCGAAACGCGACTGACGTTCGAGGGTACCTGACTGTCGACGAGGATGGGGTCGTCCGAGAGGCTCAACTCCTGTACGGTCAGGCGGGCGAGCCCAAGCGATTCCAGTACAGCGTCACATCCCGGTCGGCGAGCGGCGTCGCACCGCCTGCATGGCTCCCCGCTGCTCGCGCGGACAATCACTTCGAGCGGGGATTTGAGGCGAACACGGGATCGATAGTTGATGCAACGAACGACAGCGAAAACGGTAGTCAGTAGGTCACGATCCGCAGATGGCCGAGACCCCGTCATTTGGGCTAACCGGCGTGATTGGTGTCTTCTTCATTTAATTGGCGAGCGCATCCACCTCCGGTAGCCGATTCGTTAGAGAAATATATCCCTCATAGTAACAGCAAAGAGCCGTACCGCTCGCTTTCATTTCGTCGTATGCCCTCAAGAAAATTGGTGGTGCTCCCATCCGAATACGATACACTATACCCCGGTATCGGACTGTATGATCCGAGTTCTGGAGGTATTTTAGATGCGAGCGAACGATTGGAACAGATACTCTGAATCCAATCGATACGCTACGCAGGCTTTCGGTGGACATGTGCACAACGAACACGTATCCGCAGTCGGCGACGTCGTGTTTCTCCTGGAGTTTCTACAGGAATTGCCTTTCAGGACGGTTCTTCTGGTCAAACACAGCCTCACGTGGAAGAATTTGTTCGAGTCAGGATCGACCACAGCGTACAGCCAAAACCGATGATTGTTGAATTAAATCACAGTCTTGCCGGCAGCAATGTGATTCGGGTTCTTGCCGCTGACCGACTGTAGACCGGCTTTCTGTACCCAATTATGATGTGTCCAGCGCCCGCGGGAAGCATCGAACGCGCCGGTAGACAGTCTTGTGTGAAACGGCGGGTTCAGCGTCGAGTTGTTGAATGCTTGTGTTCTGCCGGATATACATATAGATGGCGAGATACCACATCCTGAGCGGGATTGTAGAGTGTTCGAAGATTGTGCCGGTATTATGATTGAGCGTCTGGTTGCAATCCTTACAGAGATACCCTTGATACTCTCGATAGCTGCCATGTTTGATCACTGACCCAGACTGGTAGCGTGGGCAACAAAGCCCCTCACGCCAGCAAGCCTGCTACAGCGGCTTCGCGGCGCTCGCCTCCGAACTCAGCAATTCAAATGGGAACATTGCATTCAGGTGACGCGTCCGTGTTACCCTTACCTGCCACCCTCTCGTAGCGCAAGCTCTGCCCGACCGACAATTTGCTTCGGAAAGAGCGAATAAGTGATATTTCTCACAGTGAGTAGTCTGGAGGTAGTAAGTGAGTGATTCACAGCGTCTAATAAATCTAGGCTATTGATATTATCTAGACTTACATCGATATCATTAGGGCGTTTACGCAGCTCTTCGTTCTTTTGACTTTGGACGGAGATTGCTATACCCACATTTACGACATTCACTCGCACGTTGTGGATTCCGTGCATTACAGCGCATACAAATTTGCTTTTCGAGCGTTCGTTTTATTGCAGCTTCATTCCTTGCCATACCCATGATATCCTATACATGTGTATAACAGTTGCGAGGTATCCCGTTTTATTCTCGCTGCGTCTCTGTGATTGTCGAACATGTGCAACTGTGTCACTGATCATACTAATGAAAATTTCTTATAAATGTGAACATAAACTGTCCCATAACACCCACTCACTGAGTTGGTAATTTGACCCTCGTGGAGGGCAACGTTGAGTCAGCCTGTAAGGGCTGTATTATATACTGATATTGAATGAAGTGACTATTCTTCAGAGTTCGCTTACTGGTATAGTAACGAAGATGTGATAATCACGTATATGAAGATGGGACAAACAAGAATCATCAACTGATAGAAAGGTACTCACTCTTAGAGTGCTTGCTGGATTGCCGTCTCAATGTCTTCACGTTGAGTAACCCCAATAAATCGGTCAACAACCCCGTCATCATTCTCTATCACAACTGTTGGGAGTGAACGAACCTCATATTGATTCGCAATATCTTGTTTACTATCAACGTCTATTTTTTCGAATGCAACTTCATTGTAATCGGATTCAAGTTCATCAAGAATTGGATCCTGCGTTTTACATGGACCACACCAGTCAGCATAGAAATCAAGTAACTTGACAGTCATCGTATTCAGATAGCAGTAACCATGTTCATCTGATAAACGTTTTCACATTGCCAATGTTCACCTTTGAATCACATATTATTGACAGTTCTTTTTCTTTCTGAGAGAAGAGATAACAAGTATTGCGCAATCATACCAAGCAAAATGCTCCACTGACAGAGAGTTTTGCCTATGACTCGAAACGTCTACCCCTACAGACTGATGAGAGTCGTAGAGAGGCTTGATGTGGATGTAGCAGAGGGTGAAGTTCCACCAGACCATTAATTAACCACTGCTAATGTGTTAGGCTCATCAGAAACCCTCAAGCATGAATTAACTATCTTAATGCGATGCTGACTGTGGAACGACCGACCATCATATACACACAAGCCGTGTTCATGTGTGGAGAAAAACGTGAATTCAATCGTGTAAACTACTTCACCCTACCGCTCGCCCGGCCGCTCGCGCTTAAGGAAGAAGCCTTAACGCCTCAATTCAGGTAAATTGGGTTTGTGCATCCATGAGCTATCTAAATATAATGATGAACCAGATTGTGAACAATGCAGTAAACATTCAGAAATATTGAGAGAATAGCAAAGTGAAACCCACAGAGTGTATAAGATTGATACAGAGTATATTATTTATATCCATATATGATTATTACAGAGTCATCCAGCGGGTACCGGTTTATTACCCAACATGAACACAGCAAAATAGCGGGGAGATGCGCCATGCGTTGGGGTAATGATGACTTTGAGTCATTAGATCCAAAGGGCTCACTAGTTACAGCGGCATTTCTGCATGATATTGGATGGCAGGAGTTCGATCAGCAACCACGTCTCAAAAGTGATGAGAAAACAGAGAATCCCACGCCAGTCAATTTTCATGAGCTATCACCACAAACGTGGATTGATATGTATGAGCAAGGGATAGATGCAACTGCCGCTATCGATCCCTACGCAGGGTTAGTGGTGTCATTACATGGGGTCGGATTACAGAATAGACGATATGGGCTTACCCCGGAATGGAGTAATCCACGTTCAGAATTTGATGGATTTATTCAAACAGAACAGAAGCGTCAACGCCAGTTGATGGAGCAGATATCAGAGCAAGACGGTTTCAGCATGAGCTCCAAAGATAGAACAACGCTCAAACAACTTCAGGAGGACGCTCATAATCCAGAACAATATGAGGGACAACTCTGGTGTAATTATAAATTACTCCAAATATGGGATACACTATCCCACATACTGTGTGCAACGACCAATCCAACAGGAGAGACATCAATCGAGAATGTTCCGGTCTCAACGAGCACTGATATCACCATTTCAATCCACTCAGAAACGGCGAACACATATCGAATTGTTCCCTACCCGTTTCAAACCGACCCATTAGTCGTCTCAGTAACTGGACGAACAGTCTCTGAGCAAACGGTCAAATCAGGAGAGACCTCAGCAGTTGCACGCGAATACTTTTTGAACACNGACGAAGTCGAGTTTCGAATACATTCCTGATACCTCGACCTTATTGAGGTCAAACACCAGCGTAGCTAGAGAGATGATGCCGCATCAGATTGTCATGCCAGCGATAGCTTTGTACCCCAAGTCGATGGGTATGTAGGCGGGCAAATATCTCCTCAGCCCAGAGGTCGTTCATGATAGTCGTGGACCTCGACGTGGAATCGGTCGACCGAGATGCGCATGACGTCATTCACGACGCGTATAGTGTGATACTCGATGTGAATTTCCGTCGGACCAGCGCGTGGTCCATCGTATCCTAGTGTACCAAGGGCTTCGGAGAAACATCCAATTGACGACGCGTATCTACTAAGCGCTGTAAGAACTGCAGATGGATTGCATATCAACGACCTCGGTGTCAAGCCCCGAGGCTTATCGGTAGTCTCGTCGCGTCATATCCGAGTGAGGCTGGATATTACTCTCTATCGAGTTGCAGGCGTTCACGAGTCAGCGACCCCGACTTTGGGGCTGGTTGACTGGCAGCCCATGACTGACAACACCCGTGACCGCCAGTCACTACCGAATTATGCGGGATTGTTAGTAATAGATATGTTGCAACTCAGTTGACCGTCAGCTTCCTCTCCGAGGTCGAGCCTCGGAGTATCCGCCTCGATGTCCGATGAAATTCCGAATCTGTGGGAGAGTTCGTTCGCGTTGTCCGACTCACTATGTATCTTGCATAGACCTGAAGTCAGCTGACCTACTGTGTATTTTACATGGGTAAAGACACAATGCGAGACCGCGTATGGAAAACAGTCCATCAATTCAAAAATGGTGATATTGAGCGCGTTGTTGAGCCGTTGCGTGGGGAAACCATCGATGGATTCACCAAACGCGAGGTGGACAATGCCGTTGATGCGTCAACCCGGACAGTGCATGATGTATTGAAAACAATGGTCCAATATGGTATCTTGACCGAGACCAACCAGCGTGTGAAAGTGCCGAAAGGAGACAGTGGCTCTGCTATTCACGGAACGGTGATTTACAGCGCCGATTCAGCGGACAGACATACCGATATGGAGGAAATTAAGATGAATGATACTGTCAAATCCGATTCAGATAATATCGCAAGCACATATATCTGCAATGTGTGCGGTGATGGATTTGAGACGAAAGATGCCCTCACAGCACATGTCACACGTAGTGAGAATCATCCTCGGGTGAGTCAGATGGACTCATGCCCAAAGTGCGGAGATGAACAGATACTCAAAGTAAAACGGATAGATGATAATAGTCCCACAGATAATGAGACAGTTCTTATGATTGATCATAAGACCGAAATGAAAGAAATGGGCGGGGTAAAGACACTAGACATAACAAATTATTGTCTCGTGAGAGGCGATTATGAGGCGTAGGATATTGTATGCTGTATCTGCATTAGTTGATATCCTCCTCGCCCTGAAGAATGAAATTTTAGCCTTGCATCTTCCGTGCTCACACGAGCAATCTTATCATAATTCACCGGCAGATAGGTGAAATGAGTATCCGAGAGTTTGGGTCCATGTGAACTACCCCGCCCTGCTCG
>P_A23_Liq_2_FmtDRAFT_1000064_pt1 | contig 23334 bp, 18 predicted proteins | sample PonA232FremontCA_FD_10599 | JGI IMG/M metagenome (IMG submission 10599) | reverse complement strand
GGTCACCGGCGGACGCTCGCCAACGGCGGGCCGCGCCTGGACGAACGGAACGTGATCGACGCCGGGTTCCTCGAGCTCGTCCGGCTGGGGATCGTCTCCTGGGACGACGAGATCGTCCGCAACTCCCTCCGGGAGGTCGACGACACGATCCGGGTCGATCTGCCGGAGGGAGCGGCGTTCTACCGGTACAACGGCGACGGCTACGGCGAGGTCGAACAGGGAGAGATGGGCGCGCCGTGGTCGCCCGAACGACCGGGGAAGGGGCGACTCTGGCCGATCTTCACCGGGGAGCGCGGGGAGTACGAACTCCGCCGCCCGTCCGCCGAGCGCGACGAGGGTGCTCGGCCGGAACGGGCGCTGACGACGATGGCGTCGTTCGCCAACTCCGGGCGGATGATCGCCGAGCAGGTGTGGGACCGGGAGGTGTCGACCGACTACGACTGGGCGTACGGCGAGGGGACCGGCTCCGCGACGCCGTTGGCGTGGTCGATGGCACAGTACGTCCGGCTGGCACACGGGATCGACGCCGGCGAGCCCGCAGAAGAGCCCGCCTTCGTCGCCGACCGGTACCGCGAACGACAGCTCCACCGGCCAGACGAGAGTCCGGCACTACAGGTGGAGACGGACTTCCGGGGTAACGAGGTGGTCGTCAGCGGCGAGACGACCGGCGCGGTCGTCGCCGTCTCGACCCCCACCGACGGGGCGTTCGTTGCGGCCGACGGCGGGAGCTTCACGGCGACCGTCGACATCGAGTACGGCGAGAACGACATCGTCGTCGCCGCCGCCTCCGATCACGAACTGACAGAGGCGGGGACGACCGTGACGCGGTTCACCGTCTGATCCCGACAGTCGTTACCCCCTTTCTTTTGCCGTAGTACTGAGAATAAAACTAGAGGTAAATCCACTCTACGTGGGAGAAACGAAGGTTTCGCCGAACGACGCACTTATGCCCCTTCCATGCGCGTTTGTCACTATGTCACAGGGAGACACAGACAGAGTCAGTACACGTCGTCGCGTGCTCGCCGCGATGGGGAGCGGGACAGTCGTCGGGCTCGCCGGCTGTGCCGGCGAGGGTGGGACAGAGACGGCCACCAGCGAGGACACCGACACGCCGACGGAGTCCTCGGAGGTCGACCCCGCGGACGTCGCGACCGGGGAGTTCGTCGCCTCGGCGGGAGCGAATCCGGGGACGTTCGACCCGACGATCATCGCCGACGCGACCTCCGGGTCGACGATCGGCGCGTTCGCCTACGAGTCGCTGGTGGCGGCGACGTTCGACCTCTCGGAGTTCCGGGGGGAGTTGGCGACAGACTGGAGCGTCGACGGCTCGACGTACACCTTCCAACTCCGCGAGGGAGTCACCTTCCACACGGGCAAGGAGATGGTTGCCGAGGACATCGCCTTCTCCATCGACCGGATTCGCGGGACCACGAACGGTGCCGACGCCGCGTGGATCGACGAGACGAACGTTCTCGGCGACTACGAGATCGAACTCGTAGCCCCAGAGCCACACGCGCCGTACCTCACCAACATCTCGGCGATCCCGATCCTCCCGAGTGACGTCGACGCGATCTCGACGAGCCCCTCCGAAGACGAGTTCCAGTTCACCGAGGAGTCGATCGGGACCGGACCGTTCGAGTTGGAGACGTTCTCCACCGAGGATCGCGTCGTGTTCACCCCGTTCGAGGACTACTGGTACGACGGCGACGACTACCCCGGGACGGCACCGTGGGATCAGGTGACGGTCCGGGTGATCACCGAGCAGGTGACCCAGGAGGAGGCGATGGCCAACGGGGAGTTGGACATGATCGACAACCCCGCACCGTTCGAGCTGGGCCAGTGGGAGAGCCAGACCGGGACGGTCGTCGCCGACAGCGCCGTCGGCTACGACTTCATCACCTACCCGGTGAACGTCGAGCCGTACACGAACGAGAACTTCCGGCGGGGGCTGACGAAGCTCATCCCGCGGGAGGCGATCATCGAGGCCGTCTTCGGCGGCAACGCGACCGGGCTTGCGGGACCGGTCAGCCCCGGGCTGGGGGCGTACTTCGACGCGGAACGCGAACAGGCGCTGATCGACGAGTACGTCGCCGAAGAGCCCGAGGAGGCGGTGTCGCTCGTCGAACAGGGGCTCGAGGAGGTCGGGATCGAGCCGCCGTTCCAGATGTCGCTGATCACCAACGTCAACCGCACCCGCGAACGGTGGATGGAGGTGATCCAACAGACGTTCGACGACACGGACGTGTTGTCGGCGGAGTTGGACGTGCGTGCGTTCGACGATCTGGTGCCGTTCCTCATCGACCCCGAGGGGGCCGCCCAGTCGAGTGACCTCGTCGGGATCGGGTGGACCGGTGGCTCCGACCCCAACGGCCACGTCGACCAGCTCCTCCACTCCTCGAACCACGTGCCGGACGGGTTCAACTGGAACCTCTACGAGAGCGACGAGATGGACTCGCTGATCGACGACGGCCAGACCACCGTCGGCGTCGACGATCGCCAGCCGATCTACGACGACATCCAGGAGCTGGTCGTCCAGGATCTCCCGTTGGCGAACATGTGGACCGCCGAACAGATCGACGTCGTCAACGCCGACTCGGTGGACGACCCGAACAACTGGCAGCCACACCCGAACTCGAACAACCGCTACGACACGTTGTACAGCCCGCACCTCGACCAGGTGACGTACCCACCGCAGTGACCGACGAGTCGTCCTCCCGCGGCACGACGCCCGCTCCGGCGGGGTGCCACGGGCGAGCACGCCCGACGGTGCTCCCCGCCGGTGGTCCGCGGACGGCCGGCGGAGTCGACGAGTGTCCGGACGGACGGCCCACGTGGTGACACGTACTATGCACACACAACACACACGATGAGTCTACAACGGTTCGTGGTGAAGCGCGCGCTGGTCACGATCCCGCTGTTGTTGGGGATCACGATGATCACCTTCGGGATGGTCCACCTCATCCCGGGTGATCCGATCGACTTCATCACGTTGTTCACAGATCTCGACCCGGAGACGAAGCAGGCGATCCGTGCCCAGTACGGGCTCGACGACCCCGTCTACGTCCAGTACGTCAACTGGGTGGTCGACGCCGCCCAGTTCGACTTCGGCAGGTCGATCATCACCCAGCGACCGGTCAGCGCGGAGATCATGGACCGGCTCCCGTACACCCTGGTGATGGGGTCGATGGCGTTCGGCGTGACCATCGTCACCGCGATCCCCGCGGGGATCGCCGCCGCCTACTACCGGAACACCGGAATCGACCAGTTCAGCCGCGTGTTCGCGCTCGTCGGGATCGCGTTGCCGAACTTCTGGCTCGGGTTGATCCTGATCCTGTTGTTCGGCAACGTTCTCGACGTGTTCCCGATCCTCCCGCCGACCGAACAGCCGTTGCTCAGCGTGCCGATGTTGTCGTACACGATCTTGCCCGCGCTGGCGATCGGCACCGGGTCGACGGCGTTGTTGATGCGGCTGATGCGGTCGTCGATGGTCGAGGAGATGAGCAAAGACTACGTCCGGACGGCCCGCGCGAAGGGGTTGCCCGAACGGACGGTCGTCACCAAACACGTGTTGCGGAACTCGTTGATCTCCGTCGTCACCGTCGCGGCGATCCAGATCGCGTTCATCATCAGCGGCTCCGTCGTCGTGGAGATCGTGTTCGCGTACCCCGGGCTCGGGCGGCTGCTCGTTGGCCGGGTGGGGAACCGCGACTTCCCGGTGATCCAGGCCGTCGTGTTGTTGATCGGTGTGGCGGTGATCGCCGCGAACCTGCTGGCAGACGTACTGTACGCCTACCTCGACCCACGGATCAGGTACTGACATGGCCACACGAGACAGCTCGACCGAGCGCGGACGTATCACCGTCGACGGGTTCGACGTAGAGAGTGTCGTCGACAGAGACCACATCGAGTCGTGGACACCGTCGTTCCGCGAGGAGGCCGGCCGCGGCCGCCGGTACTACGCGTGGCAACGGTTCAAACGCAACCGGCTGGCGTTGGTCGGCGCGGGGATCATCGGGGTGATGGTGTTCGTCGCGGTCTTCGCCCGCCCGATCAGTCTGCCCGGCGGGGTCCCGTTGTTGGGTGGCGAGACCGTCCAGCCGTTCTCGCTGGCACCCGCCGACCCCGCCGAACAGGACATCCTCACCGGTCACACCGCGCCGACACTGGCGAGTATCACGAGCAGCGACCCGCTCGGACTCCACGTGTTGGGGACCGACTGGGCCGGCCGCGACATCCTCTCGCGGATCATGTTCGGCGGCCGGTGGAGTATCTCGCTGGGGTTCATCGCGGTCGCGGTCGCCCTGTTGATCGGCGTCCCGCTGGGCGCGATCGCGGGCTACTACGGCGGCTACGTCGACAGCGTGATCATGCGGGTCGTCGACATGCTGTACGCGTTCCCGTTCATCGTTCTGGCGATCGCGGTGATCGCGATCCTCGGGCGAGGCTACTGGGAGCTGGTGTTCGCGCTCGTCGCGGTCGGGTGGCTGGCGTACGCCCGGATCATCCGTGGCGAGGTGTTGAGCGTCAAGCAGAACGAGTACGTCACCGCCGCCCGGGCGCTGGGTGCCCGCGACCGGTCGGTGATCACCAGACACATCCTCCCGAACGCGATGGCACCGGTGATCGTCCAGGCGACGCTGTCCGTCGGGACGACCGTGCTGACGGCCGCCGCGCTCGGGTTCATCGGACTCGGGCTGTCGCCCGCGACCGCCGAGTGGGGTGTGATGTTGAACGTGGAACAGGACTCCATCGCGCGCGGACGGTGGTGGGCCGGGGTGTTCCCCGGGCTCGCCATCTTCCTGTTCGTGATGGCGATCAACCTCGTCGGCGACGGGATCAGAGACGCCTTCGACCCGCAGGGTGAGGCCGACGGCTCCGACGGAGGGTTCCGGTAGATGGCGATGCTCGAAGTGGAGGATCTGAACGTCAGGTTCTACACCGAAGACGGGGTGGTGAAGGCGACGAACGACCTCTCCTACGAGATCGAGGAGGGGGAGCGGTTCGGCGTCGTCGGCGAGAGCGGTGCCGGCAAGTCGGTGACGAGCCTCGCGGTGATGCGACTGATCGAGGAGCCGGGTGTGATCGAGAGCGGGTCGATCCGGTTCAAGGGGCGGGACCTGTTGGAGTTGGACCGCGACGAAGTGCGCGAGATCCGCGGCAACGAGATCGCGATGATCTTCCAGGACGCCGAGACGGCACTCAACCCCGCCTACACCGTCGGCGAGCAGATCGCCGAGGCGATCCGGCTCCACCTCTCGTACGACGACGAGGCCGCACGCGACCGGACGATCGAACTGTTGGAACGGGTGGGAATCCCCGATCCGGTGGAGCGGTACTCCGACTACCCCCACGAGTTCTCCGGCGGGATGCAACAACGGGCGGTCGTCGCGATGGCGTTGTCGTGTGACCCGGATCTGATCATCGCCGACGAGCCGACGACCGCGCTGGACGTGACGATCGAGGCGCAGATCCTCGACTTACTGGCGGACGTGACGGAGTCGTCCGACACGGCGATCCAGCTCATCACCCACGATCTGGGCGTGGTCGCGGAGTTCTGCGACCGGCTGATGGTGATGTACGCCGGCCACCCGGTGGAGATGGCACCCGTCGAGGACGTCTACTACGACCCCCAACACCCGTACACCGTCGGACTGATGAGTTCGATCCCGCGGATCGGCGACGACCGCGACCGACTCCAGACGATCCCCGGGCGGATGCCGGACCTGATCGAACTCCCGTCGGGGTGTAACTTCTACCCACGGTGTCCGTACGCCGAGGAGGCGTGTACCCGCCGCGAGCCGGCGTTGGTCGACGTCGACACCGGCGACCCCGCGGACGCGACGGTCCACGAACAACAGTCGGCTGCCTGTCTGGCACACACGGGCGAGCTCCGCGGCGAACTCGACTACACCGTCACCGTCGACGACGGGCGCGAACGCGAGGGGAGTGCGTCGGTGCCCGACGGCGGCCACGACGACAGAACGGAGGGATCACAGTGACCACAGCCCACGACGGAGCCAGACCAGACGGCGGAGAGCGACGCCCAGACGAGGAGCCGTTGCTCCGGGTAGAGAACCTCCAGAAGTACTACGAGTCCGACAACGGGTTCCTCGACAGACTGCTCGGGAGCCGGCAGTACGTGAAGGCGGTCGACGGCGTCTCCTTCGAGATCTACGAGGGGGAGACGCTCGGACTCGTCGGGGAGTCCGGCTGTGGGAAGAGCACTGTCGGGCGGACGTTGCTCCAGTTGGTGGAGCCGACCGGCGGCACCGTCTACTACCGCGGCCGCGACATCACGGACCTGCCGGACGACGAACTCCGGGACCTCCGGACGGAGATGCAGATCGTCTTCCAGAACCCGCAGTCGAGTCTCAACCCGCGGCTGACGATCAACGACATCATCGGCGAGGCGTTGGACGTCCACGGACTCGCCCAGGGCACCACGCGAGACGAACGGATCAAGGAACTGCTCGAACGAGTCGGGTTGTCGGCGAGTCACGCCAACCGCTACCCCAACGAGTTCTCCGGGGGCCAACTCCAACGGATCGGGATCGCCCGCGCGCTGGCGGTCGAGCCAGACTTCGTCGTGTGTGACGAGCCGGTGTCCGCGCTCGACGTCTCCGTCCAGGCACAGATTCTCAACCTGTTGGACGACCTGCAGGACGATCTGGGGCTGTCGTACCTGTTCATCGCCCACGACCTCTCGGTCGTCGAACACGTCTCCGACCGGGTCGCGGTGATGTACCTCGGCGAGATGGCGGAGATCGCGACACCCCAGGAGCTGTTCACGCCGCCACAACACCCGTACACGGAGGCGTTGTTGTCGGCGATCCCCGAGCCGGACCCCGGGTGGGAGGCCGACCGGATCATCTTGGAGGGGAGTGTTCCGTCGCCGATCAGTCCGCCGAGCGGCTGCAAGTTCCACACCCGGTGTCCGCGGGTGATCCAACCGGACGCGTTCGAGTTGGAACAGACGGAGTGGCGGGCGGTGTTGGATCTCGTCGAAGAGATCGCCGCCGGAGCGGTGAGCGTCGAGACTGCGGAGGCGCTCGTCGCGGCCGGCGACGCGCCGGACCTCCCGACGGCCGTCAGAGCCGACCACGACGTGCCCGAGACGCTGTCGGACCCCGAGGCGGAGGCAGCGTTGGCGTCGGCCGTCGAAGCAGCCGTGTCGGCCGCGCCCGACCCGCCCGAGACGGACGTGCGGGAGACGTTCGCGTCGCCGTGCACCACGGACGACCCGACACTCCGAGAGATCGACGGCGGTCGGGCGGCGTGTCACCTGTTCGACCCCGCGCACCCGGACGCCTCACCGGCGGTCGCGCCACGGCAGGTCGTCGACGGATCGAGCGGCCCAGACGGGAGCCGGGCGGAGAGTGACGACTGATGCGCCGGATCTACGAGTCGGACGCACTGGCGCGCGACGACGACGACCCGTTCGCGCCCGACGAGCAGGAGTCGACACGGCCGCGGGCCGCACGCTCGCTGCCCGTCGAGCGACTCGTGCGCACACTGACGACTGCCGGGCTCCGCCAGCGCGCGCTCCGAGTCCGGATCGACGCGCCCGACACGGTGTCGGTCGGCGACCGGGTGCCGTTCGTGATCGAACTCCACAACCCGTTGCCGGTGCCGGTGTCCGTCGAGACGGTCTCGCCGCTGCGGTGGTGGTGGGCCGTCGACGGCCACCGCGAGGCGGCACACGAGCCGGCGGAGCCACCCCGCGAGTCGCGGCGACTGGTGTTCGACCGCGCGGAACGCAAGCGGTTCTCCCGCGAGTGGGACGGCCAGTTCCGGGTCTCGGAGACGGCGTGGGAGCCCGCCCGCCGGGGGGAACACACGCTGTCGGCGACAATCAACGTCGCCGATCCCGCGGCTAGCGGTCTCACCGCAGAGACGACTGTTCGACTGGAGTAGTTGGACTCACTCGTCCGTCTCGTCTGCGGGGTAGCGGCGCTCGGTCGCGACGCGGGCGAGACGCTCGATCGCCGCGACGAGCTCGTCGTCGTTCGCCAACGCGTACCGCGTCGACCCGTCACCCGGATTGTCGGTCGTCGCCGGGTCGTCGGTCGTCGCCGGATCGTCCGTCCCCCCGACTGCTGTCCCGTCGTCCGTCTCGAACAGGTCGAACGCGACGAGTCGGTCGAGCGCCTCGTGCACCGTGCTCTGTGCGACGCCGGCCGCGTCGGCGATCTCCGCGACGGTCAGCGGCTCGTCGGCGTACAACAACGCCACCAGAATCTGTGCCCGGACGCGGTTGGCGAACAGCTCGGTCAACCCGTTGTCGTCGACGAGCGCCGGGAGCGAGTCGGGTGTGATCTCTGTGTCGTCCACAGCCGTGTGGCGCGACGGGCGAGTATGACGGTTTCGGCCTGTCGTCGCTCTCACTGGAGACAGTTGCCAAGCTGCGGCCACTCCGGGCGGCAGTAGTAGTGCGCCGGGCGGGAATTGAACCCGCGTCGATGGCTTGGAAGGCCATTGTCATACCACTAGACCACCAGCGCGCACAGTCGGCTATTGGGGGCGGGCAGTAATGTGTTACCCTTTGGACTGGGGTCACACCGCGACGAGTGTGGTGAGGACCTGATAGGCGACGAACAAGGTGATCGCGAGGATCGCCACTCGGAGGAGGTGGCCGATCGGGTTGTCTGGGAGTTCGTTCCACGCCTCGGCGAGGCCGACACTCTCGGTCTCCGGGGTGGTACCGGTCGCGCCGACGGCCATCGTGTCGTCGCCACTGACCAACTGGCCACCATCGCCGACGGCGTCTTCGCCGAGCAACGAGGCCATCCCGCGGTCGCCACGGTCCAGTGCCGCCTGGAACGCGTCGTAGTCGTCGAACCGGTTGGTCACCTGACTGACGTACGACGCCGAGCAGTCACACGCCTCTGCGATCTCCGCGTTCGTCGCCTCGGGGTTCTCGTGCCACGCGAGGAGGATCTCCCGTTGGAGGTCGGTCTTCTCGGACACGGGGAGTACAGACGAGACACGGACGCCTCACTCTAGGGGTCGGAATCGGCGGCGAACGTATCAGAGAAAACTAGCGAACGCGCGTCTAGCGGAGACAGTCAGTCGTCGGCGGGCGCTTCGACCTCGGAGTCGTCTTCGCCGTCCGCGCGCGGCCCGCCGGCGTGGCCCTCGTGGGTGATCGCCGTCTCCAGCAGGTCCGCGGAGATGGCGGGTACCTCGGCGTCCGTCACCGGCCCCTCCTCCTCGATCTCGTCGGCCGACCGTGGGAACGCGCGAGCCTCGTAGTGGATCCCGATCCCCGCCTTCGCACCCTGTCCCATCGCGACCGGGATCTGGTTGTGGCCGGGGACGATGTCGCCGACCGCACGGACACCGTCGACGCTGGTCTCGCCGTGATCGTCGGCCGCGATCGTCCCGTCGTCGTTGCGTTCGACGCCCAGTTGCTCGGCCAGATCGGCGTTGTGGTCCGAGCCGTACATCGGGAAGCCGCCGCGGTACTCCCGCCGGCTGCCGTCCTCGAACTCGTAGGCGCGCAGCCAGCCGTCGTCGTCCTTCTCCATCCCGGCGATCTCCTCGTCGACGACGTCGACCGGGTGGTTCTCCAGCATCTGTTGGGTGTCGTCGCTCCACTCCGGTTCGTCGCCACGGGTCAGCAGGTCCACGTCGTCGGTGAAGTTGAGCATGATCGTCGCGACGTGGGCGGCAGCCTCCCCGGTACCCATCACCCACACCGGCTCGTCGACGAACATGTACGCGTCACAGTGGAGACACCAGTGGAGTCCCTTCCCGGTCCGGGGGAGCGGCGGGTCCGGCTGTTCGTCGGAGAACCCCGTCGCGAGCACGACGTGGTCCGCGCCGACCGTGTCGTCGTTGGCGGTCACCCGGAACCGCGGCTCGTCGCTCGCGGCGTCTGCACCCGTCTGTTCGATCTGTGAGACGAACCCGCGGCGGTAGTCGCCGCCGTAGCTCTCCACCTGTTCGCGAGCGGTCTGGAGAAACTCCACCCCGCTGGTCTCCTCGGTGACGCCGATGACGTTGTGTGTGTCCGTCATCATCGCCGCCCGGCCGCCGCCGCGGTTCACCACGACCGTGTCGTGCCCCAGTCGGGTCGTGTACAGCGCCGCCGTCAGTCCAGCCGGGCCACCGCCCACGACCGCGACCTCGTACTCGTCGCTCATGTACAGTCGTAGGGGTCGCCAGCAATAAAAGCACACCCGGTCGTGTGGGCTGGTCGACACACCGACCGACGACACCCCCAGCGTGGGTCAGTCCTGGTCGCCGGGCGGTGTCTCGAGTCGTCCGTTCTCGTCGTCGTCGGCCGGCTGGCCCGACTCCCCGTCTGCTGTCGTCTGCGTCCCGTCGTCACCGGGCGAGGCGGGGACGGCAGCGTCCCGTTCTCCCGGCTCGACACGCCGGTTCCCGGGCATCGGTTGGCCCGCGACATCGAGGAAGATCTCCTCCAAGGAGGGCTCTTCCGTTCGGATGTCGACCACGCGCCCGCCGGTGGTCTCCACTCGCTCCCGGAGGTCGTCGACGGCCGCCATGTCCGGCAGTTCCGCGACGTGGCGCTCTCCGGACGGCTCCGTCTCGTCCGTCTCGACGGTGGTGAACACCCGGTAAGTGGTGTCGCCGTGCTCTGCGCGGATCTCGTCGATCGTCCCGCGGGCGACGATCCGCCCCTCGTTCATGATCACCACGCGGTCACAGATCGACTCGACGTGGTAGAGGTTGTGTGCCGAGAACAACACCGTCTTGCCGCGGTCGGCGAGGTCGCGAGTGAACTCCAACACGTAGTTGGTCGTCAGCGGGTCGAGCCCGGAGGCGGGCTCGTCGTAGACGAGCACGTCCGGGTCGTTCACCAACGACCGGGCGATTGCGACCTTCCGTTTCATCCCCTTCGACACGTCGCCGAGCCGGCGTTCGCGGTGTTCCAACTCCAGTTCGTCCAACGCCTCTGCGATCCGTTCGTCGGCAGTCTCTCGCGGCACGTCGTACAGGTCGGCGAAGAACCGGAGGTACGACAACGCCGTCATGTCCTCGTACAACGGGGACTCTTCGGGGAGGAACCCCAACTTCGACCGCGTCGCGGGGTCGTCCGCCGGGTCGCCCGCGAGCCGCACGTCCCCGGCGGTCGGCTCCAACAGCCCGGCGACGCTCTTCAGTGTCGTCGTCTTCCCGGCCCCGTTGGGCCCGACGACCCCGAAGATCTCACCCGGCTCCACTTCGAAGCGACTGTCGTGGACGGCGACGAACCCGTCGTACACCTTCCGTAGCCCGTCGACGCTGATCATACTCGCATCACGGGCGGTAGTCGGATAAATACCGTCGCCCCGCCCGCGTTCGACGACGCGGACACTGCCGGCGGAGTGCCGAGCAGAACGTCGTCGGAGACGAGAGAACCGCAGAACCGCACAGACCGACAATCGTCCGCCACACTCGACGGCGTTCCCCCCGGGGAGTGCCCCCGACGCCGCCGTGTCGACCCACACGCCCCGCAGCTACCCCCCGACGGCCCCCCAGAGCCGCCTCCGTGCTCGGCTGCGGACGCGTGATCGCTCGTCGTACCCGACAGAATGCGGTGGAGTGGTTTGAACATTTCGAACCTAACCGAACGGCAAAATAACACGACTCGGTGATCGGTCGGAGTGGCGTTCCTCAGTCGTCGACAACGGGGGTCGCGTCGGCCGTGTCCTCGGGGAGTCGGAACCGGTCGAACGTCGCAGAGAGCCGGTCGGCGTCACTCGACAGCGCGGCAGCGTCCGCGGCAACGGCGTCGGCCGCGTCGGCCTGTTGTTCGGCGGTCGCAGCGACCGTCTCCGTGTCCGTGGCCGTCTCGGCGGCGAGCGCGGCCACCTCGTCGACGTGACCCGCGATCTCTGCTGCGACCCGCGACTGGTCGTCGGTCGTCTGCTCCGTCTCGGCGACCGCGTCGTCGATCGCCGCGACGCTGTCCGCGAGGTCGTCGAACCGACCGAGTGCCGCCTCCACACGCTCGACCGCCTCCGTCACCGCCGTCTGTGTCTCCGTGACGGCCGTCACCGCGGCGTCGGCCTGTTGTTGGAGTTCCGTCGCCGTCGTCTGGATCTCCGCGGCGCGTTCCTGTCCGGATTCGGAGAGTTCCTGGACCTCTCTGGCGACGACTCCGAACCCGTCTGTGGCGTCCCCCACGTCGTCGACGCCGGCTGTGCCGGTGTCGACACCACCCCCGTCTCCACCCGCGCGGGCGGCCTCGATGGCGGCGTTGATCGCCAACAGGTTCGTCCGGCCAGCCAACTCCTCGATCACCGTCGCGATCTCGTCGACCTCGTCGACTGCGGCGACGAGCGTCTCGACCGTGTCGGCCGTCGACGCGGTCTGTTCGGCGGCCTCTCGGAGTTCCTCGACGGCCGCGGTCGCCTCCCGACGGCCAGTCTCGGCGAGTTCGTCGGCGGCAGTCGTCTGTTCGCGGACACTGGCGGCCGACGCGGCCACCTCCTCGACGGTCGCGGAGAGGTCGGTCACGTCCTCGCTCGCGGTCGCCAGTTCCCGCCGCTGGCGGTCGGCCGCGTCTGCGATCTCGTCGACGGCCGCCGCGGCCGTCTCGCTCGTCTCGCGGAGCCCGCGTGCCCGGTCACCCACCTCGTCGGTGGCCGCAGCGACGTCGGTCGCGAACTGGTCCGCCTCGCGGAGCGAGGCCGACAACGCGTCCAACAGGTCGTCGAAGTCACGCGCCAGGGTCTCGTACTCCGGCGGGACGGTCGAGGGGTCGACCCGGGCCGTCAGGTCTCCCTCGCGGGCCGCGTCCGCCGTCTCGCCGAACCGGTCGAGCACCGTCTCCAGTTCGCTGGTGTACCGTCGGAGTTCCGTCCGCATCCCGTCGAGCGCGGTGCCGAACTCGCCGGGCACCGACCGGTCCAACACCGCCGCGTCGAACTCTCTGGCAGCCAACGCCTCCGCCTGTCGCTCGACGGTCTGTAGTGACGTTCGCATCGCCTCGACGGAGCGAGCGAGGTCGCCGATCTCGTCTGGCTGGGTCGGGTCGATCGCCGCGTCGGCGTCGACACGGGTCTCGGGAACGTCGCCCGCGGCGACCGACTCCGTCACCGCACGGAGTCGTTCGACTGGACGGGTCACCTTCCGCCGCGCGACGATCGCGGTGTTGCCGAAGGCGACTCCGGCACCGAGGAGTAACCCGCCCTGCGCGACGACCCGGACGGGGCCGTCGGGGAGAACCGACGGCGCTCCGGCCTGCGCGACCGACACGCCGAACTGGATCGTCACCGCGGCGACCACCGTCCGTTCGACGCTCTCGTCGACACCGAGGACTGCCAACGACCACAGCAACGTCTCGACGTACCGTTTCGAGAGCCGCTCGAACCACCCGTCTTCTCCCACGGCTACCCACCCCCTCGCCTGTCGGGCTCGCTCCACTCCGGCTCCCCCGTCGACGGCTGGCTCGCTCGGATCGTAGCTCTGGTTCCCGCGGCGCGTCCGGCCGGTGCTCCCCCGGGGCTGTCGTCTCTAACAGTCACAGAGGGGTCGTGGTCGCTCCGAGCGACTAAGAACCGGCGAAAACCGCCCGACGTTCGACAGATGGCCACTCGGAAGCGACTCAGTACTGTCAGATTTATCAGTCGTCCGGACATCCTGTCGGACAATGCGACGAGCGAAGATCGTGTGTACGCTGGGGCCGGCCTCCGACGACCGGGAGACGATCCGGGAGCTAGCGACGGCGGGAATGTCGGTCGCGCGTCTCAACGCCAGTCACGGGACGACGGCGGACCGCGCGAGTCTGGTGGAGACGATCCGGTCGGTCGACGACGCGACCAGTCGGCCGTTAGCCGCGATGTTGGATCTCCAGGGGCCGGAGGTTCGGACCGCCGCCATCGACGAGCCGGTTCACCTGGCGACTGGCAGCGAGGTGAGCTTCACCGAGGGGGAGACGGTGACACCGGACCACGTCGGGCTGTCGTACTCCGTGGCTGCGAGCGAGCCGGGTGACAAGCTCCTGTTGGACGACGGCCGGATCGAGACGACCGTCGCGAGTGTCGACGGGGACACCGTCCAGGCGACGGTCGACTCCGGGGGGGAACTCGGCTCGCGAAAGGGCGTGAACCTCCCGGGCGTGGATCTCGGACTCGACCCGGTGACGGCGGCCGACGAGGCAGAGTTGGCGGTCGCGGGCGAGACGGACGTAGACTTCGTCGCCGCCTCGTTCGTCCGAGACGCCGCCGACGTGTACGCGGTCCAAGACGCGATGGAGGAACACGGTGCCGGCGACGTGCCGTTGGTCGCCAAGATCGAACGCCGCGGGGCCGTCGAGAACTTGGAGGGGATCGTCGACGCCGCCTACGGCGTGATGGTCGCCCGTGGCGACCTGGGGGTGGAGTGTCCACTGGAGGAGGTGCCGGTGATCCAGAAACGGATCATCCGGACGTGTGTCGAGACCGGCACGCCAGTCATCACGGCCACGGAGATGCTCGACTCGATGGTGGCGGCGCGCCGCCCGACCCGGGCGGAGGCGTCGGACGTGGCCAACGCCGTCTTGGACGGGACAGACGCGGTGATGTTGTCCGGCGAGACCGCCGTCGGTGACCACCCGGCGCGGGTGGTCGAGACGATGGACCGGATCGTCCGCCGAGTGGAGGCCAGCGAGCAGTACGCCGAGACGCGCGAACAACGCGTCCCGGTGGCCGACGACGACTCCCGGACGGAGGCGCTGGCCCGCTCGGCGCGGTTCCTCGCCCGCGACACGGACGCCTCGGCGGTCGTCACCGCCTCCGAGTCCGGCTACACCGCCCGCAAGACCGCGAAGTTCCGGCCGGCGGTACCCGTCGTCGCGACCACGCCCGCCGACGAGGTGCGCCGTCAACTCGCGCTCTCGTGGGGTGTGCGGCCGGTCGCGGCGGGCTACTCCGAGAGTGTCGAGGACGTGATGGACGACGCGGTCGACGCCGCCATCTCGACTGGTGTCGCCGACTCCGGAGACACGTTGGTCGTGCTCTCGGGGATGATGACGGAGTTGGAGGGGAACAGCACGAACACGCTGAAGCTCCACGTCGCCGCCGAGACGGTCGCCACCGGCCGCAACGTCGTCGGCGGCAGAGTGTGTGCGCCGCTGACTCGGGTCCCGGACGGCGACCTCTCGGAGCTGCCGGACGACGTGGTCGCCTACCTGCCGGCGACGTTCGACGCGGAGTTCTACGGCGACACCGGGAAGCTCGCCGGAATCGTCGACGCCCGGGCGGGGATGACGGGCTACCCCGCGATCGTCGCGCGCGAACAGGAGATCCCGATGGTCTCCGGCGCGCCGGTTCCCGGGCGGATCGACGACGAGACGCTCGTCACGCTCGACGCCGAACGCGGCGTCGTCTACGAGGGTGACGTGTTGCGCCACGCCCGCGGGCGGTGAGAGAGATCAGCAGGCCGTCCTCAGCCGGGTTGTCGGCGCGCGCCACGCCGCGCCCTCGTGGCGCGGCGAGCGCGCGAGGGACGAACGGAACGACCGAACGCAGTGAGGGAGTGGAGTGAGGAGGTTGGGGAGGTGTGAGGCTGCGGTGCGGGGCGGTTTCGGGGAGCTCTCGTGACTGCCCTCGCGCTCTCCCATCGGTCGAACTACCGAACAGTCTCGTCCAACGTCGGACACCACACCAGACGGCGGTGGCCAGACGCGCGACGACTGTGACGTGAAGAGTGCGGGGGAGCCAGCGTGCGTGTCAGACTGGGTGCGGAGCGATTAACACCGCCCGCACCCGTCAGGCGTCACTCCGGCCCGGCGTAGCCCTCCATCCCGAGACTGTGACTCGCCTCGGTGCCCGTGTCGTCTGCCTCGGCGTCCGCACTGTCCGCCCTGCCATCACGAGCCGCACGCTCCTCGCGCCGCCGATCCTCGTGGGTCGGCGTCTCGACGACGGTGAACAGGAGGTTGATCAGCACGTTCGTCGCCTTCCGTTGTTCCGTCTCTGTCACTTCGTACGCCGCGCCGGTGTCTGGTGCGCCCGGCACCGCCTGCGAGAGATCGCGACCCTCCGGCGCGGGAACGACCCGTGCGGCCCGCACGTCCGCCAGCGCCTCGGTGACGGTGCGCAACAACTGCTGGAGTTGCCCCGCCGAGGCGACCCCTTCGGCCGCGAGCGTCTGCCGAACTTCCTCGATCCGCACCTGTAACTCCTCGGTGCGGTACCCCGGGAGCGGCTGCTCTGCGACATCCAGTGAGAACTCCTCGTACTCGGCTGCGAGCGTCGCTGCGTCTGTCGTGCCGTCAGCTTTTTCTGACGGTGAATCGTTCGAACACATGTCGTGAGCTTCCACGACACTGCGATGGTAGGGCGGCCCTAACGCCCTGCCGTTTCCCACGGCGCACCGCAGCGTCGTGTTTCACACTGTGGTGACTACGGGTACTAAATCTTACGACAGATTGAACTAGCGTCGAGAGTTCCACAGCGAGTTGTTAGAAATGTGAAACGAATTGAGTGCCAGTCTGTGGGGGAACGAGAGACCCGGAAGCCCCGATTCGTCGCCGGGCGGCTCCGCCGCCCGGCTTGTAGCGGGAGCTTCGCTCCCGCCCACCTCGCGGTCGCTGGGCGACATATCGCGCCTCTCCGCACCGCCCGGCGCGATAGAGGTCGCCCAGACGACTACATAAACGCGAGCGAATCGCCCCTTCCAGTCCCACCCGGAACCGCACCGCACCGCAGCCTCACACCTCCCCAGCCTCCTCTTTCGCGGCGCTCGTTTCACTCGCGCCGCTCACTCGTCCCTCGCACGTGCACGCCGCCACAGGGGCGGCGTGGCGCGCGCCGACGATCGACGGTCACGTCTCCGAGCACTATCGTCGACACAACGAGCCAACAGACTCAGAGTTCCTCCAACGTCCCGCCACCCAGTCCCTCCCACGCGACCCGGTAGCCCAGTCGCGAGAGCGCGGCGCTGGCGTCGTCGATCCCCGCCGCCCCGAGCCGCTCGCTGACGGTCTCGAAGGCGTCACCCGCGGCGATGTCGGCGGCGACACGCTCCAACACTACCGGCCGGACGAGCGTGTCACCGACCCGTTCGTGGTCCGGGAACGCAACGTCGTCGAGTGCGTCGGCCGGGACGCCGTACTCCGCCGCGAGATCGGCGACCGCGACGGTGTCGGCCTCAGGCGAGAGTTTCGCGGGGAGGTCGGTGGTCGCGGCGGCGGCCAGCTCGGACTCGTGCTCGCGGAGCACGTCGACGACATCTTTCACCCGGACAGTGCCGTCGTAGCCGATCACGTTCGCGCCGGTGGTGGCGACATCCTCCCCGACACCCAGCGACTCGTCGACGGCGACGAGCAGTGCCACGTCCTCCAGCCCGCGGAGTTGGGCGAGCTTCTTCTCGACGTAGGCGGGCGTCCAGAACCCCATCACCTCGAAGAACAGTCGAAAGTCGGCGTGGTCGTAGTCGAACGCGAAGTCCGGGATCGCCACCCGCGGGGCGTCGACGGCGTCCGTCTCGGGGTCGGCGGCGGTCGCTCGGGCCGGGTCGACGACCAACGGCTCCGGCTCGCGGACGAGTGTCCAGTCGAGGTCGAGCGCGCGAAACCGGGCCGCGAACGACGCCTCGACGCCGGAGTCGAACGCCGGTTCGCCGGTCGGCGGCTCCGGCACCGGGACATCCGCGTCCGACAACTGGAGGGTGCGGTCCGTCCCGCGGTCGTCGACGGTCGCCGTCAGTTCCCACCGTGGCGCGGTGCGGGCGACCGTCCGCAGCAGGTTCGCGAACGCAACGCCGTACCGTCGAGTCCGCCGGAACAACGCGTCCGGGCCGGTGACGACCACCACACGGGTAGAGAGCGTCGCACCACTCTCGTCGCCCGTCTCGTCGCCGACGGCCCCGGTGTCGTCACCGCTCGTCTCGACGACCTCGTACAACAACCCCTCGCGCTCGACTGCGGAGACGAGCGTCGCCGGGTCGGAGGCACGGAGTCGGACCGTCGTCGCGTCCAGCAGTGCGGCGGCGGCCAGCGCGAAGTCGTAGCGGGCACACAGTTCTTCCGGAGAAGTGTCGGCTTCGAGACTCGCCACCACCTGCGCGGACTCGCGGTCGGCGTACAGCGACGTCTCCAGCGTCTGGGTGTCGGTGCCGAGCGCGTCCGCGGCGTCCGTCAGCGCTCGCGTGCGCTCCTCCTCGGTCGCGACGCCGACCGCCTCGGCAGCCTCGAAGACACTGCGGCGGACCCGCTCGGGCGGGAGGGGTGCGCGGGTCTCGAAGGTGGCGTCGCGCTCGACCAACTTCGCGAGCCCGCGGACGAGTTTGAACTCCTCGGCCTCCCGTTCGAGGGTCTCGAGCGCGTCGTCCAACTCCCGGCGTGGCTCGCCGACGTGGCCCTGGAACACGCCGAGCACGCGGGCCGCGAGCCGGCGGGCGTCGGGGTCGTCGCCGACGAACTGCGGGTGGTAGCCGCCGCCGGCCCGGGAGATCCGGCGGAGCCGTTTCGTGAGCACACAGAGCGTGGGCGGGCCGCCGGCAAAGGAGTCACGACCGGAAGACACACAGTGACGGCGGCGAAGGTCGGTGTATGGGACTGGGAAACACGGCGAAGAAGCTCCAGAAGGTCGCCGACATCGCCGAGCAGTTGTTCAAACGGATCAACGCGATGCGGTCGGAGATCCAGGATCTCCAGGGTGCCGTCGAGGGTGCAGAGACGGACGCCGCCGAACTCAGACGGGAACTGGCAGAGACCCGCGCGCTCGTCGAGGCGGTCGCCGAGAGTGAGGGGATCGACACGGAGGCCGCGCTGGCCGACGTCGACTACCCGGAGGCCGCCGGACGGACGGAGGGCGACCGGGCGGCAGCTGACGCCGACGGTGGCGAGGAGTCGGCCGCCTGAGACGCGGCGACCGCGAGGGACAGATTCAGATACCGGGGCAACATTTGCCGAGCCGTGACCACACACACCGAACCACTCGACTCCGTGTTGGAGACAGTGGGTGAGACGCCGTTGGTGCGGGTAGACGCCTCACCCGAGGCCGTCCCGGTGTACGCGAAGTTGGAGTCGTTCAACCCCGGTGCCTCGGTGAAAGACCGCATCGGCAAGTACATGCTCGAAGCGATGCTGGAAGCCGACGATCTCGATCCGGACGGCACCGTGATCGAACCGACCGCGGGCAACACTGGGATCGGACTGGCGGTCGCGGCCGGCCAGTTGGGGTTAGACGCCGTCTTCGTCGTCCCCGAGCGGTTCAGTCTCGAGAAACAACAGCTGATGCGCGCGCTCGGTGCCGAGGTGGTCAACACCCCCACCGACGAGGGGATGAGCCGCGCCATCGAACGGGCACACGCGCTCGCAGACGAACTCGACGGCGGGGTCGTCCCCCAGCAGTTCTCGAACCCGTTGAACGCGGAGGCGCACTACGCGACGACCGCGCCGGAGGTGTACGAGGCGTTGGACGGTGAGGTGGGCGCGATCGTCGCCGGCACCGGCACCGGCGGGACGCTGATGGGGATGGCCGAGTACGCGTTGGAACGTGACCCCGACACCCAGATCGTCGCCGTCCAGCCGGAGGGGTCGATGTACGGCAGGCTCTTCGGGGACGACCCCGAGGAGGGGGAGTACAAGACCGAAGGGATCGGTACCCACGACCCAACGACGAACGAGCTGGTCGACCCGGAACTGATCGACGACCTGCTCACCATCTCCGACGAGGCGATCCACGATGAGATGCAACGGCTCGCCGCCGAGGAGGGGCAACTGGTCGCCTCCAGCGCGGCCGCCAACTCACTCGCCGCACGACAGGTCGCCGAGGAGATCCAGGCGGGTGCCGTCGACGCGCCACACGACACTGTCGTGACGATCTTCTGTGACTCCAGCGAGCGGTACCTCTCGAAGGGCGTCTACCGGTCGTTCGAGGAGTGGGAGGGGTAGCTCTCCGTCGGTCGTCTCCGCCGGACTCGTTCCCGACCCAGAGGCTCTTTGTCGGCCGGCTGGTACCGGAACTGTGGACACAGAGAGTCACGCGGACGCGGACGGCGTCGAGGCGGTGCCGGACGTGTTCCTCCAACAGGGCCCGGCGGGCGAGGAGACGAGCGTCCAACAGTTCGAGATCGAGCCCGGCGCGACCGTCCCGGAGCACAGCCACCCACACGAACAGGCGGGCTACGTCGCCAGCGGGGAGTTGACCTTCCTCGTCGACGGCGAGGAGATCGTCGTCGCCGCGGGCGACTCGTACGTTCTGCCGGGCGAGGAGCCACACGCCGCCGAGAATCGCGGCGACGAACGGGTGGTCGGTGTCGACGTGTTCGCGCCGCCACGCACCGATCCCGACTGGGCGGAGTGAGAACTCACACCGACAGCCGGTTCCGGAGCTCTTCGCTCCAGTAGATGTCGTTGTCGTAGAAGAACGGGCCGTCGTTGTGGTCGAGGAGCCGGCCGAGCTCGTCTCTGTCCAACACACACCGCCCTCGTTCACCGCTGAGTAGCGTCGCCTCGATCCGTGGGGTGCTGTACTGAATACCTGGATAATCCGGGGAGAACGCTCGTTCGACGACCACGATCCGGTCGTCGCCCGTCACCTCGACGGTGAACCGTGTCGGCGCGATGTCGTCCGACTGCGAGACGACGTGTGTCCCGTCGCCGACCGCGAGGTAGTCCGCGTCGACGAGTGTCCGGTGACGGGCGACACGGGTCGCACCGGCGACGGAGAAGCCGTGTGCGAGTAGCCGTGCGAACGTCACGCCGACACCCGTCGCCATCTCGTCGATCACGTCCCGACAGGTGACGGTACCGGCGACGCTCCCTCGTCGCACGAGTTCGACGCCGTCGGTGTACGAGTCACACGCGTTGAGGAAGAACGTCCGTGCGTTCGACTCGCGGAGTGTCGTCGGCGAGAACACGCCGTCGGCACACACCAGCCCACCGGGGTCCCGGTGGCCGACGAAGTGGAGCAGGTCGGCACCACGTTCGAACGCTCTGGCGAGGTCGGCGACGGTCGGCTCCGTCAGTGTCTCTACCGAGAGACCGAGTCGTTCACGCCGCCGTTCGTACTGGTCGACGACCCGGGGTAGTTCGTCGTGGTCGGCGACACCGGCCACGGCGACCACGGACAAGGGACTGTCGTCGTCGTCGACGAAGCGGTCGCGGTTGCGGAACCCGGCAGGAACCGCGTCGAAGGCCGTGACCGGCTGACCGGGTGCACACCAGCCGTGAATCGTCCCACAGTCGTGTGCGGCGGCGACGCGCCCGTCCGACTCGTGGGTGGTGTCGGTGCCACACGGGTCGGTGAGACCGAGGGATCTGCTCGGCGTGAGTGCTTGGACGGAGCCGGACGGTGACTCCGGGTTCGGCTGCGACGGGGAGGTCCCACCGCGGTGCTCCCCGCCGTCGGTCTGTGGGACCCGACCGCGTGCGGCCGCCTCGGGTGTCAGTCGACTCCCCCGTGGCGGGATCAGCGCCGGTAACGTGTGGACAGTTCGTGACAACACGTCTACTGCCCGGTACTCCGGAACGACCGAGACGGAGAGGTGCCACTCCGGGAGGTCGGCGAGAACTCGGTCCAGTGGTGCCGCGAGGTACCGGTCGACGCGCGTCGCCAACGGTGCGTCGTACAGCCGGTCCGGATCGAGGTTCGCCTCCGGGAGGCGGTCGGCGGCGGCGAGGGCGTCGCCGTGTGGGCCGACACCGCGCACGAGACAGTCCCCGAAGAAGGTGCGTTCGAGGAGTCGACTCGTCCGGCTGGCGAACGCCACCGGGTCGGTCGGTGTCGACACGTCGTCGTGGACCGACAGGGGGCTGTCCGGGCCCAGCGAGACCGTCACACCGTCGAGACCGACACGGGGCGTCACCCCAGACTCGACGGTGACAGTCGCGCCGAGGTAGTAGGCGAGCGAGGCGCTCGCGAGCACCGTCTGGAGACTCCGGGGGAGCCGTAGTCGGATGTCCGTCTCGTCGGTCGCCGCCGTGACCTCGCTCGGCACGTCCGTCTCGTCTCCGAACTGGACCAACGGAGGGCGGTTCCTGACGCTCGGCCACGACCGATCCGGCCCGGTCAGTTCCGCGCCGGCACCGAACGTGGAGACGGCCCGAGCGACACCCTCGATCGTCCGTGGAACGGTGACGGTCGTGTCCGGAGTGTCGGCAGACGGCTCGGATCCGACCGACACCGGCGTCGGCCCACCGAACTCGATCACACTCTCGTCGTCTATCCGAACCGTCACCGGGCCGTCGACCCGGACGAACAGCCGCACTGGAGTGGTAGCGCGGATCAAATACTGCCCGGTGGGTAACGACAGCGCGCCGTCACCGGCACCGACGGGGTGGTAGGTGTCCGCCGCCAAGTCGACCACGACCACCTTGACCTGTGGGAGGCGGAAGCCGGCGGTCTCGGCAGTCCGGACTGCGGCCGGCTCCTCGGGCCCGTCGACACGGTCGGCCAACGCCGTCTCGACCGACGGGGCGGTCGGTGCCGGCGACTGCCAGCCGTCCGTCTCGGCCGTCAGTGTCGTGCCGACCGTGTCGGTCAGGCGGAACCCGGCGGCTGTCTCTGTGAACTCCATCCTACGGGTGAGTTACCGATATCGAACAGTAATAATGTGGCCGATGGTTCCTCGAAACGAGCCGAAACCCAACCGACGACTCGGAGAAACGATGAGACGCACCGGTGGTGTCGGCACGGCGGACCCGTGGCCGGACACGACGAGCGAGACGAGGGTGAGCCGGACGCACTCCCGCAGACTGGCGTGGATCAGGCGAGGTCGTGGATCCGCTCGGCGACCTCCTCGGCGAACTGCGTGGTGCCGAGCTTGGTGGCGTCCTCGCGTTGCCGTTCGAGGTCGTAGGTGACACGCCCGGAGACGATCTGGTCCTCGACGGCGTCACGGACGAGTTCCGCGGCGTCGTCCCAACCGATGTACTCCAACATGATCCGGCCAGAGAGAACGATCGCGGAGGGGTTCACCTTGTCCTCGCCGGCGTACTTCGGCGCGGAGCCGTGGACCGGCTCCGCCAACACACGTCCGTGCCCGAAGTTCGCTCCCGGCGCGATTCCGAGTCCGCCAATCTGGGCACCGGCCGCGTCCGAGAGGTAGTCACCGTTCAGGTTCGGCATCGCCAGTACGTCGTACTGGTCCGTCCGGGTCAACAGCTGTTGGAGCATGTTGTCGGCGATCCGGTCGTTGACGACGACCGCGTCCTCGGGTGCCTCGCCGTCGCGCTCCTCCCACAGGGTGTCTTCGGTGATGACGTTCTCGCCGTACTCCTCGCGGGCGACCTCGTACCCCCAGTCGCGGAACTGGCCCTCGGTGAACTTCATGATGTTCCCCTTGTGGACCAGGGTGACGGAGTCGCGACCGTTCTCGATGGCGTAGTCGATCGCCTCCCGGACGAGCCGTTTCGTCCCGAACTCCGTGATCGGCTTGATCCCGATCCCG